>Ga0326727_10004365_pt1 | contig 42645 bp, 37 predicted proteins | sample MB2enrmetagenome_FD_207643 | JGI IMG/M metagenome (GOLD analysis project Ga0326727, IMG submission 207643) | Lab enriched peat soil microbial communities from McLean, Ithaca, NY, United States - MB29MY | ecosystem: Environmental > Terrestrial > Soil > Wetlands > Peat | place: USA: New York...
GGCTCCTTCACAGGGAACACCTGTGATTTGCTCGGGTTGCGGTCAGCCAACAACCGTACCATTTGCTCCGCGTGGCGATCGGCCGGTCTACTGCCGCGAATGCTACGCGGCGCGCAAAGGCAGCAGCGGCGGAGGCAGTTCCAGAGGCCGCGACCGCGGATAGATACCCTGCCCGGCTAAGGAAATCTCTTCCTGAGCCGGGCTCGAGCACTCCAGGGATAGGGACGGCAAGGCTGCGCGGCGGCGGCGATTCGGCCAGGCGTCGCGCAGGGGCTCTGTCGAGGGGAAGTTACGCCTTTATTCCCCACCGTCACTTTCGCTAGTGAGCCCCGGCACGTCCGCAGAAACCATCCCTTGAGTTCGCACGGCCTCGCCCGTTCACTGTGTAATATATCCACGATAGACAGAGGCAGTCCGGCTCGATACACTGTCGCTCAAGGCTCCCCCCCTTCAAATCGCCTGCAAAGGATGTTTCCCAACCGCATGTCCTCCCAACTCTCGTTCACGGGATTCGCGTGGAGGAATCTCTGGCGCAGGCGGCTCAGGACATTGTTGACACTGGTCGGAATCACCATGGGTATCGGCGCCTTCGTGGCCCTGGTGGGATTCTCGCGCGCCTTCGAACACGAATGGCTGCGCATGTATACCAGTTCCGGCATCGACATCGCCGTGGTCCAGAGCAACCTGCTCTCCAGTTCCATCGATGAGTCGCTCTCGGCCAAAATCAGCGCGGTTCCCGACGTGGCCGAGGTCGCTCCCATGATCTTCAACCTCATCGACCTGACGCCGGAGGTGAATGCGCTGGTCTATGGCTGGCGCGCCAACTCCTACGAGCTCGATTCCCTCACCCTCCTCTCCGGCCGCCGCTTTCACGATGGCGCGCCCGAAATCCTCCTCGGCGATCTCCTCGCGAGCAGCCTCGGGAAGAAACCCGGGGACATCGTCCCCATCCTGGGCACAAATTTCACCGTGACCGGCATCTACCACGGGGGCACTGCCCTTGAAGCCGGCGCCGTCATCATGCCGCTCGACCAGATGCAGATCGTCGCCGGCATGGAAGGTAAAGTCACCGCGTTTCACGTCAAGCTGCGCCCCCTGCCCGCCGGCGAAACTCAGGACGCATACGTCAAGCGCGTTTCAGCGGCCCTTGAATCCATGTTGCCCAACGCCCGCGCCGTACCCGCGGCGGAGCGCGCCGCCAACAACCAGCTTGTCGGTCTGGCCCACTCCGTGGCCTGGGGCACCTCGGCCATCGCGCTGCTCATCGGCATTCTCGGCATCGCCAACACCATGGCCATGTCGGTCTTCGAGCGTACCCGCGAGATCGGCATTCTGCGCGCTTTGGGCTGGAAGGGCCGCCACGTAATTTTGCTCGTCCTTACAGAGGCCACCGCACTGGGATTCGCCGGCGGCCTGCTCGGCATCGGCGTGGGGTGGGGCGCGTTGCGCCTGCTCTCCACTTTGCCGCAAACCGAAAGCATCGTTTCGGCATCGGTTTCGCCGCTGCATCTTCTCGAATCGCTCCTCATTGCCATTGCCTCCGGGCTGCTTGCCGGAGCCTATCCGGCCTGGCGCGGCGCCCGGCTCTCTCCGGTGGAGGCGTTGCGCTATGAGTAGCCCCATTGGCGCCGGCAGCCCGATTAGCGCCTGCGGCCCAATTCTCGAAGCGCGCGGGCTCATGAAGAGCTACGACGAAGGCCGCGTGGAAGCCCTGCGCGGCGTCGACGTGCGCATCGACGCGGGAGAGTACGTCGCCATCAGCGGCCCCAGCGGCAGTGGCAAGTCCACGCTACTTCATCTGCTGGGCGGCCTGGACACGGCCAGCGAAGGCCAGGTCTTCTACAAGGGATCCGAGCTGGGCAAGGCCGTCGATCTCGATACGTACCGATCGCGCCAGGTGGGATTCATCTTCCAGGCCTTTTACCTGTTGCCAACCCTCCGCGCCGTGGAAAACGTGCAGGTGGCCATGCTGGCAGTGCATGAAAAAGCCAATCATCGCGCCGAGCGCGCCGCGGCCTTGCTTGAAGAGATGGGCCTTGAGGCACGCATGAAACATTTTCCCAACCAGCTCTCTGCGGGCGAGCGGCAACGCGTGGCCATCGCGCGCGCCTTGGCCAACGATCCCGCCATTCTGCTGGCCGACGAGCCCACCGGCAACCTCGACAGCGCGAATTCGGCGCACATCATGGACCTTTTGCGGGGCATTCGCGAGCAGCGCGGCATGACGATGATCGTTGTGACTCACGAAAACGAGATCGCGCAGGCAGCGCCGCGGCACATTCGCATTCGCGATGGAAAGATCGAACAATGAGGGCTCTGCGGGCTTTGTCGATCGCCGTGCTGACGCCGCTCTTGTGCGCGCAGACAGCGAATTTGCACGATCTGCTGGCGTCGATGCGCAAGCGGGTCGAGACGGCCGACTTTCGCGCCACCGGGCATCTGGTCTGGGTCGAACCCAGCGGAGCGCGCCTCAGCTATCCCATCACCATCAAGGCGCATTGGTTCCCCGGCGTGCTGCGCGAGTATGTGGAGGTGGGCGTCGCAACCAAGTCACCGGGGAACGCGCCTCCCGGCGGCAGCCTCGCGACGCATGCGCTTCTTGAAATGCGGCCCAACGGCCAAAGCTCCATCTCGATCGCGCATCCCGGTGACAAATCTCCCACCGCGCTGCCCGTTGAGAAATGGAGCGAGGGCCCGCTCGGTCCGGAATTCAGCTACGAAGATCTCCTCGAGGAGCAATACTTCTGGCCGGGGCAAACCTCCGAAGGAAGCGCGAAGTTTGGCGCGCGCGATTGCGGCCTCGTCAAAAGCACTCCCGGCCCAGCCGATCGCACCCACTATGCACAGGTAAGGACCTGGCTCGATCTCAGCATCGGGTTCCCCGTTTATATTGAAAAGACCGTCAAGGAATCCGGCGCGGTGAAGGAGTTCACCTACTACGGCATCCGTCATGAACAAGGCGTCTGGTCGGCGCACCAGGTCGAGGTGAAGGTGCGCGGCCAATCCGGTTCCACGCTGCTGATCCTCGATCGCGGCAGCGCCAGGGCAAATCTCACGCTCGCGGATTTCAATCCCGCCGAGCTCACGAAGTTTTAGGGGTCCGATGCACGTTATTTTTTGGATTTTCGCGTCCGTTGCGCTTCTCGCTCTCGCCGGAACCGTGTATCAGCACCTGGGCAGCCTCCGCGATCGCCGCATTCACACCGGTCACGGCCACTTTGTGACGATCGGCCGCGGTTGCAGCGTCTACTTTTTTGAGCAAGGCCAGGGCGAACCGACGATTCTTTTCGAGGCCGGAATCGGCGCCACTCATCTCAACTGGCGCGGCATTCAGGATCCGATTTCACTCGTCGCCCATACTATCGCCTACGATCGCGCCGGCCTGGGCTGGAGCAGCCCGAGCCGCACGCCGCGCACACCCGGCAACATTGCCGCGGAGCTGCACCAGATGCTCGAGACCGCGCGTCTTCGGCCGCCGTACGTTCTCGTCGGGCACTCCTTCGGCGGGCTGGCGATGCGCCGCTTCGCGTCGCTCTATCCCGAAGAAGTCCTGGGGCTGGTGCTCGTCGATCCCATGCGCTGCGAGGAGTGGCCCCCACTCAACCCTGCCAAACAATCGCAGCTCGATCTGGGCAATCGTCTCATCCGGTACGCGTTGCCTGTGGCGCGCTGCGGGCTGGCGCGTCTGCTGGTCACATCGCTCTTCGGCCGCGCCGGCAAGCTCTCCGATCAGATTGCCGGCGCCGCAGGCGCGCATCCGCGCCATGTGCTGGGCCGCATCAAGACCGAAGTCAAAAAAATGCCGCGCAAAGTGTGGCCCGCGGTCGCCGCGCACTGGTCGCGGCCTGACTTTTACGCCGGACTGCGCAGCCACATCGATTCCATTCCCGCTACCGTGAAGGAAATGCACGGGGCCGAGCCCATCCGCGGCCTTCCCGTCACCGTGCTCACGCCGGGAAAATCCGCCCCGCTCTCAAAAATTCAACTTGACCAAATCGGCGATTCTGTCCGCCAGATCGTTGCGCCGAAGAGCGAGCACTGGATTCATCTCGACGAGCCCGATCTCGTGATCGACGCCATTCGCGACCTGATCGGCGCGCCGCCCATCGCAACCGCCGCGCACGGCGAGCCCGCGAAGACCTTCATTCCCGAGCCGGAACTCGCTGAAGGCGCCGTGCTTCTCCCGGTTGCCCGCTCGGCGCGCTAGAGCCGTCTTCACTATTCTGTCAACAGGCTTCCCGTTTGTGGCTGAGCTGGAAAGCGAGGTTTCTCATGGATGTGAAGGTTTCGCAAGTCAGCGGCGTGAAGTTTGCCATTGCAGCGCGCTCGCATGTCGTCACCTGCGATCAGCCGCTGGACAACCGCGGAGAGGATTCCGGCATGACGCCGCCCGAGCTTCTGCTAGCATCGCTCGGCTCCTGCGCGGCGTTCTATGCCGTCGAATATCTGCGCACGCGCCATCTGGCCGAAAACGGCGTGGAAGTCGCCGTGACCGCAGAAAAACTGTTGCAACCGGCGCGCCTGGGCAACTTTCGCGTCAGCGTGCTCTGCCCCGTGCCGCTCACGCCGGAGCAAACCGAGGGACTGATGCGCTCCGTGCATCATTGCCTGGTGCACAACACGCTGCTGTCGCCGCCGGAGATCAAAATCGATCTGACCACTGCCGTCGCGTAGTAACTGACTCTGCCATGGGGATTGGCTTTGGTGCGCTATGAGATGGGGCAGTAAGGGTACCGTGGACCGTGAGCCGCGCACCGACCCCTGACCACGAACAAGGTCCACGAATCACGATGCGCATTTCCTAGATACATAAAAGAGTCCTGGCTCGTCGCCAGGACTCTCTTGCGCGATTGTGGAGCTTGAAGGAATATCTAAGCGTTTTTGCCAAACTTCCGACGCACCATACCGGCAAGCCCCAAAAGACCGCTGCCAAGAAGCGCAATCGTTCCCGGCTCGGGCACGGCCGAGGTTGGTGAACCACCGACAAGCGTTATCGTAGCGTCATCGAGACCTGCAGCTTCATCAGCTCCAGTTGGATCCGATCCCGTGAAGGCGAGCAACTCAGAGGAACTGCCGGCGGTGAATGCGTCGGTGTAGAGGATCCAGGCAGTGGTGCCGGGCGAACTCGTGATGTCGTCAACCGTGGAACCGCCGACGCTCACGACTATCGGGAGCCATGCACTGTAGCTGGAGCGCTGCTCCAGGTAGTATGTCAGGGTGTAGTCGTCGCCGGGAGTCAAGTTGACGGTCTGCGAAATCGAATTCGCAAATTGCATATAGGCGACCTGAACTCCATCTGGAGCAGCCGTAAACGCATAGACGCCACCGTTGGATTCGATACCTGCACCCTCGCCCGAAAAAGTCCAGTCAACACCCGCGCTCGTGGGGTCGCCAACGGCAGTACCCGCTGTCAACGAGGGGTTTCGAATGAACCGTTGCCCACAATCGATGCGGCGGAGGCACCCATGCTCGCGCCCAGGATTAGCAAGAATACAAAAAACGCGATTCTGCACTTCATCTTTCCCCTCCTTGAATGTAGTTGCGGCCCTCCTTAGTGGATGTCTCTATCTCAGGCGCAGTCGGCAGGGGCCTTGATATATTTTGCGCAATCCGGGGCCAATCACGACGCTTGGATCAACGACCAAAGGACTGCTCCTAGCGCGATGATTCCAGTCCCTCAGCCTTCGCGCTTATGTCTGTTTACGCACGTAGATTGCCAAAGTGAAATCTTTTATATTCAACTACTTGCGTTCGCGATGATCTACGAATGTGCAACATCTTGCGCATCTTTTGCCAAAACTTTTTTCTTTGTCCTTTTGCCAAAACTCTTCTCTTCTTCCTCATGCCAAAACTTTTCTCTTTCCGTCGAGGTAGCTCCATTGGGGGAAGGGAAATGGCGGAGGGCGGATGAACGGGGAGGCTACGGTGCCTTGCCTTTGCGGCCGGATCGAAAGGTGCGCCACAGACAGCCCGGCTGACGGGCTTCGGTGCGGTATGAGGCGGGGCAGTGACGAAGTTCACAGTTCATCGTTCACAGTTCACGGTCTTCGATCGTCGGCTGCCGGGAGCAACGAACCATGAACTATGAACTGCATTAGGAAATCCGCACGCTTTTGCCGCGCGAAAGCACCGCGGCCTTGCGCCGGTCTTTCGCGGCGTGGTCGATCTGCTTCCAGAAGCCGATGAAATAATCCACCGCCGAGATCACGGCCACCGCGGCCGCAAAGTAAATCGCGGCCACCGCGTACCATTTGACCGGAACCTGCACCACGCCGAACTCCCAGTGGTCCCAGCGGTGCGCCAGAATGGCCGAAACCACCGAGACGATCTGGACCACGGTCTTCAATTTGCCCAGCTCGCTGGCCGAGATGGTAAAGCCTTCCGACGCCGCGATCGAGCGCAGTCCGGAGATCAGAAACTCGCGGCCGATAATCACGACCACGATCCACACCTTCACAACATCGGGGTTGTAGGCCACCAGCGCCACAAAGGCAGCCGTCACCATGATCTTGTCGGCCAGAGGATCGAGCAGCATGCCCATGGTCGTGATCTGGCCGCGCCTGCGGGCAAGATAGCCGTCCAGGCCATCGGTGATCGACGCCAGAACGAACAGAATCGACGCGGCGATCTCCTGCGCGCCGTGCCCCTGCCAGGGAAAATGCGGCGAGAGAATCCACAGGAAGAGCGGGATCATGATGATCCGGCTCATGGTGATGGAGTTGGGAAGGTTCATCCGGCTCGCACCGCACTTTCCTTGCGCTCTGGCGGCGTGAGTCCATTATTGCACCGGTAGTTCCTCGCCGCCTGGGACGGCCGTCACAGCCTCCGCCGCCCCCGCCCTACGCGTAAATGCCGCGTTGCTTGATGGTAAACGCCACGCGATCGATGGCCAGCATGTAGGCCGCGATGCGGTTGTTCACGCCGTGGGCCTCGGCATAGCGCACCACGTCCTCAAAGCTGTCGCGCAAGATGCCTTCCAGTTGTTCGTTGACCTGCGCCTCTTTCCAAAAGTATCCCTGGCGGTCCTGCACCCACTCAAAGTAGCTGGCCGTGACGCCGCCGGCGTTGGCCAGAATGTCGGGCACGACGAAGACGCGCTTCTCGGCCAGGATCTCGTCGGCCACGGCAGTAGTGGGCCCGTTGGCGCCCTCCACTACGATCTTCGCCTTGATCTTGTCGGCGTTGAGGCTGGTGATCACGTTCTCCGTCGCCGCGGGAATCAGGATCTCGCACTCCGACACCAGCAGCTCCTCACTGGGCATAGCCTCGGCGCCGCGGAAACCGAGAATCGTGTTGTTGCGGTACTTGTACTCGAGCAGTTGGTGAATGTCGATGCCCGAGGGGTTGTAGAGGCCCCCCTCGCGCTCGGCGATGCCCACGATCGAGTAGCCGCGCTCCCGCATCAGCCGCGCCGCATTCGATCCCACGTTGCCGAAGCCCTGAATGATGACGCGACAGCCTTCGACCGCCATATTCAGGTAGCGCAGGCTCTCGTCGCACACCACCTTCACGCCGCGTCCCGTAGCCTCAATGCGCCCCTGCGAGCCGCCGATGTTGATAGGCTTGCCCGTCACCACCGCGGTCACGGTCTTGCGCATGTGCATGGAGTAGGTATCCATGATCCATGCCATGGTCTGCTCGTTGGTATTCACGTCCGGCGCGGGCACATCCTTCTCCGGCCCGATAAACTCGATGATCTCGGCCGTGTAGCGGCGCGTCATGCGCTCCAGCTCGCCGCGGCTCATGGTCTTGGGGTCGCAGATGACGCCGCCCTTGGCGCCGCCGAAGGGAATATTCACCACCGCGCACTTCCACGTCATCCAACTGGCCAGGGCGCGCACCTCGTCCAGCGTCACATCGGGCGCGTAACGGATGCCGCCCTTGCACGGGCCGCGGGCGATGTTGTGCTGCACGCGAAAACCCGTGAACACGTCGATCGTGCCGTTATCGAGCGTCACCGGGAAGTGCACGATGATCTCGCGCTGCGGCGAGCGCAGCACCTTCCACAGTCCTTCATCCAGGTTCAACTTGCGCGCGGCAAAATCGAAACGCGCGTGTTGCGCTTCCCAGGGATTGATCTCCTGGTCGAGCGTCACTTGGGGGGATCCTGTCGCCATAAGCCTCTCCATCTTCTGCCGCGCTTCGGGTTCTTCCTCGGCCGGAACGCTGCCCCGCTCCTCCAGCTTATCGGCGCGGCCTCCGATCTGCCAGAGTTTCTAGGTCCGCGGCTCGGTCCCGCGTCACACTACGGTGTCACGCAGCGGCCGGTTGAGTGCGGTCGAAACCGCCCGCAAACCCAAACCTCAGTGAGTCTAGGCCGGCCGCCGATCCGCGTCAAGCCGCGCCGAACCCGGTTACGATGCCCCTCGCCTCCCGTTTCCCGTTGCCCCGTGCAACCTCCTGAATTGGGGCCTGTAGCGGGAACTTGTTCGAGCAGCCGAATCCTGCCAGCAGTTACACTTGAGCTGTGAACGCCTCATCCCGCTCCGCCCAACCCTCGCGCAAGGAGTTCCTTGCCCTCAGCCGGACGCACACCCTCGTCCCCGTCTGCCGCACCCTCATGGCCGACCTCGAAACCCCGGTTTCGGCCTTCCTGCGCGCCGCCTGGGGACAGCGCGAGTGCTTCCTCCTCGAGTCCGTCGAGGGCGGCGAGCAGGTGGGCCGTTACACTTTCATCGGCTTCACGCCCTTCAAGCGCATCGTCGCGCGCGGCCGCGAGATCTCGATCACCGAAGGCCGCAAAACCACCCGCGTTCAGGGCGACATCTTCGCCGTGCTCCGCGACGCGCTCGGCGGCCATAAGCCGGCGCGCCTCGCCGGCCTGCCTCCCTTCACAGCCGGCGCCGTCGGCTTCTTCGCCTACGATGCCGTGCGCCAGATCGAGCGCCTGCCCGCCCGCGCCAAAGACGAGCTCGGCATTCCCGATGCCTGCCTGCTCTTCTTCGACGAGGTGCTGGCCTTCGATCACGTGCGCAAAGAGATCCGGCTCATCGCGACCGCCGACGTCTCGCGCGGCAACGCCGCGGCCGCCTACGCGCGCGCCGTCAAGCGCCTCGACAAGCTGGAAAAAGCCCTCGCCTTACCTCTGCCTCGTCCAAAGCCAGGAAAAAACGGGAAGCTCAAGGTCAAGCACCGCACGCCAAAGAATCAATTCTTCGCCGCCGTCGAGCGCACCAAGGAGTACATCCGCGCCGGCGACGCCTTCCAGGTCGTGCTTTCGCAGCGCTTCGACGTCGAGCCCGGCGTCGACAGCTTCGAGGTCTATCGCGCCCTGCGCACCGTCAATCCCAGCCCCTACATGTTCTTCCTGCGCTTCGATCCGGAGGGGCCGTTGGGGGCGAGTGCTCCCGGTAAAGCAAGAACCTCCTCCAAAACGTCAAAGGGCGGGAAGCCCCTGGAGATTGCGGGGTCGTCGCCCGAACTGCTCGTCCGCGTGCACCAGGGCAAGGTCGAGTACCGTCCCATCGCCGGCACGCGCCCGCGCGGCGCAACCGAGACGGAAGACAACGCCCTCGCCGAAGAGATGATGCACGACGAAAAGGAGCGCTCCGAGCACGTCATGCTCGTCGATCTCGGCCGCAACGACGTGGGCCGCGTCAGCCGCTTCGGCAGCGTTAAGGTCGACAGACTCATGTTCGTCGAGCGCTACTCGCACGTCATGCACATTGTCAGCTCCATCGAAGGCCAACTCCGCCCCGACCTCACCGCCGTCGACGCGCTCCGCGCCTGCTTCCCTGCCGGCACGCTCTCCGGGGCCCCCAAGGTCCGCGCCATGGAGATCATCGAGGAGCTCGAACCCGCCCGCCGCGGCGCCTACGGCGGCGCAGTCCTCTATGCCGACTTCTCCGGCAACCTCGACTCCTGCATCGCCATCCGCTCCATGCTCTCGATCGGCGGCAAAGGCTCGGTGCAGGCCGGCGCAGGCATCGTCGCCGACTCCGTCCCCGAGCTCGAATACCAGGAGTCCATCAACAAGGCCCAGGCGGTGATTCGCGCCATCGAGCGGGCCCGGCAAATGTAGCACGTCTTATTTCGCAGCAGAATCCATGAGCAGGCGAGCGACAGCCGGACCCTCTACGTCTATTGGAAAAGTCGGCGTTGCCGGAGGGAGAGATGAAAACTGTTTGGGGATGGACACGAAATGGGTTGGCTCTGATTGGAGTATCGGCACTGGGCTTTTGGCTCGGCGCGGGCCGCACGGTGAACGCATCGAGCGGCGAATCGAGTACAGGCGATGTGGAATTTCAACTGACAAGTGTGAGTCCGTCGAGTTCCCTGCTGGTGTACCAGCCGAGAACAAACACCGTGTTCGTGTATGAAGGGGCGACGACTGGTAATTCGGCATTGCAGTGCAGCTTCATGTTTCAGTTGCAACGGCCGGGAGATGTAATTCGGCGCGTTCCCTGCGATGTGCAAAAGCTAATCCCATAGGGCTGGCACTGACTTACTCCGCCCCGAAAACCTTCCGGAAGAACTTCCCGATCTTGCCGAAGAATCCCGGCTTCTTCTTGGCCGCCGGCGCTTGCGGCGCGGTGCTTGCGCTCGCGGCCGGCGCGGCCGTCACGGGCGCGGCGATCTTAGCCGCATGATCGGAGCCGTTGTAGCTGAGCGTGGCGGTTGCTGGTGGAGCGGCGACCACAGGCGCCTGCGACCCGGGCGCAAGCCCTTCGCTCTGGGCCAGGGGAAACTCGTTGCCGCGCGTCTCGGCGAGTGGCGGCGGGCAGCCGCAGGGTTCACCCTCTTGATCGACGACCGATTGCAGGCTGCCGCGCTCGAACATCACCCGCTGCCCCGGCTGCACGCGATAAATGCCGCCATCGAAGACGCTGCTCACGACCACGTAGGGCGCTTCGGCGCCGGCGTTGTCCACGCAGGTGTCGCCGTGCTCGCCCAGCCGCACCTTCACATCGGCCGCGTTCGGTCCGCCGATGAGAATGCGGAAGTAGGGCGTAAGGAGCGTATCGGCATTCTTCTCGCGCGCGGTGCTCGGGGCCAGGCTCATCTCCACCGCGCCGCGATCGAGCGCCATGAGCAGGCCGGGAACCTCGCCGGCCGGAGCGCTCGCGTCGGCCGCCAGCTTCACCGTGCTCGACGCGCACACGCGCAGCGTTCCCCGCGAGGGCAGCGCGACTTCAGCGGTCGCGGTTCCAGCCGTGATGCTGCCGCTGCCGGTCAGGTAGGCTCGGCCGTTCCACGCCTCGATCGGCCCGTCGACTTCGAGCGCAGCGCCGCGGATCGATTTGTCGAGCGGCACGATGGCGACGGGAGGCGTCGTGAATCCCGGCGCCTGATCGGGTTGTGTCGTGGTTTGCGCGGCCCCACTCGTCGCAGCCCCACTCGTCGCAACTGGACTCGTCGCGGTTGGCGCAGCCGGCGCGTTCACTGGAGCCTTTGCGGGAGCTGCCGCCGGCGCGGTCTGCGCATGGAGCGCCGGCGCCGCAATCAGGATCGCGCAAAGGCTGAGAACGCGGTTCCATTTCCATGCGCGCGGCAGGGTCCACGCACGCAATGGGCTGGTGCGGCGATTCGCGGCCTTGGGCGCATCGTGCATGGCTCACATGTCCAGAAAGTTGCGGATCATTTGGTGGCCGCCCTCGGTGAGCACGCTCTCGGGATGGAACTGCACGCCCTCGACGGGCAGCGTGCGATGCCGCAGGCCCATAATGATGGTCCCGTTCGCCGACCCGCTCGCTTCCGTAGTCCGCGCCGTCACCCGCAACTCCGCAGGCAGCGAGGCCTGTTCCACAATCAATGAGTGGTACCGCGTGCAGGTGAGCGGCGTGGGCAGCCCTTGGAAGACGCCGGTTCCGTCGTGATCGACGGCGCTGGTCTTGCCGTGCATGAGCGTTTTGGCGCGGACGACCTTGCCGCCGAAGGCCTCGCCGATGGCCTGATGGCCCAGGCAGACACCTAGAATTGGCGCCTTCCCTGCCATGTGCCGGATCAGCGGAACCAGGATGCCGGCCTCGGCGGGCGTGCACGGCCCCGGCGAAAGCAGAATCCGTTCCGGCTTCATGGCCTCCACTTCCTCCGGCGTCACTTCGTCGTTGCGGCGCACCACAACCTCCGCGCCCAGCTCGCCCAGGTACTGCACCAGGTTGTAGGTGAACGAATCGTAGTTGTCGAGGACGAAGACCATGGCTGCCAACAGTGTATCGCGTGCCCGCACGGGAACCTCGTGTGCTCCGGCAACGTAATATCGACATAGCCCGTCTGTCTGGAGGATTCCTTCGTGTTGCATTGGATCATTCGCGCTGGATTCGCTTGCTCCTGGGGAGTGCTGATCCTTGTTTGGATTGCGGGGATGTTCTTTTCCAAGCCCACCGCCCGTCGCAGCTCGTATGCCTCCCGCCTCGTCCTTTTTGGTCCCGCCCTCGTCTTCTATCTGCTCGTGGTCTCTCATGCGATTCCTCTCGCTTGGTTTTTACTGCGCCCTTGGCCTCACACGCAGGCCGTAGAGGCCGCCGGGCTTGCGTTCACCATTCTTGGCTGTCTTTTCGCCATCTGGGCGCGCCTCACACTCGGCTCCAACTGGAGCGGTCTGCCCAAGGTCAAGCGTGAGCACGAACTCATCGTCAAAGGCCCCTACAAACTGGTGCGCCATCCCATCTACTCCGGCATCCTGCTCGCGCTGGTGGGCACCGCGATTGCAGAAGACAGAAGCATCTGGATATTGGCTGTTCTTCTGGCCGTTGTCTCCTATGCTGTGAAACTCCGCCAGGAAGAGCAGTTGATGATGCAGACCTTCCCGGAGGATTACCCCGCGTACCGTCGCCGAGTGAAAGCGCTGATCCCCGGCGTGCTGTGAACCGCCGGGAGGAGATGGGGATCTCAATCCACGTTATTGATCCCTGCAAAGGAGATGTCCATGCGCCGTCCCTACGGGACTCCGGCGCCCATCCGTGGAATCCGCTTTCCCCACGCTGAAGCGCGGGGCTAACAAAGTCGCCGCGGCGACCGCCTACGGCGCGAAGGTTTCGACATTCTCGATGCGCCCCAAATGCTGCGCCAGCGCGATTCGAGCCGGCTGACTTGCTGACTTTCCGGCTCGCTCACGCTTGCGCCCGCTCGCGCCCATCTGCAAAACTGGCCATTGACCATGGTTCTTCACTTCCTCATTCAAGGCCGCGTGCAGGGCGTGGGCTTCCGCTGGTTTGTCGAGCGCGAGGCCAGCCAGCTCGATTTGCGCGGCTGGGTGCGCAACACCGAAGAGGGCGAGGTGGAAGTTGTCGCCGCCGGCGAGCAAGCCGATCTCGACGAGCTGCGCTTGAGCCTCAAGCGCGGCCCGCGCGGCAGCCGCGTGGATCGCGTCGTCGAGCACACGCTCAATGACAGCGAAGCCCGGGACCTCGATTCGTTCCATATCGACGGCGCGTGGTGAGAAACAGGTGTCAGGTGTCAGGTGTCAGGTGTCAGGTTTCAGTGTGAGTGTGGAGTGTGAGTGTGATTGTGGTCGTATCTGTTCGGCACGCTCGCGCTCACATTCACACTCGCACTCACACTCGTCCCTACTCGCTGGCTTCTAGCGATAGACTGGAAACTGACAACTGATCACTGACAACTGAGAACTGACCCAGGAGCGAACCACTGCCATGCAGGAAACCAGCAAGCCCGTGAACGTAGAGGACCTGAAAAAACTGGTCCGCACTGTTCCCGATTTTCCCAAGCCGGGGATTCTTTTTTACGACATCACCACGCTCCTGAAAGACAAGACGGGCTTTGCGAAACTCATCGACGCGCTGGCCGCGCACTACATCGAGCGCAAGATCGACCTGGTGCTGGGCATCGAGGCGCGCGGCTTCATCTTCGGTCCCGCGCTGGCCTATCGTCTCAATGCAGGCTTCGTCCCCGTGCGCAAGCCGCGCAAGCTGCCCGCGCCGGTGGCGCGCGTTACCTACGATCTCGAATACGGCGCCGACACGCTGGAGATTCACATGGACGCAATTGCGCCCGGCCAAAGTGTAGTCCTGGTGGACGATCTGCTCGCCACCGGCGGCACCATGGAGGCCACCGTGAAGCTGGTGAAGCAGTTGGGCGGCGTGATTGCGGGTCTGGGCTTCGCCATCGAGCTCGATTTCCTGAAGGGCCGGGAGCGCTTCAAGGAGTACGACGTCTTCAGCCTGCTGCACTACGATGAGTAGAACAGCGGAGTCAGCGGCGTTAGCGGCGTTAGCGGTGTTAGCGGAGTTGGCGGAGTTGGTACCGCCTTCACATGGTTTCGGCCGACCGGCAGAAATCACTTCGGGTGCTTGACGTAGTAACTCATTGGTTGTTCAATTTCCGACAACGCTCCTACAAGCAACGGATACTCCGACGCTCGTTCTTTAATCTCGTCCAGTATCTGGGCACCCTCTTCCGCCCCGACGGTAGTTTCCTGAAAGTCGTGTCCTGTGGCCAAAACAATCCTCAACTGGGGTGCCCTAATCTGTCCGTTGGCGGCTCCTGATTGCCTTAAATCATCCTTTGCAGAGAGAATTTCCGCGATCTCCTTCCAAATTGATTCCTTGACGATATAAACCTCAGCAAAGTCGACAAGGGGACCGCCGAATAGTTTCTGTTTATACCGCTCGGCCTCTTCTGCCGAACTGCTGACGATGATCGGGGAAATATAGCGACTATTCGGCCCATCATATTCAAGGACGACCGTGGTGTACGCTGGGTCAGACTTGGCGTATACCCAAGGACTTGATAAGGCGATTAAGACGATTGCGATCGCTGTTGCCCTTGTTCTCATTGTGCAATTACCCCTGCACCTGTCCATCGTTCTTGAGGGTCGCTGCCCCCGGTAGGTCTGTTGGCATGGACGCGTCATGTCGTAAGCACCGGATGCGGTGCCGGAAGCTTACGCCTCTTCTTTCGCCTCTTCCGGCGGCTGCGGACTGGCGTCCTCCGCCGCGGACTCCGGTTGAAACATCGTCGCGTCGGCAAAACGGTAGCCGACATAAACGTCCGTGAGCAGGTAAACCGGACTCGATGGGTCGTCTTCGATCTTCTTGCGGAGTTGGCGCACGAAGGTGCGCAGATACTCCACTTCCTCGCGGCATTCTGCGCCCCACACGGCAGTGAGCAGCTTGGCATAGGTCACGACGCGCCCGGCGCGGCTCATCAGGCAATACAGAATGTCGAACTCCTTGCGCGTCATTTTCACTGGCTCGCCGCGCTTGGTCACGCGGCGCTTCACCGGATCGAGATAAATCTCGCCGATCTCCATGGGCGCGTCCTCGGGGCGCGCCGGAGCGCGCACGCGCCGCACCGCGCTGCGAATGCGGGCGATCAGCTCGCGCGTGCTGAAGGGCTTGGTCACGTAGTCGTCGGCGCCCAGGTCCAGCGCTTCCACCTTGTCCTCTTCCTCGTCGCGCACGGTCAACATCAGCACGGGCAGGCGCGGCGCGAAGGTGCGAATGCGCCGCAGCGTCTCAATGCCGCCGATGCCCGGCATGTTGATGTCGAGCAGCACCACATCGTAAGTGCTGCTGCGCAGCGCCTGCAGCGCCTCTTCGCCGCGCGAGGCCTCGGCTACCTGGAAACCCAGTTCCATCAGCGGCGGGCGCAAGGCTCTGCGGATCGCCGGCTCGTCGTCCACCACCAGAATGCGGATCGCTTGCTGCATGGTCACGAAGTCTCCTTCCCTGCTGTCAACGGAATGGCTGCAAAAAACGTGGTGCCTTCCTGCTCGTCGCTGGTCACCCAAACGTAGCCGCCGTGAATCTGCGCCGCGCGCTTGGCCACGGAGAGCCCGATCCCGGTTCCGGGCGCGCGGTTGGCGTAGCCCGAAGAGCGGTAATAGCGGTCGAAGATGCGCTCCCGGTCGGCCATGGGAATCACGGGCCCGTAGCTGTGCACGGAAAAGATCGCCTCCGCGCCGGCGTTAAGAACCCGAATGGTGATCGTGGTGCCGAAGTTCGCGTACTTGCACGCGTTGTCAATGTACTGGGTCAGCAGCATCACGATCAACTGCCGGTCGCATTTCAGCACCAGGTCCTCGTCCGCGATTTCGATGGCCACCTTCATGCTGGCCAGCCGCTCTTTGAGGCTGCTGACGACTTCCTCGACCAGCGTTCCCGCGTTTGCACGTTCCAGATGGATGGCGACGTCGCCGGCATCGAGCCGCGCCGTGGTCAGCAGGCGTGTCGTCAAGTCGGCCAGCACGCCGGTTTGTTCGTCGATGAGCGAGACCAGCTCCGATTGTCCCGGCGAAAGACGGCCCATCTCGGTCAAGCCTGTCGACGCCGCGCGAATCGCGGTCAACGGCGTCTTGTAGGCATGGGCCAGGCTGTCGAGCACGGTGGCGCGCAACTGCTCGGTGCGCCGCTCGGTCTCGATGCGGCTCTCGTTGGCGAAGGCGCGGTAGCGGTCGAAGGTGATGGCGATCAGCGAGGCGATGGCATTGTTGGTCAGCGGACTGGTGTCGCCGCGCACCACCAGGCTGCCGATGGGCACCGCTCCCAGGCGCACCACGCGACGCCCGATCCCGATCTCCGGTTCGTCGTCCGTGGTCTCGAAGTAGTAGACGTTTTGCGCCATCTCCTGCGGGTCCACGTTCCAGTATCCCGCCTGATACACCTTGTGCAGATCGGCGTCGAAGAGCGCGACCGCTTCGAGGTTGAAGATGTCGTGCACGAGTTCGGCCAGTTGCTGCCCCGGCTCCATGTAGAGATTCATCTGCAGGGTGCGCCGCGTGAACTCGTAGAGGCTCTCCACCTGCCCGCCGCGCGACTCCACCTCGCGCGCATGTTCGGTGACGCGCGAGGAAAGCCGGCTCACGGTAAGGGCTACCAGCACAAACACCGCCAGCGTGATCGAACTCGCCGGATTGGCCGCCAGCGCCAGATCCGGCTGCCGCGCGGAAAATAAGCTTTGCGCCACCACCGCCGTGAACGAAACAATCACCGCCTGCCAGAAGCCGCACAGCAGTGCCGTGGGAACCACGACCAGCAGATAAAGCAGCGCGGCCACGGGAAGCAGCCAACTGGACCAGTGCGCCAGCGCCGCCAGCAACACCACGCTCACTGCGCCCAGAGCGGATTCGAGCGTAAACAGAAGCACGCGCGTGCTGGAACCACGCGACCGCCATGGCCCGAAAACCGAACGCGCAAGATAACTCTGAGTCAACCCGGCACTCACCTTCTCTTCTCGCTGGCACTGTGTCGAGCGGCGTTGCGCAGTTCCAAAAGATGAAGCCGTCTGCGCCTGAACCTTCCCAACGATGGAAATTGCCGCCGATGCTCGAGCGGAATTGTTCTCTAAAGCAGGAGAAAGAAAAGTCTAGCAGGTTCTTTATACGAATTTCACGCCGCGCACCGGTGCACGCGCCACTATTAATGATTCCTCCTAAGGCATTGCCGATTTAGGAAGATAGCGGGCCGCCGCATCGGACGCGCGCAAATCTTTTTACGATCCTCATAATTTCTTTATGCTTTGTTTGCGTTACTGGTGTTAGCCGATTTCACTCTTACCACGGCCCTTTGCACGCTATCTGATTGCCGGATGGCTACCGGCGATCTCAACCGTAACCGTGCGTAGTTCCATGCAACCTCGAAAGGCCCTTTCACCGGCTCCCACAGGGCGCTCGCTGACGCGCCTGAACGATCTCACTGTCTCTTGCGTTATCACCAAATTCTTTTCTGGAGGATTCGTGCCGATGAATTCGAAAGCCATGGTCATACTTCGATCGATCGCACTTCGATCCATTGCTGGAGCCGCGATGGCAATCGCGCTCGTGGCAGGCGCACAAACGCCTGATCAATCGCCAGCGGCGGCCTCATCGCAGTCGCCTGCGCCAGCTTCCGCGCCGGCCGCGCAAACCCCCGCGCCCGCTGCCCCCGCGGCTTCGCCCACCCCTGCGGCAGCGCCCACCCCCGCGGCAGCGCCAACTTGGAGCGTCGGTCCCATGGATCTGAGCGGGTTTATCGACGGCTACTACAGCTTCAACGCCAACCGGCCCAATACTACCGACGGCTACGACCAGATCAACCAGCTCTACAACTTCAACGACAAGACCGACCAGTTCGAGCTGAGCGCCGCCAAGCTTACGTTGAACCACGATCCCGACCCGGTGGGCGCGCACGTCGATGCCGTCTACGGCCGCACGAACAGTCTCATCAACTCCGCTCCCAGCAACAGCAACTCCGCCGACCAGCTCAACTATATCGAGCAGGCGTTTCTGAGCCTGAAACCGCCCAAGGCCAAGGGCTTCGAGATGGACCTTGGCAAGTTCGTCACCTCCGCCGGAGCCGAAGTGATCGAAGCCAAGGATAACTGGAACTACTCGCGCTCCCTGCTCTTCGTCAACGCCATTCCCTACTGGCATTTCGGCGCGCGCACGTCGCTGCCCGTCTCCAAGACTGAAACCATCGGCTTCCAGTTGGTGAACGGGTGGAACAACGTCTCCAAGACCAATGGCGGCGTGACCGGCGTCTTCACCAGCGCGTACACCAAGACGAAGTACACCTGGGACCTGAACTACATCGTCGGCCCTGAGAACGTGAACACCACCAGCGGCCTGCGCAACCTCGTCGACACCACGTTGCTGCTCACGCCCAACGCCAAGTTCAACGCCTACATCAACTACGACTACGGCCAGAATCGCGACGGCGAGTACTCGGTCACGTACACTTGCTCCGGCGATGACGAGACCGCCAAGAAGCTCTACACCTCCGGCTCTACTACCTGCACCACCACCTACGGCGACACGAATCTGAACCACTGGCAGGGCGTGGCCTTTGCCGCGCGCCAGCAGGTTACGGGCACGCAGGCGCTGGCCGGCCGCTTTGAGTACTTCAACGACCCCAACGGCTTCTCAACCGGAACCATCCAGCACCTGTACGAGTTCACCGCGACCTACGAGTACAAGTGGGCGGAAGGCCTGCTGGTGAGGGCTGAGTACCGCGGCGATTTCTCCAATGTGAGCTACTTCCACAAGCTGGCCAATCAGACCGCCGACCAGCAGTCCACGCTGACGGTGGCATTCATCGCCTTCTTCGGCCCCAAGCGTTGAGAAGAAACAGGCGGAGTTAGCGGAGTTAGCGGGGTTAGCGGAGTTAGCGGAGCTAGCCTTGCAGCCTCCGAGCATTGGTTAGAGATCCCGTTGCGGCCGGATGCACCGGGGAGACTAAGAAACACACCGCTTGGCCGGTTTTTTATATCGTCCTCATGAGTTGGACGATAATCTCGCATCACCGCCGATCAATCGGGACCGGCCCACGCCGTACCTGGCCGGGCCCGTCCCAGGCAACGCCGCATCTCGGCTCGGCGTACGCGGTAGAGGATGCGCCGCAACCAGTGGTTTTCGCAAATTCCCGGCGACCGTTCGCCGGGATCCGCCAGACGAATTTCAAACCTCAGGAGAATGCTCATGGCAGATCCGAAAGCACCTCAGATGCAGGCCACTCTCGGCCTCACTGGTTTAACCAGTAACGCGATGGCGCTCATCGCTCCCGGCGCCTTCCTGTGGCTCACCTTCGTCATCCAAGCCGGGACAGGAGTTGCCGGCCAGCCGTCGACGGCGCCCTCCATGTGGATCGGCATCTTCGCCGCGCTGCTGCTCTGCCTGGCGACCGCTGTTTCCTACGCCGAGATCGCCAAGCTCTGGCCCGGCACCGGCTCCAGCTACTACTACGCCGAACAGGCTATGCTTTCCAAAGACAAGGCCTTCAAGTACGCCCGCGTCGCCAAGTTCATCGTCGGATGGGGCTCGCATCTCTACTACTGGGTCTATCCAGGCGTGATGGTAGCGGTCACCGGAATCTTCGTGGGCTACGTGGTTGGCTTCCTTTATCCCAACTTCCTGAGTGGCTCGAACCCTGGCCCTGTTTTCATGGGTCTGGTCGCGGTCTTGTTCTCCTTCTTTGTCGCCTGGATTGCAGCCAAGGGCGCCGGAGCATCGACCGCTGTCAACATCGCCATTAACGTGGTGCAGATTTCCGCGCTCATCGTCTTCAGCGTGCTGGCGCTCGGCTATCGCGCCAATCACCCGGCAGGCACGGCGGCCTTCCAGTACGACGGCCAGAGCATGAAGACGTTCACATACCAGTTCGCCACCAATCCCAAAGACAGCTCCATCCTGCGTGACGCGAACGGCGACCCGCTTCCGCTGCTCGATAATTCCGGCAAGCCGGTCCCGTTCACAATCGATTACCCGACCACCGACTCCACAGGCAACTTCCTCACGCATCCCAGCGCCGCTTCGGTTGTAGGCGTGCACAAGTTCAGTTGGATGTTCATCCAGGCCACCGTCGCGATTCTGATTCTGGTCGGATTCGAATCGGTCACCTCGATGGGAGGCGAGGCCAAGAATCCAACCAAGCATATACCGATTGCCGTGATTGCATCGCTGCTCATCCAGGGATTGTTCTGCTACCTCTTTGAGTACTTCTGCGCCAACTACTTCCTCAACTCCGGATATAGCATGCAGAGCGCGGTCAGTTCCGCGGCGCCCATCGGCGACATGATGATCATCGTGGGCGATCAATTGCTCGGGCAGGGCCACGGCAAGTACTTCATGCTGGCTGAAGCCGTCACCGTCTTCCTGGCGCTGATCGGAACCACGCTGGCCTGCATGAATACCGGCGCCCGCGTGACCTACGCCATGGGCAAGGACGAGGAAGTTCCCGAGCACTTCGGTCTGCTGCACGCCGGGTCGCTTTCTCCGCGCAAGGCGATCTGGACGCTGGCTGTGATCTCAGCGGTCATCGGCGTTATCGCTGTATCGTTGGCCTTCGGCGATGCCGGCGCGCCCAGCGACGCTTCCATCGCGGCTCTGCCGCACAACATCTTCTCCAGCTTCGGCTACACCACGCACGACAAGATGGCCGCGCTGCCCAACTCGCTGCTCGCCATCACGCTCACCTCCAACTTCGGCACCTTCATCCTCTACGGATTGAGTTGTCTGTTGTGCATCATCGCCTACTCCGAGCGCCACGATAAGCACATCGTGTTGCATTACCTCATTCCCGGCTTCGGCCTGCTCGCCAACCTGATCTGCATGGCGTTTTACGTGGCGGGTCCTTTCTTTAACCTCGGCACCAAGATGGAACCATTAACCGCTCTGGGCATCTCCGCTCTTTGGGGCCTCTACGGAGGGGTGTACTTCATCCGCTCCTCGAAGGCCAAAGGCAAGGCGGCATTGCTGACTGCAAGAACGTAGACGACGTAGTTGCTCGCGCACTCAGATTCAAATCCTGGGTGGATCGCCTCTCCGGCCTCGTCATCATTTGAGGCTGGAGAGGCGACCCACCCAATTTGACGTTTCTTGGAACGTGTTTCAAAAATGGCCTGACTGGGCCGCCCGAATCCCTCAGGGGTTAAAACCCCTCGATTTTCGCATCGTTTTCGGCACGACTGAAGTCGTGCCCTTTCACGTAGCCGTTTTTGAAACACGCTCTAGCTTGATTCTCGATTTCCCTGAACGGAAGCATTCTGTCGCAACCTCGCGGAATGCTTTACACGGCGGCGCACATGTTAGATGTACAGTTCGGGCAGGCAAGCGACTTCGGCAAAGTCCGCACCAACAATGAGGACGCCATGGGATCGTTTGTCCCTGCATCGCGCCAGCAGGCGCGTTCTCACGGTTATCTCTTTGCGGTAGCCGACGGTGTCGGCGGCCTCGATCTCGGAGAAGTCGCCTCGGCAACCGCGGTCTCGGTGCTCACCGAGGAATTCGCCAAGGCGCAGTCCGGCTCGATGCTGATCAGCCTTATGCCGCGGCTCATCCAGCGCGCCAACGCGGCGGTGCACGATTGCTCGCTCGACAAGCAGTACCGCGGCCAGAAGATGGCCACTACCGTCGTCGCCTGCGCCCTGCGCTACGACCAGGCCGTGGTCTCGCATGTCGGCGACTCCCGCTGCTACCTCGTCCGCAACGGGCAGGCCCGGCAGATTACTCAGGACCACACGCTGGTTAACGAGCAGCGCAAGATGGGACTGATCTCCGCCGACGAGATTGCCGACTCCGACTCCCGCCACGTGCTGATTCGCTCCGTGGGGCCGGAGATGTTCGTCTCGCCCGACACTACGGCCGTCACTCTGCAACCGGGCGACGTGCTGGTTCTGTGCACCGACGGATTACATGACGAATTACCTGAGGCAGAGATCGCCGCCATCGCTTCGCAGAAAAAAGATGCGTCCGAGATCGCCCGCGAGCTTGTGGCCCGCGCGGTCGAAATCGACGGCGGCGATAACACCACCGCGCAGGTCATCCGCGTCCGCTCGGTGGAGCAGGTGGGAATGTACCGCGGCCGGCCGTACCGGCTGCCCATTTGAGACGATCGTACGGACACTCGAACCGCCGGCCGACTTACGAAATCCTTATTTACGCTGTCCATTTTCCCGATACAGTAGAGGAAGCTACCCCTACGGAGCCCGAAGCACGATGAGTTTTTACGACGCACTGGAGCCCGGCGCGCACATTGATTCCTACCACATCGATGCAGCGGTGGCGCGCAGCGGCATGGCCACTATTTACCGCGCCACGGACCTTCGCGACGGCCGCACCGTGGCCCTCAAGATTCCCCACCCCGACATGGAGGCCGATCCGCTCTTCTCCGACCGCTTCCAGCGCGAGTCAGCCATCGGCGAGCGCCTGAACCACCCCAACGTGATGCGCGTATTCGGCGGAGAAAAGCGCTCCCGCGTCTACATGGTCATGGAGTGGTGCGAGGGGCGCCCGTTGCGCCGCATCCTAGACGAAAGTCGCAATATTGACGAAGGCCGCATCCCTTACGACCGCGCTCTGGGCATCGCCAAAGGCGTGCTCCAGGCCCTGGCCTACATTCACGCCAACGGCGTGGCGCATCGCGACCTGAAACCGGAAAACATCCTCGTCGACGACAACGACAACATCAAGCTTATCGACTTCGGCATCGCCGGCGACACTGCCTCGCGCCGCCTCACCTACGCCAACTTCACCACCGCGCTGGGCACGCCCGACTACATCTCGCCCGAGCAGGTGAAGGGCAAGCGCGGCGACGGGCGCAGCGACATCTACTCAATGGGCGTGATCCTGTACGAGATGCTCACCGGCAAACTGCCCTTCAGCGGGCCCACGCCGCTGGCCGCCATGAACGATCGCCTGATGAACCACCCCGTTCCGCCGCGCGTAGCCGACCCCTCGGTCTCGCCCCAGATGCAGGAGATCGTTTACCGGGCTCTGGAGCGCGATCCCAGGAACCGCTACCCCCGCGCCGAAGAGTTTCTTCGCGATCTCGAGCACCCCGAGGCGGTCGGCGTCGAAGACCGCACCGAGATCCGGGACTGGCAGAACCGCAAGTCCCCGCTTGTCCGCAAGCTCCTCTATTACGGGGGTTTGGCTCTCATTCCGGTGGTCATCTTGCTGCTCATGGTGCTCATCGCCCGCCACCACTGAGCAGAGTTTTCCACACCCCGCGTTTTCAATTCTTCACGAATTCCTTATGCTGTTGGCATTACTATTCCTGCGAATCTCTGGCGCTAGTCCAATTCGCAGCGAAATTGCGCCTGGTTTCCGCTCCTAAGCAAAACCAGAGCCGTTGTACCCCGGAGCCTCAACTGCTGAGTCGATGCGACCAACAGGGAGCAGCGACCTTCAACGAATCCTCTCAGGGCACATCAACTCTGGTTTTGCCATAACCCCGAGTGTGCAGCACTTTCACGCGGGAGTGCGCGGAGCGTTCGTCCATCGTGCACTGTTGTCTGGCAGATTCCGCAATTTGTCCTTGGCATCTTCGGAAAAACTGTACCCGGCGATTTCGTAACTCGAGCCAACGCGACCTGTAACCGGATCTTTATCGCGCCGCCGACCAACTCAGCGCGTGAGGCGAGCAGGAAACGCTGACCGGGCTCAATCTCACCTGAGCACACCATCCCGGAGATGCCGCGCCTCTCCACCACGCAACCCGGACTTGCATGTCACAACTGCAAGCCAAAAGGAGAAGTTAGAATGCCGCGTACTCCCGATGACGTGAAAAAGCTCGCCAAGGAATCCGGCGCCAAGATAGTCGACCTGCGTTTTATCGACTTGCCGGGCATGTGGCAGCATTTTTCCATTCCAGTGGAAGACCTTGACGAAGACTTGTTCAGCGATGGCATTGGCTTCGATGGATCGAGCATCCGCGGGTTTCAGCAGATTCATGAAAGCGACATGATTCTGATTGCCGACGCGGATACGGCGGTGATGGACCCGGTTCTCTCGGTGCCCACGTTGAACATCATCTGCAACGTATTCGACCCCCTTACCCGCAAGCCCTACAGCCGCGATCCGCGCCACGTGGCGCAGAAAGCCGAAGCCCATCTCAAGAGCACCGGCATTGCCGACATCAGCTACTGGGGTCCTGAGGCGGAGTTCTACATCTTCAACGATGTGCGCTACGACCAGACCGCGCACAGCGGCTACTACCACGTTAATTCCGACGAGGGCATCTGGAACTCGGGCCGCGAAGAGGGCCCGAACCTCGGCTACAAGCTGCGCCACAAGGAAGGCTACTTCCCGGTGCCGCCCTCCGATCAACTGCAGGACATCCGCTCCGAGATCATCATCGCTTTGCGCGGCATGGGAGTAAACTGCGAGGTCCACCACCACGAAGTGGGCACCGCCGGCCAGTGCGAGATCGACATGCGCTTCGGCCCGCTCGTCAAGATGGCCGACAACCTGCTCAACTACAAGTACATCATCCGCATGATCGCCAAGAAGCACGGCCTGACCGCAACCTTCATGCCCAAGCCACTCTTCGGCGACAACGGATCGGGCATGCACGTCCACCAGAGCCTGTGGAAGGGCGACACCAATGTCTTCTTCGACGCCAAGGGCTATGCGTTGCTGAGCCAGACCGCGAAGTACTACATCGGCGGCCTGCTCAAGCACGCGCCGGCGTTGCTGGCCATCTGCGCCCCCACCACCAACTCCTATCGCCGCCTGGTTCCGGGCTATGAAGCGCCCGTCAACCTGGCCTATTCGCAGCGCAACCGTTCGGCCGCGGTCCGCATTCCGGTCTACTCGACCAGCCCCAAGGCCAAGCGCATCGAGTTTCGCTGCCCCGACCCCTCCACCAATCCTTATCTCTGCTTCGCGGCCCTGCTCCAGGCCGGTCTCGACGGCATCAAGAACAAGATCGATCCCGGCGAGCCGCTGGAGAAGGATCTCTACGATCTCGAACCGGAGGAGAAGGCCAAGATCAAGAGCACGCCCGGCTCCCTGGGCGAGGTTCTCGATGCCCTGGAGAAGGATCACGCCTTCCTGCTCGATGGCGGCGTCTTTACCAAGGACCTGATCGAAACCTGGATCACATACAAGCGCGAGAAGGAGCTGGCTCCCGTCAACCTCCGCCCGGTGCCCTACGAGTTCTTCCTCTACTACGATCTGTGAGGCGAACTCGAGGACAAGCGTTTATTCGAACGGCCAGCATCAGGAGATGCTGGCCGTTTTATCTCTGATGAGAGTATTCTGGGACTATCGGGGAAACAGCTTGAGCCATCGTCGATCTGAGGGGGAAAAAACGTGAAGTCGTATGTCTTTCGCGTGATTCTTGAGCCGGACGAGCAGGCTTGGCGTGCTTATGTTCCCGAGTTGGAGGAAAAGGGCGGCGCCACCTGGGGCAAGACGAGAGAAGAGGCGCTGGGAAACATCCGCGAAGTGGCGCAGATGGTGATTGAATCCATGCTAGAGGACGGTGAACCGCTCCCGCCGGGTGTGACCGAAATGAGCGAAACAGTGGTTGCCGTCACGGTATGAGCGTGGATTATTCGCGCCTCCGCTCGACGCCGGCTCGCCGCCTTGCTTCCGCACTCCACGACGACGGCTTCGAGCTCCGCAGGCAGAAGGGCAGCCATCGCCATTACGGGCATTCCGACGGCCGCCGCGTCACTCTCTCTTTCCACCACTCCTCGGACACCTTCCCTTTGGGAACCCTCAAGAGCATTGTCGAGATCCAGGCCCGCTGGACGGAAGCCGATCTGCTCCGGCTCGGATTAATCTGAAGACGACGGGGAGGCCCGTTCGATTTCGGTTGAACAAAACTTCACGGCCGGCTTACTTCAAGTCGGCCGTTTCCAACTGCGCCTGAATTTCTTCTGCCAGCGCCTCGGCCGCGTCGATGCAGTCTTTGCGGCTCACGTCGCGATGCGTCACCAGGCGAATGGCGTCCGGCCCGAAGGCTCCGGCGAGCACGCCGCGCGCCTTGAGCCGCGCCGCAAGATCCGCCGCGCTTTTCCCCGCCTTCAAGCGGAAGATGACGATGTTGGTTTCGACGGAAGCGAGGTCGATCGCCACGCCCTCGGTGGAGGCCAGCGCTTCGGCCAGCAGACGCGCGTTGGCGTGATCTTCCGAGAGATGCTTGGGCCCGTCCTCGAGCGCGATCAGCCCCGCCGCGGCCAATACACCCGCCTGCCTCATGCCGCCGCCCAGCGACTTGCGCAGAACCCTCGCCCGCGCCATCCGTTCCACCGAGCCCACCAGCATGGAACCCACCGGCGCGCCCAGTCCCTTCGACAAGCAGAACATCACGGTGTCGAAGCCGCGCGTGAGCGCCTTTACGTCCACGCCCAACGCCACGGCGGCATTGAAGATGCGCGCACCGTCCAGATGCAGGGGGAGCTTGCGGTCCCTCGCCCCAGCAACAATCTCGTCCAAAACTTGAAGGTCGGAGACCCGCCCGCCGGCTAGGTTTGCGGTGTTCTCAATTTCGATCAATCCGGTCGGCGCGCGGAACGGACCTACGGGAGTGATCGCGGCTTCGATGTCTTTCCACCTTAGAATGCCGCCCTCAGCCGGCACGGCGCGGATCAGACAGCCGGAAAAGACCGCCGTGGTCGCCATCTCGAAGTCGAGAATGTGCGCGCGGGACTCGGCAATCACCTCCTGGCCCGGATGCGTCAGCAAACGGATGGCAATCTGGTTGCCCATGGTGCCCGTGGGCACAAACAGCGCCGCCTCGCGTCCGAAGACTTCGGCCGCGCGCCGCTCCAGAAGGTTGACGGTCGGATCCTCGCCATACACGTCGTCGCCAACTTCCGCAGCCGCCATCGCCGCGCGCATCGCAGGCGTGGGACGCGTAACCGTATCCGAACGTAGATCAATGATCCTTGCCAAACTTTCTCCATTTCCCTTCCATCAGAGTCATAAGCAACGGACCGATAAGTCCCAAGGCGACGACTGCAAATAATCCGTCAGCAACTGCCTGTCCAAACCTCCCTGGAACTGCATCCCCGACCAACCCGCAGCAGTAGATCATGGGGATCGACAGAGCACCAAAGGCGCCAAACAGGCACGCGGCCCTGCGCTCTTTCAGCTCGTAGCGGCCTAAGAAAAAACGGAGCAACCAGCGCGCCGCGAAGTAGTACAAAGCTCCAATTGGGATGCACAATAAGAGTGCGTAGGTGATGGGCATGCGACCCGCCTTTCCTTGCGGAACCCAAAGCCGCGACCTATTTTGAGCCGACGAGAAACGTCCCTCAGGGGCTAAAGCCCGCGAGTTTCCTGCCTCGTTTGCGGCACGGCTGAAGCCGTGCCCTTTCAAAACGGCGTTCTGAAATGACTTCTCGCGCCTCGGTCCCTGTCTTTCTGTTCCCTGTTCCCTGTTCCCTGCCTCTACGGTATCTTCGCCATCGGCAGCTCGATGATCGCCGTGCGCTTGCCGTCTTTTTCCGCGTACGCCCAGAGCCCGTGAAAGTTGGCGCGAATGCCCGGCTGCGCTTTCAGGAATGCGCTCAGCACTGCGGTCGCCTCGGTGCGCAGCGCCGCCGGATCTGTCACTCCGGTCGACTGGTACACCACGCCCAGATCGGCCTCGCGCAGCGAGGGGTCGAGCCCCACCGCCTCGATCGTCCAGGTGCGATCGCCATCGGGCAGCGACAGAGGAAACGCGCTTTGCGGCGAAGGCATGATGAGGGCCTGCTCCTGGCGCAGCTTTTCCAAATTCGGCGAGGAAAGAAAATCCACCGGAAGCAAAAGAAAACGGGCGGCATCGTAGCTGAACCACGCGCTCCACGGATCAGCCTTGGCCAGCGCCCGGCCGCGCACCCAGTACCACACGCCGTCGTGCCCGTCGAAGAGGCCCGGCCGCACCGTCAATCCGGCGAGCTTCCACGCGGTCGCCGCGCCGTCCCACGCCAGGACCACTCCCAACTGCCCGGCCTCGGGCGACCCGAGAGCATCGGCGAGGGCCACGGCGTAGCGCCCCGGCGGCAGCGCGCTCATGCTGATGGTGACAGTTAGCGATCCCGAGGCATTCGAGCAGAAGAACTGCGTATCCAGCGGCGCGGTCTGGTCGTTCGCGTCCAGCACGTAGAGATTTCTCAACTGAAACTGGCCGCCCTTAACCAGCGGCGCCGCCTGCTCCACTGCGCCGCGAATTCCCTCCCACTGCGAGGCTTCCTGGGGCAGCAGCACGGCTTGCAACGTGGAGTAGTCCTGCGCGATCACGGCGTTGGCCACTTTGGTGATAATCACGGACAGCGCATCGCGGTCCAACGATCCCAACTGGGGCTCCGAGGTGCAACTCGCCGCCCGGCTCGTCAACGGCGCGAACACGAATGCCAGCGCGAATGTGACCATCAAATTTGTGCTCACGCGGCGCAAACGCATCTCCAACCTCATCCTTTGTTGATCCGGCAGATGCAGTTTCCCACACTTTTCCGCAAAGAGCGGGGAAAAGGATGGGGCACGGTGCATCTCCACACTCAACCCTTTTTGCCCTGAATATCCCTTTATTCAGCGGTCCCAAAAGCCACCACCGGCGAGCGTTCACCGGCCACTGCTAGTCTAGTACAGTAAGCGGCAATGGATCGCGGCGCAGCACAGTTCCGCGGTCTGCCGCAAGGAGCCGATTCCGATGCGAAGCTTCCGACCACAGCAGCCGGAATCCCTTGAGCGCGCCAGCACGCAGAATGGGTCCCACGCCGTCGTGCGCCGTGGACGCTCGGCCGTCACGCGCCGCCGGCCTGCGCTTCTGGCTGCATGGCCGGCCCTTTTCGCGGCGCAACTCTTCTTAGGCGTTGCGCTTGCCGCGCAAAAGGCGACCACTCCGGCCCCAGCCCCCGCGCAGCCAACTACGCATGCAGCCACGCGGCCGCACGCCCATCCGCGCAAGAAGCTCGCGGCGGCAAAGTCCGCGCCGCAACCGGCGCCGGCCCCCGCGCCCGTCGCACCCCCCGCGCCGCAAATGCCCAACTGGCCCGCCAATGGCAAGCCCGTGGAAGCCACGGTCGTCTGGGACAGCCACGGGCTGCTCATCCAGGCCGCCAACTCCAGCTTGGACCAGATTCTCGACGACGTTTCGCTCAAGATCGGCGCCAAAGTGGAAGGCGAGGGCGAGGACGAACGCATCTTTGGCACCTATGGGCCCGGCCCGGCGCGCGAAGTGATCACCGAGCTTCTCGACGGCTCCGGCTACAACATCCTCATGGTTGGCGATCAGGGCGCCGGCACGCCACGGCGGATCGTATTGAGCGGCCGCCCAGCCAAACCGGCGCAGCCCCCCGGCCATGCCAACCCCGCCGCGAGCAGCGACAACGATTCAGAAAACGATCAGGAGGCCGAGCAGAGACCATCCGAGCCGAATCCGCCCGAGCCAGCGCCTCCGCCGGAAGGCGCCGCCGCGCCCGGCGTGCCGGTGCGCACGCCGCAGCAAATGATGGAAGAGCGCCAGCGGCAGATGCAACAGATGCAGCAACCGCCGCAAAACAACCCGCCAGATTCGCAGAACTAGGAAGAAACAGCGGCGTTAGCGGTGCTAGCGGGGCTAGCGGAGTTAGGCCGGCGCCGGGAGGCGATCAAGTTTCATGCGGCGCGGATCGGAGGATCTGTTGAGGGATGGGTAAGAACCTGCGTCGTCACAGGTTCGTGGCTGAAAGCTGAAGGCTGAAATCTGCCTTTAAGAGATTTGCGCGACTTGCGGTTGCGTCTTCACAGGAGCCTGCCGCCGCGGCGCGCGCATCAGCGCGAAACCTGCGCGCAGAATCGCATATGCAGTGAGAATGCCAAAAGCCAACGCGCCGACCGACGCCGCTATCAACATCGACAGATCCAGCAAATTCGCCATTCCTGCTGCCCCTCAAGAAAAACCCGCCTACGCCCGCACCTGCACAGTCCCGCCCTCCGGACTGGCTTCTGCGCTCAGCGCGCGTCTCTGCGATTGTCGCAGATGGCCGCAGATTGCACGCTGCGTTGACCCTCTTTTCTGTTGGCAAATAGAATACCCCCAGGAGTCTGGCATTTCGGTGCGCTGCGCCACAGGACTCCCCGGAACCCGCGGTCAAAATTCAACCCAGCTATGACCATCAAGCACATTTCGGTGCGTGGGGCGCGCCAGCACAACCTGCGCGACATCAATGTGCGCATTCCGCGCAACGCGCTCACCGTGGTTACCGGACTCTCCGGCTCGGGCAAGAGCTCGCTGGCCTTCGACACCATCTACGCCGAGGGCCAGCGCCGCTACGTCGAGACGCTTTCCGCCTACGCGCGCCAGTTTCTCGACCAGATCGAGCGGCCGGACGTGGACTCGATCGAGGGCTTGAGCCCGGCCATCTCCATCGAGCAGAAGACCACCAGCCGCAGCCCCCGTTCGACTGTGGGAACGATCACCGAGATCTACGACTACCTGCGCCTGCTCTACGCCTCGGTGGGCACGCCGCACTGCCCCAACTGCGGCCGGCCGATCGCCCGCCAGACCGCCGATCAGATTGTTGAAAGGATTGTCGAGTTGGGCAAAGGCGAGCGCGTCACGGTCATGGCGCCAGTTGTGCGGGGCCGCAAGGGCGAGTTTAAGGATTTGCTGGATCAGCTTGACCAGCAAGGATTTCGCGCCCGCGTCGACGGCGAGGTACACGATCTCTCCGAGCCTCTCGCGCTCGACAGGCGCAAGAACCACACCATCGAAGCCATCGTCGACCGGGTGCTGCTCCGCGCCGAGGGCGCCCCAACAAGCGGAGCTAGCGGGGTTAGCGGAGCCAGGATGGAGCCCGCCGGGAAGCGTCCCATCGAAACGCGTTTGGGCCAAGCCGTCAACAAAGCCCTGCAACTGGCCAACGGCCTTGTCCTCATCGCCTTCAACGACGGCAGCGAGCAGTTGTTCTCGTCGTCGATGGCCTGCCCCGACTGCGGCCTCGACGTGCCCAAGCTCGAGCCGCGCAGCTTCTCCTTCAACTCCACCTACGGCGCCTGCCCCAACTGCCACGGCCTCGGCTCGCTCTACGACTTCGACCCGGCCAAAGTCATCACCGACTGGTCCAAGCCCCTGCTCGACGGCGGTCTCGGCCCCGGCTCCTCGTCGCATTACCTCATCAAGCTCATGCAGCTCGCGGCCGTCCGTTACAAGATCGACCTTAAAGTTCCGTTTGAGGATTTGCCGCCAAAACAGCAGCATATATTGGTTTACGGGCCGCCCAAAGGCGAGGCGCCGCGCACCGGCTTTCACGGTATCCTCGCCTACCTGCGCGACAACGCCGAAGAAGCCCGCAGCGATAGCTATCGCGAGTACATGATGAGCTACATGTCGGCCGTGCCCTGCCCGGTGTGCCGCGGCAAGCGCCTGCGCCCGGAGTCGCTGGCCGTCAAAATCGGCGGCCTTTCCATCGCCGACTTTACCGCCCTCCCGCTCAACCGCGCGCTCTCAGCCGCAATCAATTTGCAATTCACTGAACGCGAAGCCCTGGTCGCCGAACGCATCAGACGGGAAATTGCAGAACGGCTGGAATTCCTCTGCGCCGTCGGCCTCAACTATCTTTCGCTCGACCGCAATGCGACTACGCTCTCCGGCGGCGAGGGCCAGCGCATTCGTCTCGCCACGCAGATCGGCTCGCGCCTGCGCGGCGTGCTCTACGTGCTTGACGAACCCTCCATCGGCCTGCACCAGCGCGACAACGGCCGCCTCATCGAAGCTCTCGAAAAGCTCCGCGACCTGGGCAACACGGTGCTGGTCGTCGAGCACGACGAAGAGACCATCCGCCACGCCGATTTTGTGCTCGATCTCGGCCCCGGCGCCGGGCGTCTCGGCGGCTACGTGGTCGCCGAAGGCACGCCGGAAGAGATCATGGCGCACCCCGAGTCGCTCACGGGCCGCTATCTGAGCGGCATCGCCACCATGCTGCAACGCGCCCATCCGCGATCGCTCACCGGCAAGTGGCTCAGTATCGTCGGCGCGCGCGAACACAACCTGCAGGACGTGAACCTGCGCATTCCGCTCGGCGTCATGACCGTCGTCACCGGCGTAAGCGGCAGCGGCAAAAGCACGCTCATCAACGACATTCTCTACCGCTCGCTCGCCAAGCAAATCTACGGCTCACGCGAGGAGCCCGGCGCACACGATGAGCTCAGCGGCGCCGAGCAGATCGACAAGGTCGTGCGCATCGATCAATCGCCCATCGGCCGCACGCCGCGCTCCAATCCCGCCACCTATACAGGCGTCTTCTCGCCCATCCGCGACCTCTTCGCCATGCTGCCCGAGGCGCGCGAGCGCGGCTACAAACCGGGCCGCTTCAGCTTCAACGTCACCGGAGGCCGCTGCGAAGCCTGCCAGGGCGACGGCCAGCGCCGCATCGAAATGAACTTCATGCCCGACGTCTACGTGCAATGCGAGGTGTGCAACGGCCGCCGCTACAACCAGGAGACGCTGGCCGTGAAATTCCACGGCCACTCCATCGCCGACGTGCTCGACCTCACCATCGAAGACGCTTTGCCGCTGCTCACCGACGTGCCCCAGGTGCGCCAGAAGCTCGAAACCCTCGATGACGTCGGCTTGGGCTATATTCACCTCGGCCAGAGCGCGACCACATTGTCGGGAGGCGAAGCGCAGCGCATGAAGCTGGCCCGCGAGCTCTCCAAGCGCCAGACCGGCAAGACTCTCTACCTGCTCGACGAGCCCACCACAGGCCTGCATTTCGACGACGTGCGCAAGCTCCTCGAAGTGCTGCACCGGCTCACCGATCTCGGCAACTCGGTGATCATCATCGAGCACAATCTCGACGTCATCCGCAACGCCGACTGGGTCATCGATCTCGGCCCCGAGGGCGGAGAAGACGGCGGACGCGTGGTCGGCGAAGGCCGCCCCGCAAAGATCGCTGCCACGCCCGGCTCCTACACCGGCCAGTTCCTCAAGCGGTATTACAAATCCACAAACGGCCGCCTCGCATCCGCAGATTCCGAAGAGGAACTCCTCTCGCCTTCCGCGGCTGGCAACGGTCTCGAAGAGGACAAATCGAGCACAGCCGCTCCCGGTCCGGTCACTACGCCGCGCTCCAACGGCAAGCTCACGCGACAAAAAGCCGCGGATGTGTCAAGCTCTCGAAGAAAGACCCGGAAGAAACCTTTATGACCCCCTTGAACGACGGCGAAGTGCGCGAGCCGACGATCCCACCAGGCGGCGACTCCGCCGACTTGGGCGCAACGCGAGCCTTCGACTCCGCGCCGCAAAAGACCATCGAATCTTCGCCCTTCGGCGCAGATCCCGCCGCACCTGCGCCAGCGCCGCCGGTCTATGCCTACACGCCCCCGTCAAGTTCCCCGTCGAATAGCCCCGCGCCTAATAGCCCCGTATCGAATATCGACCAGCCGCTTTTCAGTTCCTATGCTCTACCGCCGGTTCGCCGTTCGGTGCGCATTCCGCACTTCGGTCATCTGCTGCTTTTGTCGCTGCTGATTTTCGTCGCCCTCGGCATCATGGCGCTGGTTCTGGGTCTTGCCTCGTACTTTCACCTCTTCGGCTTCCAGTCTTCTGCAATATCCGCCACCAACATCGGCTTCGACCTCTCGAGCGAGGCCTTTCTCTACTTCGTCACCTTCGGTTTCGCTCTCTTCGTCTTCCCGATGATCTGGAACGAGGGCTACTTCCAGGGGCTGCAATGGCGCGGCGAAGTGGCGCGCTCCAGGTTCGGGCTTCTGGCCGGCATCGCCTCGGCCTGCTTCGGCCTGGCCCTCCTCGACCAGTTCCTGATGCCCGGCCCCTCCACCGCGCCCATCGACAAAATGATCAGCAGCCCCGGCGCCGCCTGGCTGATGTTCGCCTTCGGCGTCACCCTGGCGCCGTTCTTTGAGGAGATGTTTTTTCGCGGGTTCCTACTGCCTTCGTTCTGCACCGCATGCGACTGGATCGCCGAAAAGATGCGTCACTCGCTTCCCCTCCCACTCGACGCCAGCGGTTACCCGCAGTGGTCGATGCCCGCCATGATCGTCGGCTCTATCGCCACCAGCATTCCCTTTGCGCTTCTGCATGTCGACCAGCAGGGCCATTCGCTGGGGCCGTTTTTGCTCCTCATCGTGGTCAGCATGATTCTCTGTGCGGTTCGCCTCAAGACCCGATCACTCGCCGCCAGCACTTTGGTCCACGCCATCTACAACTTCTTCATCTTTGCCATGACCCTGATCGGCACCGGCGGCTTCCGCCACTTCGACAAGATGTGAGAAAGACAGGGTACAGGGAACAGGGAACAGATCATCCGGGGCTAAGAAGAAAGGAGCCAAAGCGTGGGAAATTCGTTTAAAGACCTCGTGGTATGGCAGAGAGCCGTTCAATGATGCCCAATCACCTTGCATATCGGCGATGGCTGCTGGCGTTGGCACTTTGCGGGATTTCCGTCCTGGTCTGCATCTGGTATGTCGACCGCCCGGTGGCGGAGTTCTTCAACTCACATGTGCGGCCCTATCCCGCCTGGATCTGGCTGAATCGTCTGCTCGCACCCCTGGTAGCGATTCCCTTGGCCGGCCTCCTCTTCCAGTTCGGCGCGGGCTTGTGGCTGCTCTTCGGCCGGCGGCTCGCTTCCTGGATCCTGACACCTCTGCTCTATTCCTCAGGAATTATTTGGGCAATCGCTGCGGAGTTTGTCTTTAAGCAGATCCTCGGCCGCGGATCGCCCGACCCAACCTATCTCGCCAACCATCTCTACGGATTCAGATTTCTCCACGCTTCCGAGGGCTGGAGATCCTTCCCTTCAGGAACTGCAACCATCGCACTGAGCGTGGTTGCAATGACCTTCCTTCGTCTCCCGCGCTGGCGCTTGATGGTCTCAATCCTGGCCGGGCTCGCGTGTATCGGAGTCACGGTCACTAACGGTCATTGGGTGTCGGACGTGATCGCGGGCATATTTCTCGGCGCTTCCATCGGCTGGATGACGGTGGCCATCTCTGGCTCCAGCCAGCTCACTCAAGACCACAGCGCGCCATGCGTCCTGCGCACCGAACCGCACGCGATTGAAAGCTCCAGTTCCGTCCCTGCAACCGCTACAATCAGATCCGATGACCGATTCATCCTATAGGCAGCAACTGCTCGCATTGTTGGCGCGCACGAGCTTCAAGCTCGGCCAGTTCAAGCTCTCTTCCGGCGGCACAAGCGACTATTACATCGACTGCCGCACCACCACGCTCCACGCCGAAGGCGGACGCCTCACGGGGCACGCCGTGCTCGAACTCCTGGAGGCCCACAACATTGAGGCGGAGGCCGTGGGCGGGCTCACCATGGGCGCCGATCCCATCGTCTCCAACGTGGCCACGGCCAGCGCCTGGCGCGCGCTCCAGCATCCCGGCGCCGAATCTCGCCCCGGGCTCCTTCACGGCTTTCTCGTCCGCAAGGCCGAAAAGGCGCACGGAACCGGCCGCCGCATCGAGGGCTTCTGCCAACCCGGCGCGCGCGTCGTCATCGTCGACGACGTCTGCACCACCGGCGCCTCTACGATTGCCGCCATTGAAGCCGCAAAGGAGGCCGGCATGATCGTCGCTGCCGTGGTCTCAATTGTCGAGCGCGAAGAGGCCCAGGGCCGCCCCGCCGTCGAAGCCGCCGCAAAACCCGCACCCTTCCTGCGTCTCTTCACCGCCAATGAAGTCCGCGCCGAGCATGTCAAGCAGCTCGTCGCGGCGGAATCCTATCGATCCGGCAATTGAATAGTGCTGAGGTTTCCCACCCAATCGCCAGAAGTACGGCGAATGGATGGGGCACGGGGTGTCATTGCTTACTTGCCGGATCAATAGCCGCAAAAAGCAAAGGGCAGACCCACTCGGATCTGCCCTTCGTTCCGTCCCCAATCGTTAACCGTTTCTGTCTCTCCTTGCGCGCTACTCCGGGACGGTCACCGTCTCGCCGGATGGCGTCGACTGACCTGTTGAAGCCGTCGGTTGCCCACTGGTTGCGTTGTCGCTGTCCAGATTTGTCAGCAACCGCACCTGGACGCGCCGATTCTCCTTGCGCCCTGTCGGCGTATCGTTCGAGGCCACGTACTGATCCTTGCCAATGCCGATCAGGTAAAACCGGTGCGGCGCGATGCCATACTTTGCCGCCAGGTACTGCACAACGGCATCGGCACGGCGCTGGCTCAGGTCGTAGTTGTACTGCGTAGACCCCGTCGAATCGGTCCCGCCGGTCACTTCAAGAATGTAACTCTTTGCCGATCCCAGTTGGCCGGCAAACTGATCCAGTTGCGCCTTGTCGTCGCTGGTCAGCACGGCCTTGTCGAAGCCGAAGGTCACGGAAACCTTCGTCACTTCCCGGTAGTTGTCCAGGCCCTTCACCACGCTATCGAGAGTGTCGGCGCGGTGCGCCACATCGTTGGCCGCCGTATCGGCCTGGTTCGCCGCCTGGCTCGCATTCAGCGCGTTCTGGTTGGCCGTGTCGGCCGAACTCTGCGCCTTGCTGATGCCCGACTGCGCGCGATCATCCACATCGTGAATCTGGCGGTTATTGTCCGCGGTCCTCTGGTCCAGTTGGTCCGTGTGTTCGATCAGCGGCCCGGTCTGTGTCTTCACGTAGTTCTTGGTGGCGCATCCCGTCACGCCCAACGCGATCAGCGCCGCCACTGTCAACGCAAATCCGATTCGATGGCTCCTCATTGCTTCAACCTTTCCGACCTCCGCCCGGGTTCCTCTTCGATCTCCCGGCCGTGAGAGGTGTTTCCTTTACTCCTGAATGTGCACGCCGCCCGCCAATCGCGCAAATCCTCGCAAGTCCTTGAAAATAAGCAGACTTTCCTCCAACCTAAAGGCCGACTTCGCCTCAGGAATCATGTAATTTTTACCGAACCCGGTAAGGATTGCCTTGTTCCGGCCCTTCCGGCGCAGCCTCGCCACACTCCTCGCGCCATGCGACCTCTGCGCTGCTGCCCGTCCCGCTATCCTAAGAACTGGCCTCACGCCATCCGAGCCCGCCATGGATCTCTACGAGAAAATCCGCGCTCTGCCCACCGAACCCGGCGTGTATCTCTACAAGAACGCCGAGGGCGAGGTCATTTACGTGGGCAAGGCCAACAACCTGCGCGCGCGGGTGCGCTCCTATCTGCTGGAAGCCTCGCAGGCCAACGCCAAAACCGGCTCGCTGATGCGCGAAGCCGTCGACATCGAAACCATCCTGGTCGCCAACGAGCACGAAGCTCTCGCGCTCGAAAACAATCTCATCAAGCAGCGCAAGCCGCGCTTCAATATTCTGCTGCGCGACGACAAGACTTACCCCTACGTCAAGCTCACTCTTGCCGACCGCTTCCCCAAAGTCTTCGTCACGCGCCGCCTGCGCAAAGACGGCGCGGCTTACTACGGCCCGTACTTCCCCGGCAATCTCGCCTACCGCGTGGTCGAGCTTATTCATCGGAGTTTTTTACTGCCCAGTTGCAAAGTCGACCTCTCGCGCTACCACCCGCGCGCTTGTTTGCAGTACTACATTCACCGCTGCCTCGGCCCCTGTGTGGAAGGCCTCACCACGCCCGAAGCCTACAAGGAAGCCGTGCGCGACGCCGAGCTCTTTCTCGAAGGCCGCCACGCCGAGCTCGAGCGCACGCTCACCACGCGCATGATGGCCGCCGCCCACGCCGAGCAGTTTGAAGCTGCCGCGCGCCTTCGCGACCAGCTCTCCACCGTGCACCAGCTCCAGGAGAAACAGCGCATCGCTACTGCTGAACTTGATGACGACGCCGACGTCTTTGGCTACCACTTCGAAGACGGCTCGCTCGCCGTCAACCTCTTCCACATGCGCAACGGCAAAATCGTCGACCGCCGCGAGTTTTTCTGGGAAGATTTGCCTGCCTTGGTGGAGAACAGGGACCAAGGGACCGAGAGACCGAGGGAACAAGAAGGCGAAGCTGCGGAAGCCGGAAATCAAGTCTTCGACGCCGGCCACGTTTTCTCGGCTTTACTCAAGCAGATCTACATCGATCAGCACTACGTGCCGCGCTCGATCCTCGTCCCCGCCGACTTCGACGACCGTGACGCCCTCGCCGCGCTTCTCACCGAACGCGCCGGCCACAAGATCGAAATCGCCGTGCCGCAACGCGGCGAGAAACGCTCCCTCGTCGATCTCGCCGGGCAGAACGCCAAGCAATCCTACACGCAGCGCTTCCGCGTCCTCGAGCCCTCGCGCAAGGCCATTCAGGAAGCGCTCGCCGACTTGCTCATGCTCCCCGAGCTGCCCCGCCGCATTGAGTGCTTCGACATCTCGCACATCCAGGGCGCGGAAACCGTCGCTTCCATGGTGGTCTGGGAAGACGGCAAGATGAACAAGTCGGCCTATCGCAAGTTCAAAGTGAAGACCGTCGCCGGCGTGGACGATTTCGCCTCCATGCGCGAGGTTGTGGAGCGCCGCTACCGCCGCATCCGCGACGCCGCGCAAGACACAACCGTCGCGCGAACCTCCAACACCGCAAAAATCCCTTCCGCGAAAGGGCACGACTTCAGTCGTGCCGGAGGAGATCTCAATGTTTTGAAAGGGCACGGCTTTAGCCGTGCCGACCACGGCCAACATGAAGAGGGGGCTTTAGCCCCTGAGGGAAGTTTTTCCAAAAGCAAAGAACCCGCGACGATGCCGTCCCTGGTCCTCATCGACGGCGGCCTGGGCCAGCTCCATGCCGCAGCCGAAGCTCTCGAGTCTCTGGGTTTCACATCGCAGCCGCTCGCCTCCATCGCCAAGAAGGAAGAGATCATCTACCTCCACGGCAGCGAAGACGAGCCCATCGTCCTTGATCGCCGCTCGCCCGTGCTGCATCTCGTCCAGCTCATCCGCGACGAGAGCCATCGCTTCGCCGTGGGCTATCACCGCCAGCGCCGCGCTATGCGGGATAGAGACTCCGAGCTCCTGAACATTCCCGGCGTGGGCCCGCAAACCCGCCAGCGCCTGCTCACGCACTTCGGGAGCCTGCGCGACGTGCAACAGGCAACGGCCGAATCCCTCGCCGCCGTGGTCTCCCGCAAAACTGCCGAAACCATCTGGAAGCACTTCCATCAGGGCTCCGCCCGTACTGGTTCCACACTCTAAACGGAAGCAAATCGTGCCATGCACGCCGCTCGACTCACTGGGTAGAATCGAACCATGGACTCCGTGCGCATGGACAAATGGCTCTGGGCCGCGCGCTTCTTCAAAACCCGCGCCATAGCTTCGCGCGCCTGCGACATGGGACGGATCGATTCCAATGGCTTCCGCGCCAAACCCGCGCGCGAAGTGCGCCCCGGTGATCGCCTGAAGATCGAAAACGATGCCGGCCGCTTTGAAGTCGAAGTCCTCGGAGTCAGCCACATCCGCGGCCCTGCATCGCAAGCGCAAACTCTCTACCGCGAAAGCGAAGCCAGCCGCGAAGCGCGCCTCCGCGCCGCCGAGGAGCGCAAAGCCATGCAGCAGTTCGCGCCCCTGCCCATGCACCGCCCCACCAAACGCGACCGGCGCCGCATCATCCAGTTCCGCGGCCACGCGTAAGCAAAACACAAAAGGCCCGGGCGAGCTGCCCGAGCCTTGTTCCCTTCCCAACTCCAAGGTGCGCGCCGCTTACGCCAGCAGCCGCTGCACCTTCTCTACAATCACGTCTTGCGGTACGTAACCTACGATCTGGTCGGCCACTTTGCCGCCCTTGAAAAACAGCAGCGCCGGAATGCCGCGGATTCCGTAACGCGACGGCGTCGCGCCATTCTGATCCACGTTCACTTTGGCCACCTTCAATTTGCCCTCGTAGGCCGCAGCTACGCTTTCCACAATGGGCCCAATCGCCTTGCACGGGCCGCACCAGGTGGCCCAGAAATCCACCAGCACCGGCTGCTCGCTCTGGAGCACCTCCTGGTCGAAATTCGCGTCGTTCACTTCCAGAACACCTTGCCCAGTCATGATCCTCCTCGCAGATACCCGCATCGCTCATTGTATAGGAGAGCGCCTACCCATCCGATGCGCAAGGACCGCGCAAAGTCGCAAGCCGATCGCCGCTCCGGGGCCGCGTGTCCCTGAAGAGGCTCGATCGCAATGCACAATCCGGGCTCTCGATGGTGAGTGAAACGATCTTGCGCGCAAAGAGAAGCGCCCGGATCCAGAAAGGATCGCGGGCGCTAGAGCAGCCCTCCCCCAGAACTGCTCACGCTGCGTAATCTAGTTGTTTAATCGATAAATATCAAGCAAACTTAGGTAATGGGAGTGGTAATCACACGGAAAGGTGAGTATCTATCACGGAAAGGTGAGTATCCACATCATTAACCACGTTCACTCGTTGATAACGCCCGGCCTGGCCGCCGAGGCCGCGCGATTACATTATCGAAACTTTTTATTGTCAATTACTTGACCGGCGCCAATCCGCGAAAACCGGCAGCTTGTCAGTTCGGCCGCGGAGCGATTTTCCGTCACTTTCTCAATGGCGGAGGTGGCAGCCTGCAAACTCGCTTCGCCGTCAACGACCATCAAAACCGCCGGCCCCGCACCACTCAAGGCAACACCCAGAATTCCGCTCTTGCCCGCCAGCGGCAGCAACAGCGGCAGCAGCGGGCAATACGGCGCACGATACGGCTGATGGATCCGGTCGTTCATCGCCAGCCGCAGCAGATCGCCGCGCGCCTGCGAAAACGCCAGCCCCAGAACCGCCACCGATTGCAGATTCGCGACCACATCCTCCATCGCGTAGGTCGCAGGCAGCACGGCGCGCGCTTTGCTGGTCGCGAGCGGCTCGGCCGGCAGCGCGACAATGGCGCGCCACTGCTCCGGCGGATCGACACGCGCCACGCGCACGCGCCTGCCTTCGCATACCGCGCTCACAAATCCGCCCAGCCAGCATGCCGCCACGTTGTCCGGGTGCCCTTCGAGCGCATACGCTTCCTCGAGCACACGGTCCGTATCCCAATCCAACTGCCCAAAGTGCACGGCGAGCGCGATGGCCGCCAGCCGCGCAGCCGCCGACGACCCGCATCCCATTCCCAGCGGAATCCGGTTCACTACCTGGAGCGCCAGCGGGACTATCGATTTTTGATTGGCCGCGAGCAGGTCCTTGTAGATTTCGAGAATCAGGTTGTCCCGGAGCCGTCCGCAACGATCCGCGTCGCGCCCCGTGGCGGCAACGGAAAACTCCTGCGCCGCATCGGCCTCGATCTCCAAGGCAAAATCGAGGGCCACGGCCACGGCGTCAAATCCGGGACCGAGATTCGCTGAGGTTGCGGGCAGGCGGAGCCGGATTCCGCGCATCGTTTCCATGTCACTGGGGCATTCGTCGCTCATCCCACTTGGCCCTCGAGCGCGGCCAGGACCGCGGCCGGCGTCGCATCGAGCGTGATCGCGTCCCGCCGCAAGGCATCGATCTCCGTCTCCAATCCCCTTTTCTCGTCCTCGGTCAGCAGCGTTCCGCGATGGAAATCGATGGTGTAGTCGGCATCCTTGAGCGTGTGCCCAGTGAGCACCAGAACCACCGTTTCGCCCGAACGCACCACGCCCTGCGCGCGCAGCTTTTTCAGCCCCGCAAGCGTCACCGCCGAAGCCGGCTCGCAACCCAACCCCTCCGCGCCGATTTCGGCCTTGGCAATGGCAATCTCCGCTTCCGTCACGTCCAGGCACCAGCCGCCGCTCTCTTCGATCACCTTTGCGGCCTTGCGCCACGAGGCGGGATTGCCGATGCGAATGGCCGTAGCGCGGGTGTGCGCTTCCACGGGTTCGAGCGTCGTGCCGTGGCTCTTGGCAATGCTCTGCACCAGCGGATTGGCCCCCGCCGCCTGGATCACCGAGATCTTCGGCATGCGCGCCACCAGTCCCAGCTCGCGCATCTCTCTGAAGCCCTTGCCCAGCGCCGAGCTGTTGCCCAGATTGCCGCCGGGCACGATCAAGTGGTCGGGCACATTCCAGTCCATGGCCTCGGCAATCTCGAATGCCGGCGTCTTTTGGCCCTCCAGCCGATAGGGATTCACGGAATTCAGCAGGTAGATCGGCGCCTGTTTCACAATCTCGGTGAGCACATTCAGGCAGCCGTCGAAATCCGCCTTCAATTGGTAGGTCACGGCGCCGTAGTCCATCGCCTGCGACAGCTTGCCCCACGCGATCTTGCCTTCGGGAATCAGCACCAGGCTGCGCAGACCGGCCCGCGCCGCGTAGGCCGCCATTGCCGCCGACGTGTTCCCCGTCGACGCGCACGCCACCCACTCGAATCCCCGCTCCTTCGCCACGCTCAGCGCCGCCGTCATGCCCGTGTCTTTGAACGAGCTCGTGGGATTCATGCCCTGGTGCTTGGCAAAGATGCGATCGATACCCAGAGCCTTGGCCGCACGCGGCAGGCGATAGAGCGGAGTGTTGCCCTCGCGCAGCGACACGGCATTGCCAAAGTTCTCAAGAATCGGCAGCAACTCGCGGAAGCGCCATACGCCCGACTCATCCAGCGGCTCGCCCGAGCAGCGCCGCTCCCTCCACAGCCATTTCAGAGCGCCTGGATTCGGCCGGTCGTGCCCGCCACGCTGGCTCCAGCCGGGGTACTCCACCTCGAACAGCT
>Ga0326727_10004366_pt1 | contig 42641 bp, 35 predicted proteins | sample MB2enrmetagenome_FD_207643 | JGI IMG/M metagenome (GOLD analysis project Ga0326727, IMG submission 207643) | Lab enriched peat soil microbial communities from McLean, Ithaca, NY, United States - MB29MY | ecosystem: Environmental > Terrestrial > Soil > Wetlands > Peat | place: USA: New York...
AATGCCGTGGATGTGCTGGTGATCGACTCCGTGGCGGCGCTCGTCCCCAAAGCCGAGCTCGACGGCGACATGGGCGATTCGCTTCCCGGCCTGCAAGCGCGCCTGATGTCGCAGGCAATGCGCAAGCTCGCCGGCATCGTGGCTCGGTCCAAAACCTGCCTGATCTTCATCAACCAGATTCGCGAAAAAATCGGCGTGATGTTTGGCAACCCGGAAACGACCACGGGCGGCCGGGCGCTCAAGTTCTATTCCTCCGTTCGCGTGGACATCCGCCGCATCGCTTCCATCAAGGACGGCGACCGCGTGGTGGGCAACCGTACGAAGGTGAAAATCGTCAAAAACAAAATGGCGGCTCCCTTTCGGGAGGCGGAATTTGATATTCTATTCGGCGAGGGGATTTCAAAAGAGGGCGATCTGATCGATATCGCCGCCGAGCGCAATATCCTGGAGAAGAGCGGCGCGTGGTTTTCCTATGGAGGTGAGCGCATCGGGCAAGGCCGGGAAAATGCCCGTCAGTTCCTGCGCGACAATCTCGATGTTCGCAAGAAATTGGACGGCGAGGTGCGGAAGGCACTGAACCTCCCCGGGCATCACGAGCAAGCTGCCGCGGCAGCGGCGGGAGAAGGGTCAGCCCCGGCTAAGGCAAAGAAATAATGAGGTAGGGGGAACGGCCTCATGAAGCCGCCCCCCAGGCAGTTTGGAAGGATGACCTTCCCTCTGTTTACCGGCGCCAGCGGAAGCGAGGCGAAGGCCAAGGTCAACCATTCAACGAAGGAGTTCTGTGGAAATCTTATTAAAACGACTTGCCATTCTGGCCTTGGCAACGGTCTGGTTGGTGGGGATGGGCTCTGCTTCCAGCGGTGCGCCGCAAAGCAGTCCCAACACGCCTGACACCTCTTCCCCCGCTCCTCACAAGAATCCCCCTGCGTCGAAAACCACCGCCCCCAAGACTGCACCCACCCGTCGCACCACGCGCCGGTCACCGGCCGTGCGGGATCCCTGGCGCGTGAGTTCGAACGCCGACCCCAGCGCTGACGACAACCCCGCCGGCGATGATCCGGTCATCCGGCAAGCGGCGGTCAACGCCCTGGGAAATTTGAATGGCAGCGTTGTGGTGGTCGACCCGAACACGGGACGCGTTCTGAGCATCGTAAATCAGAAGTTGGCGCTATCCAGCGGCTTCACGCCGTGCTCCACGATCAAGCCGGTGGTGGCGCTTGCCGCATTGCGGGAAGGCATCATTACTCCCACCACCAAGTTGTACGTCGGCAACCGCACGCGCGTCGACCTTACCGATGCCCTGGCCCGCTCGAACAACCTCTTTTTCCATAAGTTGGGAGAGATGCTCGGCTTCAAGCGCATCACCGAATACGCGCAGGAGTTCGGCTTGGGGGAAAAGGCCGGGCTGGACATTCCGGGTGAATCGGCCGGCCACTATCCTTCCGCTCCGCCCAAGCTGGGGGGCGTGGGATTCCTCGCCTATTGCGGGACGGATATGGAAGTGACGCCCTTGCAGATGGCCGCGGTCATTTCCACCATCGCCAACGGCGGCACGCTTTACGCGTTGCGGTATCCACGCACCCCCGATGAAATTGCCGCGTTCCAACCTGTCGTGCGGCGGCGCCTTGATAACCTGGCGGAGTATATCCCGCAGATCCGCGATGGCCTGGCGGCAACCGTGCTTTACGGGACGGGCCGTTCCGCCTACGACCCGGATCTTTCCATTTATGGAAAAACCGGAACGTGCAGCGAGAACGGTGCGCGTCTGGGGTGGTTCGTCTCCTACGCGGGCGAACTGCAACCGCAATACGTGGTCGTGGTTTTCCTGCGCGGCGGGCGAATGATGTATGGGCCGCATGCGGCGGAAATCGCCGGGCACTTTTATCGCGAGCTGATGCAGAAGGAACACCCCACGCAAGCCAGCCGCGATGATTCCTCCTCGAGTTCTTCCCGGCGATAGCTCGTCCCTGACACTTAGGGAGACCTGTATCCTCGGTGGTAATAGACCTGCATGGATGCCAAGCGTGAAGCAGCAACGGGAATTGTGCGCCGCCTGAGGGCGGAGGGCTTTCCGGCGTATCTGGTGGGCGGGTGTGTGCGCGACATGGTGATGGGCCGCCCACCCAAGGATTATGACGTCACCACGAGCGCGACTCCCGATCAGGTGCTGAGGCTCTACCCTGACGCGCTCACTGTGGGCGCCCAATTCGGAGTGGTCATCGTTCCGCAGGAAGCAGGAAACGTTGAGGTGGCGACCTTCCGCAGCGACGGATTGTATGCGGACGGGCGGCACCCCCACGAGGTCCGCTACGCCCAGACGCCGCAGGAAGATGTGCAGCGGCGCGACTTCACCATCAACGGGTTGCTCTACGACCCGCTCAGCGACCAGGTGCTGGATTATGTGGGAGGACAAGCGGACATCCGCGCCCGCCGCCTGCGGACCATCGGCGATCCGGTGGAGCGCCTCAGTGAGGACCGCCTGCGCATGCTGCGGGCCGTGCGCTTTACGGCGCGCTTCGGCTTCAAGCTGGACCCCACTGCGTTGGCGGCCATCCGCCACCTGGCGCCGCAGATCCACGCCGTGAGCGCAGAACGCATGCGCGATGAGATCGTGAAGATTCTCACCGAGGGACCGGCGCGGGCGGGGTTCGAACTCCTGGACCAGTCCGGTTTGCTCGCCGAGGTCTTACCGGAGATCAAGCGTCTTCAGGGCGTGGAGCAACCACCGGAATTCCACCCCGAGGGCGACGTGTGGATTCACACGTTGATGATGCTGGAGGGATTACGCGAGCCCACTCCCACCCTGGCGCTGGGCGTGCTCCTGCACGACGTCGGCAAGCCCCCGACCTTCGCCATCCGCGAACGCATTCGCTTCGACAACCACGTGGAAGTAGGCGCCAGGATGGCAGAGGAAATCTGCGGGCGCCTCCGAATTTCCACGCGTGAAACCACACGCATCGTAGAATTGGTGTGGCACCACTTGCGCTTCAAAGATTTTCCCCGCATGAAACGCTCAACGCAGCTCCGCTTTCTTCGCATGGCGGGGTTTGAAGAACACCTGGAACTGCACCGGCTGGACTGCCTCGCGAGTCATGGCGATTTGACAAACTATGAGCTGGCGCGAAAGATGCTGGAGGAAACACCCAGGAAGGAGATCAAGCCCGCGCCCTTATTGCGCGGTAACGATTTGATTGAGCAAGGTTATAGGCCTGGACCGGTTTTCAAAACCATCCTCCAAGCGGTGGAGGATGCTCAGTTGGAAGGGCGCGTACACGACCGCACGGGGGCCCTGCGGCTCATCCAAGAGCAGTTCCCGGTCAATTCGCGGTAACCCATGCTTAGCTTAGGGACCGCACGCAAAGAAACACCACACCGCCTACGGCAGCGAGGGCCACAATGAACATGCCGATCTTATAAAGGAGCAACTTGCGATCCGTGGGCTCCGCAGAACTTTGGTCGATCATTTGGAACATGGCGACCTCCTTTATTCGCGCCCACTTCCTCGGGCGTGGAGGCAAACCACTGGGAGATTAGATTGGCCGCAGGATGGGCGTTAGGGAAGAGATTGCAACGTTTCGAACTGCCCGGTGCAGCTTGGAGCGCCGCCATCCCTTCAGGCCGATCGTGCGGCGAAACCGCTACTTTTCCTGTCTACACTGTAGACCTAATTTTGGAAATGTCAAGTGCACAGAAATTGCCGCGCCTTGTAGGAGCCCCAGATCATTTTCGCGGACGCCAACTCCTGCACCGAATCGCGAGTGGAAATCCGGCCCTCGGGGAAAAACCCGCAGGCTGCAAGATTCTTCTTGACAAAATATCCAAAGCCTACTACATATTGTGGTACTGCAGTGTGTGGCCACAAATTGTGGTTATGCACGCAAGCCCGAAGACTTTCAGCAAAGGAGGGGAAAATATGGCAGCAAAGAAGGCAAAGAAAAAGAAGAGATAAGGAATGAACCTGTTCTAGGTTTCCTCCTTTCCCCAGGCCCGCTCCCCCAAGCGGGCCTTTTGTTTCCGGCCCTGCCCATGCCTGGACAAGCGACGCCGTGAACCACCCATCATCGTGCTGAACTTAACGGTTACGTGAAGCTGACCTTCACGTCCTCGCGATCAGCTTCCGCCGCCTGGAAGAGCGCGTGGGGTTGCAGCCCCATAAAGCCGGCCACAAAGTTGGCGGGAATCTGGGCAATGCGGATATTGAAAACGTTGACGTCGTCATTGAAGCGGCTGCGCTGTCCGGCGATTTTCTCCTCGAGTTCCGTAATGCGGCCTTGCAGTTGCATAAAGTTGGTGTTGGCCTTGAGGTCCGGATATTTCTCCGCCACGGCAAACAAAGTTTTGAGCGCGCCAGTGACCATGCCATCGGCCTGAGTCTTCTCGGCCGGAGTGGTGGCGCGCATGTAAGCGGTGCGCGCTTCGGTGACAGCCTGCAAGGTTTTCTGTTCGTACTGCATATAGCCTTTGCAGGTATCAATGAGCTTCGGCAGTTCGTCGTGGCGCTGCTTAAGCAGCACGTCGATGTTGGAAAACGAGCGGTCAATGTCATTCTTCAGCGTGACCAGGTTGTTGTAAATGCCCACGAAATACATGATCAGCCCAATGACGATGATGGCTAAAACCACCAATATGACAACGACGACGACCACACCCGCGACTACCATATTTGACCTCCTTCCTCCTTGGCGACTGAATCACTAATCGCCAATCACCAATACTTACGTCATCTTCACATCGACGTCCTGGCGGTCTTCCTCCGTCACTTTGAACAGGTCGTGGTGTTGCAGGTGCATCATGCCGGCGATGAACACGTCGGGAATCTGTTGAATGCGGATGTTGAAGGTGTTGACGTCGTCATTATAGAACTCGCGCCGGTCGGCAATCTTCTCTTCCAACTCCGAGATGCGTTTCTGAAGTTGCATGAAGTTATTGTTGGCCTTCAACTCCGGATAGTTTTCCGACACCGCGAACAGGCTCTTGAGGGCGCCGGAAATCATGTTGTCGGCTTGAGCCTTCTCCCCCACGGAAGTGGCTTTCATGAACGCGGTCCGCGCCTCAGTGATGAGCTGAAAGGTCTTCTGTTCGTACTGCATGTAACCTTTGCAGGTCTCGATCAGCTTGGGCAGCTCGTCGTGCCGTTGCTTCAGCAGGACGTCAATATTCGCCCAGGCCTTGTCGATATCGTTTTTCAAACGCACCAGGCTGTTGTAGATGGTAATGAAGTAGGCGAAGATCCCCACCACGAGCAGGATCACGACCAGTCCCACCAAAATTACTATGCCCGTCATTTGGTTTCTCCTTTAGCTTTACAATAACCACCCGTGTTTTGCCATGAAGATGCCCAGGCAAACAACGGCCAGAAGCGCGCCGCCGAAAATATACCGAATCGCGCGGTCGCACAACGTCCGCCGGATTTCCTTTTCGCTACGCCAGGTGATCAGAAAGGTCGGCTCGTTCGTTCCTTTCACGATCATATTGCGATCGTGTTCGTCCTCAGGGGTGGGATTCTCCACGCACGTTCCCGTCAGGTCGTACCAGTGACCCGGGAGAACCAGATACTCGGTCAACCGGTAGCGGTCAGACGTCCCAAGGTTGAGGTTAACGCCACTCCCCAGGCTAAGGATGCCTCCCCCACCCAGAGAAAAGGAATGGCCTGCCCTGCCCACCGCCGAATGTGCGTAAGAAAAAAGGTCGGCATCGGAGGCCAAAGTCCCTGTGGCCACCGTGGGACCGCCCATGCCCGAGAACAGCCTGCCGATCGAACCTCCCGAGGAACGTCCGGTTTGCACCTTAGCGGTCTGGATCAGATCGTATTCCGCGCTATGGGCGTCCACCAGCACTTTGCCTGACGCGTCCTCAAGATAGAACTTTGGTCCATCCGCGTCGGTGGCGGCGTGGGACCAGTGGCCGCCGTTTTTGTCCCTGATCCAACGCTCGATTTCGACCTGGTAGAAACAGCAGGGGGTGCGCGTCACCGGGCTCGGAATCGTTTCGACAGCTCTGGCCTTTCCGTGTATCTCCACCAGGCCCATGGCGACACTGCGAATCGGGACTTCAGGAGTATCCATCAGCACGCGATACTCGCGAAAGGTGCGAAAACCTTTGTAAAAATAGTGCAGTCCCGCGCCAAACCCCACCATCAGCAATACATCTATCTTCAGCGAAGCGTTCGATGACATAGGGTGTCCAGAAGTTCACGCCATCCTACTTGACACGCCGGGAAAAGGCAAGCGTGGCATACTCCCGGAGCCGCGCCGTTTGCCGAGAGGTGGGGGTGCTGGCAATTCCTCAGGTATTTCGTGGATTGAATCCAGCCCGCTCTCGGCGGGCGTTCCAGTTTCCGGCACACAAGTGGCCTCACCGGTGGTCTACCCAAGCGGCCATCTCTTCAGTATGATGATGACCCGGTTCGACCTCACGGCGAAAGCCGGTGAATCGGCCGGGGAAGGACGAAAGGCCGGGGTCGCGGGAATGCCACAGTTTCGAATATTGGAACACACCGCCGATGTGGGCTTCGAAGCGTTCGGCTCGACCCGTGAGGAGGCCTTTGTCAATGCCGCTCGCGCCTTGACTTACTTGATTGTAGAATTGGAAACGATTGACCCTGGCGAGGAGGTAACCGTGCAGGTGCAGGGAACCGACCCTGCGAGCCTCCTGGTCAATTGGCTGAGTGAGCTGTTGTTTCTGCACGACGCCGAGGGGTGGCTCTTCCGGGATTTTGAGATTCAGAGCCTTCAGGACGATGCGTTGAGCGCCCTGGCGCGCGGCGAAAAATTCCAGCGGTCGCGGCACCAGGCCAAACTGCTGGTGAAGGCCATTACTTATCATCAACTCGCGCTGGAGAAAACCCCACGGGGCTGGCGAGCGCAAGTTTATGTGGATATTTAAGGACAATAGAAAGTTGAAGGTTCTCACTTTGGTCCTCTTCCTGGCAGCCTGGGGCCTTATGCCTTCTCCTCGCGCCCTGTCGGTCATTATGGGGCTGTACAGTGTCCAGGAGATCAAACCCAAAGTTTTCACATGGATTCCTGACGATGTGATTGACCAGGAGTGCGATCCCCTCTTCACCCGGGCGGCCACCGCGGGATTCATCGTGACCGCCGAGGGCGTGGTGGTGGTGGATACGGCCAATAGTCCGACGCACGCTCGCGACCTGCTCTATGAAATTCGCAAACGCACCGACCTTCCCATCCGCTACGTCATTAACACCAGTTCGGCGGGCGACCACATGCTGGGCAACGAGGTTTTTGTCGATGAACAGGCCACGTTGATTTCCACCAGGGCGGCGCAAGCGGAAATGCTCCAGTACCGGCAGGAGCTCTATAATCGCATGCACGGCGAGGAGGGATGGAAATTGCAAGCGCGCATGCGGGGCTTCCACGTAACGCCTTCCACCCAAACCTTCGACGAGAAGATGACGCTTAACGTGGGCGACCAGGAAATCCGCATGGCCGGCCTGTTGAGCAGCGAGAACTCCCCCCAGGATGCGGTTGTGTATTTGCCCGCCGCGAAAACCCTTTTCCTCGGCGAGCTATACGACAATCAGTATTTTCCGCGAGTTGGTTCGCGCGATGTCCACCGCTGGATCGGGGTGCTGCGGCAATTGGAGGGCTGGGACGTTGACACGTACGTTCCCGGTCATGGCGCCCCCGGCAGCAAAAAGGACCTGGTGGATTTCCGCAAGTTTCTGGAATGGCTCGTGGCCCAGGTGGAGATCCACCTGAAGCAGGGACAAACGCCCGAGGAAGTGGAGAAGTCCCTTTGGCTCCCGAAGACTTACAACTGGCACGCCCCGGATTTGGCGCCGGACACCGTCGCGGATGTGTGCCGGCAACTCGCCCCGCCGCACGCGGCGCCCCCCCCTGCTCAGCCCGGGCAATAGCGGGTATCCCTCAAATTCCCATGGCAATACAGAGTGCGGCGGCATCGCCGATGCTCTCACCGAGTTCGGCGGGAATCACCTGGCAGGTGCGTGCCGGCAATTCCAGCGCCTCACGCTTGATCACGCGGCGAGCCGGTTCGAGGAGCAAATCACCCAGGCGCATGGCCAGACCGCCGATCACGATGCGATCCGGATTCAGCAGATCGACAAGGATCGCCAATACTTCTCCCAATTTTTCGCCGGTGATTTCCAGAACTTCCAGCGCGACTTTGTCACCCTGCCGGGCCGCCGTGCCGATATCCTTCGCGGTGATCGGCCCCCCCGAGCGATACAACTTCGCCAGGCGCGTGGGGCGCTTTTTCTTGAGCGCCGCGGCCACCGCCTGCTGCGCAACTTGCGCCATGCCGCCGCCGCTTGCCCAACCTTCCGCCGAGCCTTTTTTGTTGTGACCGATGGGGCCCGTGCGAGTCAGGCGGAGGTGACCCACTTCGCCCGCCAGGTCGTTGGTGCCGCGGTAGAGTCGCCCGTCCGTGATGACGCCTGCGCCGAGGCCGGTGCCCATGGTGAGGAACACCATGTTCTGGCAGCCTTTGCCGGCGCCGAAGCGATGTTCCGCCACCGCCCCGGCATTGGCGTCATTTTCGATCAAACATTCCGCTTGGAATTCGCGCTCCAGGATGGCCTTGATGGGCACGTCATCCCAGGTGGGCAGATTGGGCGGCGACTGGATGATTCCCTGCACGCGGTCCAGCGGGCCGCCACAACTTACGCCCAGCCGCCCAATGGCGGTGATGTCCGCGCCGTGCTCCGCCAGCATCTCGCGAATTCCCGACTTGATCAATTCCAGAGCTCTCTCCGGCCCCTGGACGGGGCGGGTGGCAAACTCCTTGCGCGCCATGACCTCCGGCGGGGTGGAGGAAAGCAGGACGGCGGTTTTCGTACCGCCGATATCGATTCCGACCAGCAGCTTGCTTTTAGACGTATCCACGGGCATTCTCCTGTTCCAGGGCAGTGGGGATAAGAGGCGAAGTGAACTCGGCTTCCGCTCCCAGGGCAATGCGTTCGGCCGGCGCACTTGTCCTCCGCCGGCGCAAGCTTGAAACTATACTTGTAATTTTCTCCAGAGGGAATATGGTAGTGTCTCAGTTTGAGGCGGCTTTACGCCGCCATTTGGCGAGGTAAACTCGCCGCTACATCATCAAACTGCGACACTATCGGGAATATGGAGCCAACAAAAAGGGCGATGCTGGTGAGTACAGGAGGAGAGCCATGACCTATTCGCGAAGAGATTTGTGCCTGCTGGTAACCGCGATTGCCGCATCCCCGGGGGTTGCGGCGCAAAAAACCACATTACCGAGTAAGGCCTTTCGCTACGAAGAACTGCCGGTGAAAAAGGCGACCGGTCATGAATCGCGCGCCATACTCTCGGGCGAACTGCACAACGGCTGCTACGTGGAAGTCCACCAGACGCGCCTCGCGCCAGGGGCCATGCCGCACCCGCCGCATCACCACCTGCACGAGGAGATGTTCATGGTCCGAGAGGGAACGCTCGCGGTGACGATCAGCGGGAAGTCAACTTCCCTGGGCCCCGGCTCGGTGGGCTTCGTGGGTTCGAACGACGAGCACGGAGTGCGCAACTCCGGCACAACTCCCGCTGAGTATTTTGTGGTCGCGTTCGGCAAGGATACATAAATCCACAGATTACACAGATTGCACAGATTTTAGTGCCGAGTCTTCGGCGTTCAGCAATGGCGTTTGCTAACTGCTGGTTTCTACGTGCTGACAGTTTCTTCTCTGTACTACTAATCGTCGAAATCCTGGCTCGCCGCGCAAGTCTCGTGCCACGGGCGTCCCGCCCGTGACACGGCCGGGACGGCCGTGCCACGTTCTGGTTGCGGATCAGGAAGCCTTGGGCAAGTGTTCCAGCGCCTCCTTAATCTTGGCTGCCGGATATTCGTAATCGAAAAGCTCGCCGGCAAAATACTTCTCATACGCGGCCATATCAAAGTGCCCATGGCCGCTGAGGTTGAAGAGGATGGTCTTCTCTTTGCCCTCTTCTTTGGCCTTCAGCGCTTCGTCCACCACACAGCAGATGGCATGGGAAGTTTCCGGCGCCACGATCAGGCCCTCGGCGCGCGCGAACATCAACGCGGCTTCAAAGCACTTCAATTGCGGATAGCTCACCGCCTCCACAACGCCCTCGCGGTGGAGCAGGCTCACCAGGGGCGACATGCCGTGGTAGCGCAGGCCGCCGGCGTGGATGCCGGGCGGGACAAAGTCGTGCCCCAGCGTGTCCATTTTCAGCAGGGGGGTCATGCCGCTCTTATCGCCGAAGTCGTAAGCGTAAATGCCCTTGGTCATGGTGGGGCAAGCGGCGGGCTCAACGCCAATCAGCCGGATGTTCTTGCCCGCGGCCTTGATGGGCACAAACGGGAAGGCCAGCCCGGCGAAATTGCTTCCCCCACCGCAGCAGCCGATGACGATGTCGGGGGTTGCTCCGGCGAGGTTCATCTGCGCAATGGCTTCCTGCCCGATCACGGTTTGGTGCAGCAGCACGTGGTTCAACACGCTGCCCAGAGAATAGTTGGTGTCCTGATGAAGAGCGGCGTCTTCCACGGCTTCGCTGATGGCGATGCCGAGGCTGCCCGGGGTTTCGGGGTCATCGGCAAGAATCTTCCGCCCGGCTTGCGTCAGGTCACTGGGGGAAGGAACGCATTTGGCGCCCCAGCATTCCATCATGGTGCGGCGATGGGGCTTCTGGTAGAAGCTGCACTTCACCATGTAAACCATGCACTCCATGCCAAACACGTTGCACGCCAGCGCCAGCGCGCTGCCCCACTGTCCCGCGCCCGTTTCCGTGGTCAAGCGCTTGACGCCGGCGGCCTTGTTGTAATAGGCCTGCGCGATTGCCGTGTTGGGTTTGTGGCTGCCGGCGGGTGAGACTCCTTCGTTCTTGAAGAAGATCCGGGCGGGAGTCCCCAGCGCCTTTTCCAACCGCAGGGCGCGATGCAACGGGGTGGGCCGCCACAGCCGCAGAACGTCGAGCACCGGTTCCGGGATGGGAATATTCTGCGCCAGCGTCATTTCCTGCTCAATCAACGCGTGGGGGAAGATGGCCTCGAGATCCTGCGGCCCCGCGGGTTGCAGCGTGCCGGGATGCAAGGGCGGCGACATGGGCGCCGGTAAATCAGGGATCACGTTGTACCAGGTTTTGGGAATCTCTCGCTCGGAAAGAAGATAACGATAATCAGACATGACAGGTCTCCCGATGAACCGCAAAAAGACGAAAGCGATTCAGTTAAGATTTTTGGGCTGCGCAAGCAACGGCGAAACGCAGCCGGTACGGTTGGGACGCTCGTAAAACCTCTACGATCGTTTCCTCGGCCAGTGCCGGTCCGACTTATGGCGGCCGAATCGGACGCGGCAGAATAACACAAAAGGCCGGCCGGTGGGGAGCGAGATCAACCCCTGGTAGTGGGGTCTTTCGGCTTGACGCCAAGAAATGATTTTAGCCTCGGCACACTTGTGGGCTTGAGGGAGCGGCCCTAGGGGTGTCGTCTCCTTAGCGTTGGGACACCACGACCCTGAGGGGATAGCCCCGTTCTCAGTTAGCGCTGAGGCGGGGCCTTTTGCTTATACCACGTCTGAAAGCCTTTCGGCTAGACGCTGCATGAAGTTTTGAACGTGCTCCATGATGATCTTAGCTTTACCCTCATCGTAGGTCTGTTGACCGTGCATCACGTGGTTTCGCCAAGCATCCTTGAAGTAGCGAAATTCCAATGCGGATTCGGAATAGAATCCAAGGTTTGACCACTTAGGGGAAGCGTGTCCGACGGATTGCACGCCTTGAATGGCTTTTTCGATGTCCTTAAGCACGCCTCCCCACGCTTCGACCTTGTACGGAACGCCTAGGTCCGTTGCCAGCGCGTGGAGGCCCCTTTCCAGAACTCGCATTGAGTGGAACACGCAAGCAGTCCAGCGGCCCAGGGCAAAACAATTACCAGTCTCTTCGATGTCGAAAACGGCGCTAGAGAATTTGTCGGATACTGGCTCTCCGAAGAGATTGGAACTTTGGAAGTACCGAACCTTATCGGCATCAAAGGCCAAGAAGACCTGGAGGTAAATTTCCCGTTCAAACCTTTCGGTGAGAGTCTCCATATCACGCAAGAACTTATGCGGGGGGTAGGTAACCCTGTGCGGAGGCCCTGATCGCATTATAGTTGCTTGGAGGATGATTCTAGCGAGCATCCCTGTACTATGTGAGTGCGAAACCACCATTCCAATTTTCTGGCAGTAACTCGAAATCCTACCGATGGCATCCACAAGGGGTTTATGGTCACCCTTCAGAAGAGCCGCCGCGATTCTGGAATCGTTCGGATCGCGCAGATCGCGAAGGTCTTTGACAACCATATTCCAGTCTGGGGCGAGGAACTTAAGCATTTGCGGTAATCTCGCTATTTTTTGGTGTGAATAGTCCCCCAAGCACTGGCTCAAGTAAAGCCCTTCTGGCAGAGTCGGCGCGAACAAGGTGGAAATCATTTCAACCCCCTTCAGGCTATAAGACCCCACTACACAACCCCTGGTACTGGGTGGAATCTTTGTTGCTCAATTTTTCGGGGTCGCTCACGCCTTTTCTCCCGGCCAAGGCTCACCACTCGCCTTCATTTCCTCACAATGAGAAACAGCCGCTTTGAGCCGTTCAATCCCCTTCTTTGGCGGTCCCAAGATGGGGAGAACCAGAAGCCGATAGGATTTGCACTAGCCACGTTGAAAGGCAGAACCTTTCAATTCGGATGGGAATGCGCCGGATGACCCGGTTAACCAATGCCTTCAGTAAGAAATGGGTAAATCTTAAGGCCGCATACGCCCTTTGGTTCGCGTGGTATAATTTCTGTCGAGTTCATGCTACTCTTCGCGTAAATCCTGCAATGGAGGCAGGAATAACTGACCACATTCGGGGAGTTGCTGAAATTATTAGGTGAAAAAACTGCTTATGGGACAGGTGGAAAAATGAAATGGGAATACAAGATTCTAATCGTTCGTGATGAGATCGACCCCAATACGATGGTTGCCGAGTTGGCTCATATGGGAACCGAGGAATGGGAGGCCGTCGCAATGACCCCGAAGTATGGAGTGCCCGCTTATATTGTCCTTCTAAAAAGACCTTTACAAACGTGAGCATGGTGTATAATCTTGCCGATCAAAATACCCTGGAAAGAATTTACATATGGCCATCTTCGCGATTATGGCACCATCGGAAAACCAATTACTAATTAGTGAATTACAGCGACTTTTTCCGGGTGATCATTTAAAGGTCGGGCCAGGGCAATGGCTCGTTTCTGCGCCTCGCACAGCAAAAGAAATCTCAGACAGTCTAGGTATAAGTGACGGTAAAACAGGAACCGCTCTGGTATTCACTGTGGGTGCCTACTTCGGGAGAGCTCAAGCTGATATTTGGGACTGGATGAACGCTCGAATGCAAAGGGTTCCGTGATGGCGCGAGATAAAGAAGCTCCGCGAACAGGTGAGCGTGAAGTAACGCCCTCACGCCTCCCCGATGTGACTCCCCCTCCATACCCAAGCCAAAATTATGATTTCATCTTGCAGGCAGTTTGGGAAATTAATCGGACTCTTGGCTCTCTGCAAACTTCTGTTGAAAGTCTCAGTAAGCAGACGAAAGAGCATGACGATAAAATCGACAAGCTAAGCCACAAAGTCTACGCCGCCACGGCAGTCATAGCCGTTCTCTGGGCTATCGCTCTCGCGCTTCTAGGTTATTTCCACAAGTAAATTCAGCCAACACATAATGTAGGACATTACCTTCTTTGGCCATGGTGTATGGGAGTATATTCCACTAGGGGCGAGATTGTTGACGGAAATCGGGCGGCGGGGGGCCCGACTCTTCCTCCCGGGCGCCCTTCGCCGACCTTCCGAACCTTGCCGCGCTTGGCGTGGCGGAGCAAAGCCCGATTTGCCGACCTCCTTCAACGCACATTTCAGACAGCACCCCCGGTGCGCTCACGGAGCCGGCGTCGGAGGCGGGGGAGGGTATTCCGGAAGCGTCGATTTATTCCGATCCGCGCGTTTCACTTCCAACTCATCAAACAGTATGGACGGATTCACAATGCTGTGGGGAATGTTCTGCGCATGGTTCCCGACGTACATGTCGTCGCCCGCCGCCACCAGATCACTGCGCAGCGACCGGACGTCGAGGTCCGCGAAAACCGCGCCCCGGATGAGTTCCTCATGTCCATCTTTGGCCCAGACTTTGTAAAGCAAGTGGGGATCGCGCAGGCCAGACAGGGACTGCACGTAATATCCATACGGCTGCTCGCGCTGCTGGCATAGCTCGATGAGTTTCTTTTTCAAATCCGCCTGCGGCACCGTTTCGGTGGCGGTGACGATCAGGTTACCCAGGCTCGGCTCCGGCGGACTGGCGGGTAAACGGGATCGGCCATGGCCGTTGGAATCGGGAAAGTCGCGAATCGGCTGCCGGCCCAACAAGTAGCTCACCAGCTTTCCCTTATCAATGGCCAGCACGCGCGCGGCTTTTACACCCTCATCATCCACTTCGAAGTGGCCGAGCAGGGGCTTCCCGTCGTAAGACGCCATGGTGGGATCGTCGGCAACGGAAAGGAAGTCGGGAAGCACGCGGCTCTTGAAACTGCTGGCGAACGAACCCTTGGTGCGCACCGGCTGCCCCAGGTTCGGCCGGAGGCCGCGAAGGTTCTCGCCCACCAGATCCGCGAACACGATGGAAGCCGCGTGGCTGGAGAAGAGCACGGGGCCGCGGTACTCTTCATCGGCCACCGGCGCGGCGCGCAAGTCTTTCAGGTTGCCGATCAGTTTTGTGGCTTGCGCCAGGAACTTCTCCGCCGTGGGCAGGTCCTGCAAATCTCTCTCGGCGTACGCCGCAGCCTGATCGAGCCGCATGCCATCGGAGGCCTGGGCACTCGCGCCCAGGCGCACCGCATAGCTCGTCATGCCGGTACGGACGATGCTGCCTTCGGAGTTGACGAAGTAACTGTTCATAGCGTGGAAATCGAGGGAGGAAGTCATGGACTGGACTTCCGGATCGGTTTTGTAAAGCGCCGTCGCTTGCTGGATGGAGGGAAGCCACGCCGAAGCATTCGCGTCAAGCCGGGCCAGGGGCTCCAGGTGTTGCACGGGAGCCGCGTGCGCGAAATCGTCCACGGGCTGGTCAACTTTCAACTGCTTGAGTTGCGCCTGCTTGGCCGCCAGAGCCTCGGTGGCGGCCTTGTAAGCCTCGTCGGTGGCCAGCCAGAGATAGTTCCGCAGGGCAAGTTCGTCGTCATCCACGGGGGCCAAATCCAACCTCCCCTCCCCCTGTCCGAAATAGCTGTCCTGTTTGTAGTCGCCCACCCGCACCACCACCCGCAGAAACCGCAGCCGCACGCGCAGATTCGAGCGCAGGGCGCCATAAGCCGCTTCCGCCACGAACCCGTCCAGGTCCACCAGCCGATATTCGATATAGTACGGGGCCGCCATCTGCTCCAGCTTCAGTTTTGACTTGGAGCGTTCGAGTTCAGCCTGCATGGCCCGCAGCACGGGGTCCTCAGGGGTGGAGGCGGGGTTTCCCCCGACCTGATCCACCGCCGCGAAAACCATGATCCCCACTGCCAGCAATAACGCGCATGTCAGTTTCGTCAGCTTCGTGCTCATCGCGTGCCTCCCTTCTTCTCCGGGGATGCCGCTTCATCGCGGTCGAAACCCGGGGGTGGCAGGATGGGTGGCCGGCTCCGGGAGTGCCGGCGTTTCTGCACTTCAATTTCCGAGAAGAGCATGGCCGGAGCGGCGGCGGAAACGGGAACGCTTCCGGATTCGGCGCCACAGATGCCGTTGAAGATGTCCGTCGTGTCGCCGGTCAGCAGAATGCGGTTCAGCGCCGCCAGCGGTGTGCCCACGATGTCGACCCCGCGCACCAGTTCATCCGGGCGGCCATCCGGATAGACCCGCCACACCAGCACGGGAAGCACCTGGAACACCTGCGGCAAGGCTCGCTGCGTCAGGGTAAACCCGCCCTGGATATCCTCGAAGTAGAGGCCGTAGGGTTTGCTTTGCTTCTTCACCTCGTCGATGAGCTTCTGGCGCAATTCAGCGTCCTTTACTGTCCGCGTCGAAGTAACGATCAGGTTCCCCTGGCGGCCACTGGGCATATGCCCGGCTTGGGCGCGCCCGTGCCCATTCGACACGCTAAAGCCCTTGATGGGCAGGCGCGACATCAGAAAGTTTTTCAGAACACCGTTGGAGATGACGTTTACCGCCGTGGCCGGCATGCCCTCATCGTCGTAGGTATACCAGCCTCCCAGCTCGAGGTTATTCATGGTGCGCCGGGTGGGGTCGTCAACCACGCTCAAGAATTCCGGCAGCACCGGCGTATTCACCTTTTTCGTAAAGGTCTGTCCTTCTTCCTCCCCACGCTGGCGGTGGCCTTCCAGGCGGTGCCCCAGGACCTCGTGAAAGAACACGGCGGCGGCCCGGCCGGAGAGCAGCGCCGGTCCGTCATAAGGCTCAGCCAGCGGCGCCGCGCGCAAGGCCTTGAGGTCCGCGGCGATCTTGTCCACGCGGGTGGCGATCTCCGCCTCCCCCGGCAGGTGCCCCAAGGTCTCGGCTTGAAAGGTTTCCACCCGCATCAACTCCATGCCATCGTCCGCCTGGGTTTCCCCCTCGATGACAAGTCGCGCCAGGGTGGACGGCACCACCTCGCGGCTGCCTTCGCTGGACACAAAGGTCCGCCGCGCTTCCTCCACCATGACCATAACCGAGGAGCGATAAATGTACGGGTACTTGCGAAAGGGCGCCGAATACTTGCGCACCATTTGTTCCAACCGCGCGGGGTCCGGAATGGGCGGCAACTCGGTGTAATCCGTGTGCACCTGCGGCGACTCAGTGGAAAAGTCAGGTGACGTGTCTTCTTCCTTGGCGTTGACCTCCGTGGAAGTCTTCACGTTGAGAAACGCTTTCGACGCTTTGCGGTATTCGCCGTAGGTCAACTGCCACAGCTCGTGGGCCACGGCATCGGCGTCGTCATCAAGCGGAAGCTCCCCGGAGCTGATGGCCGAAGAACGATTCTGCTGATGACTGTTGTCCAGCGCCGGACTTCCCACACGGATGATCACGTCGGCCGTCCGGCCGTGCATATGGGTGGAATTCACCAGACTGCCCTGGCTGGCCACGGCCACCACCGTGCGTTGATCGTGAACCGAATAGCTCAGGAAGTATGCGGGCGGGTCCAGTTTGCCCAGTTGGTCGCGCGCCCGCTGGAGTTCGCCTTGCATCGTGGAGAGCAGGACGTCGTCCGTCTTCTTTGCCCGCTTGGCCGCCGTGCTGCCGGCGTCAGGCGCCAGACACAGTGCCATCAAGAACCCCAAGGTTGCAGCCTGCCACAGGCTTTTCATCCCGGACCCTCCATTCTCCTCATCGCCAAAGGCTGGACTGCAAACTTTATCAGGTTGCGCTGAGGTTCGCCACTGCCCGGCAAGGTCTTGTTGGGGAAATGACGTATTGGGGGCGTGGATTCGAGACCTATAATGGGCGCCATGTCGCACCTTTGACGCCAGGGGGTATCGGACCGAAAACATGAGCCAGAATCATGAACGCCGCTCTCAAAAAAGCAGAAATATCGCGCCTGTCCCGCCTCATGTCCCCCGTCACATAGGGCAGAATCTCCAATGAGACTTTTTGTCGTAGTGGCTCCCTAGCTTCGGGTGTTGAATGACAAAATGTCGCTCAACTGCGGGGCCTATGGCTCGGATTGAGCCTGGGATTTGCTCGCATGTGCGCCCCTTAGTGGAATATCCACCTTCGTCAACCGGAGCCTGTGGGTGCGGCATCCCACTTGGCAGGTTATCATCGCCCTCGCGCCGGTTTGCCGTATTCTCTTCTCGCGCGCGATTGACTGAGGAGGGGGCGGCCACTGTACTGCTACAATCAGGTCGGCACAGGAGTGCACAAGATGCCCCACGCAGGCTCGGACCCCGTACCCATGGCGTTGTGGCGCCCCGTCGGAACCGCCCTCTATGTGGGCTTCGCGCTGACGGGCGTCGCCACCACCCTGCTGGGTCCAATCTTGCCGCTACTCTCGGCGCGATGGGGGCTGAGCGATAACCAGGCTGGCAACCTGTTTGCCGCGCAGTTTGCCGGATCGACGGCCGGTGTGCTGCTCTCGGGCCCGCTGGCTCTGCGCGTGGGCTCAATCCGCTCAATCGCCGCCGGCTTTGCTTTGGTCGCAGCCGGAGTTGGCGCCTTGGCCATCGCCGGTTGGCCGTGGGCCCTCATTTGTGTCTTCGGCTACGGGTTCGGACTCGGCGTGGCGATTCCTACCACGAACCTACTGGTCTCGGAAGCCAATCCCGGCCACGCGGCCGCAGCGCTCAGCATTCTCAACATGGTCTGGGGGACCGGGGCAGTGATTTGCCCCCTTGCTGTTGCGGCGCTGATCCGGGTGGGCGGGCTTGATATCATGCTCGCGGGATTGGCTGCGGCGTTTGTGGGACTGGCCGTGCCGTTGGCTTTACGGCGACCGGCGCCCCCCGCCGCACCCGGGGGCGAGCATCATGCCATCGTCGACTCTCTTCGCACCCATCCTTCGCTCCCCCTGATCGGCGCCCTCTTTTTTCTTTACGTGGGCACCGAGAATTCCATTTCCGGCTGGGGGGCTTCCTACGCCCGGCGCCTGAGCGTTCTGCCCGGAACTCCGTGGGCGCTGGCCCCGGCGTTCTTCTGGGCGGCCTTGCTGCTGGGACGTGCTCTTGCGCCTAGCATCCTTCGGCACATACCGGAGGCCCACCTGGCTTGCGGCGGACTGCTGGTCGCGCTCCTGGGCGTCACGGCGCTCCTGGCGGCGCGAAACCTGGTGGGAGTCTTTGCTGGGATCACGGCTGCCGGTCTGGGGCTGGCTGCGGTTTTCCCAATTACCGTCGCCATGCTCTCCCACCGTTTCGGATTGCTCGCCACCCGGGTGGCGGGAAGCATGTTCGCGCTGGCGGGACTGGGCGGCGCCACACTGCCCTGGCTGGTGGGATTTGTGTCGAATCAGGTCCAGAGCTTGCGGATCGGTTTGGGGGTGCCGTTGGCGGCCAGCCTGGCCATGCTATTCCTGCTCTGGAGAGCTGGGCTTGCCTATCGAGGCGTTGAGAAGTGACGGGGGCGACCGCCAATTTGCGTATCGGTTCAGAGAGTGTCTACGCGAAATCGGGTCTCGCTGGATAATCGACGATGATGGCCTTGCCGTTAGTGAGAGCCTTGACAGAATGGCGGACGTTGCAGGGCACGATCGCAACCAAACCCGCCCTGACGACTTGAGCCACGTCGTCGATGGTCATCTCGAGTTCGCCCTCGATCACTTCATATACCGCTGCCCACTGCCTACTGCCAAGTACTTCATGGCCTTCTCCGCTGCGCTCCTTCCGGTCCGGATGCAGTCTGAGATGCCGATCCCCGAGTAGGCATTTCCCGCCAAGTACAATCCGGGCAAGTCCTGCAACCGCTCCTCGATGGCACTCACGCGCCCTCCGTGGCCCACCGGATATTGCGCCATGGAAGCAGGCCATCGGTGCACGCGGGAGAACAGAGGCTGGGCAGTGAAGTTCATAATTTCCTTCAGCTCCCGCCGTACGATGGCCACAACTTCCTCATCAAGTAAGCCAAGCACGTCGGGATCTCGCGCTCCGCCCAGAAAGCATCGCAGCATCGCTTTCCCTTCCGGCGCGCGGTGGTCGAACTTGGCGTGTACGAACGTGCAGGCCAACATTCGCCGTTGCTCTTTACGCGGCACCAGAAATCCAAAACCTGGTGGAAGCACAGCCCGGGCATGTTCGTCAAACCCCAAGGAAACCGTCATGGAAGAACTATAGGGAATGCCATCGAGCAGTTCACCCAGCCGGTGGTCGAGGGATGAAACCAGCCCGCCGGCCAAGTACGCGGGTACGGCGAGAACCACCGCGTCAGCGTTGTAAGTCTTGTCATGCTCGCAGATAATCTGGAACCGCCGGGAGCAGGAGTCCGCAACGCCTCCCGGTCCGCCCGGAGCAAACTCCAGGGCAAGCACGCGGCGGCGCATAAACACCCGGTATTTCTCAACTTGTGCCGCCAGCCTCTCCGTCATTTGTTGCAGTCCACCCTTAAGGGTCATGAAGAGCGGCAGCTTGCGCGGCGGGGCATTGCCCGTTCCGGCGGAGTCCAGGCTGTTATTGTTCGAACTCGCCTTGCGACGTTGCCGCATCGCCTTCAACGTGGCGCGCGTCAGGCTGCCGTGCTGGCGTTCCATCTCCCAGAAGCGCGGCAACACGGAGCGTACGCTCAGCGCCGCGGAGTCTCCACCATAGACGCCCGCCAGCAAGGGGTCGGCGATATTTTCGACCATCGCTTCACCGAAATGCCTCTTCACAAAACTAGCCACCGATTCATCGTCGGGGTCGCCGTCAGGGGGAGAGGAAAACAGTTCCCGTGCTGCGGCGAGTTTCGTCCTCAAAGGCAGCAGTTGGGTGGTGACCATCGGCCATAGGCGCGTCGGCACCAGGAACATCAGGCCATCGGGCAATGGAAGCAGGCGCCCGCGGTGAAGTATGTACGTGCGGCGCGCATGGTCGTTGGAGCCCATCAGATCGTCACCGAGCCCCAACTCCCGCGCCATCGCCGCGGCTTGCGGCTTTTCGGCGAGGAAGCTGTCGGGGCCGGCTTCGATCACAAAGCCCTCAACCGTTTCCGTCCGCACCACACCACCCAGCCAGGGACTTGCCTCAAAGAGCGCTTCCTCAATCGGCGCGCCGGCTTGGCGTGCCCGCGCCAGCGTGTATGCGGCGGCGAGGCCGGAGACGCCTCCGCCGATTACAGCAATCCGGCGAATTTTGGGGCTGTCAGTCAAACTGCTACTCCTATAAGTGTCAGGTATCAGGTGTCAGGTGTCAGCAAGACCAGCACCTGGCGTCTGACCCCTGATTAATCCGCGCGGCTACCAGGAGGTGTCGGGGATTAGGTGTCAGCAGGACCAGACCCTGGCACCTGGCACGTGACACCTGACACCTGCTCTATCCGCCCGGTCACCAGGCTGGCCAGCGCGCCAGCAAACTTGGGACTGTCGTTCAGCGACTCCGAGCGTCGCACCGAGACACCCCGCGCTTTTCCATAGTCGCGGAAGAGCACGTCAATGTCGTAAAGAATTTCGACGTGGTCCGAGACAAATCCCACCGGGACCAGCAACACGTTTTTACATCCTGCCTGTGCCAACTCATCGATTTGCGATTCCACCGTTGGCCCGATCCACTTCTCCGCCGTCATCCCCTGGCTTTGAAACGCCAGGCGATATTCGGTAAGGCCCATTGCCCTGGCAACCAGATCCGCCGACTCGCGCACCTGGCGCTCGTACGGATCTCCCTCGGCAATTGTCCGTTCGGGCACACTGTGGGCCGTGAAAATGACGGGAACGGGACCACCAATTTCTTTTTGCACGGCAAGGAGCGCTGCGGCTGCACGCTCGCGAAATGCCTCGATCAACCCCGAATGGTCGTGATAGCTTTCCACGAAATCCACCACTATTTCCGGGCGGACCTGCGCCACGGCATCCATCAGGTATTTCCGGTAGAGTCCAATGCTGGTGCGGGAATTTTGGGGCGCCAGGCACACCGCCACCACGCGCTCCACGCCATCGCCAGCCAAGCGGCGCACCGCCTCGGGAATAAATGGCTTCCAGTTCCTCATGCCCACGTAAACGGGGTGGGCAATCAACTTCGCCAGCGCTTCCGCCTGCAAGGTGGTGAGCCGTAACAACGGCGATCCCCCTCCAATCAGGCTGTAGCGGTGCGTGATTTCTCTTACCACCGGGTCAGGCAGGGGTCGCCCCCCGCGCACGTTCAGCAAGAACTCGGGGATATCGTCAAGCTTGTCGGGCGCCCCATGCGCCAGTAGCAAAACTCCCCAGGGGCCGGGGGGAGTCTGCGAAACAATTCCTTCGTTCATAATGTGTCTTGGGCTGAGCCAATCATACTCCGGCCATTCAAATCCAAAGAAGCTGCGCAAGCCCTTATTCTTGTCTCTTTCTGAATATACCATGCAGCGTGCGAGTTGCGGCGCTTTGCCCTCGGCCAGTTCCCCCCTCTTTCCATACGCTTGTGTGCTACTTTAAAGGGCTGCGAGGAATCCTCATGCTGAGACGGACGGTTGCATTTGTGTCATCTTTTGTGGTGTTGTGGTGTTTGGCATTGACGCTGGTCCACGATATGCGCGCTGCAAGCCCCAAGAACTCCGTCGATTTCGACAAGCTGGTCGATAACTACTTCGACGTCTACTTTCAATTTCACCCCAAGGACGCAACGGCGGCGGGGTTTCATCAATACGACACCAAATTAGAGGACTACACCCGCGCCTCGCGCGAGGGGGAAATTTCCAACCTGCGGACTTTCGGCGCGGAGTTGGAGCGCATCGACCCCAAGAGACTCCCCGCGGAAAGCGCCGGCGACCTGGCCTTCCTGGAAAGCCAGATCCAGGCCCGCTTGCTGGAACTTCAGGTTCTGCAAATGTGGCGGAAAGATCCCAACGTGTATGTGGGCGGTGTCACCGAAAGCATTTTTGTGATCATCAAACGCAGCTTTGCGCCGCCGGATGAACGATTGCGGTCGGTCATCGCGCGCGAGGGTCAGATTCCCGCCGTTCTCATGACGGCCCGCCAAAACCTCTCGAATCCGCCGAAAATTTACACGCAGATCGCCCTTGAGCAAATGCCCGGGATCATTGATTTCTTTCAAAAGGACGTCCCCAACGCCTTTCAGGGTGTAACGGATGCAGCCCTCCGGACGGAGTTTCAACGCACCAACGCCGCCGTGGTGAAAGCCCTCCAGAATTTCCAGACTTTCCTCCAGGATGACTTGCTTCCCGCCTCCCATGGGGATTTTCGCATCGGGGAAGCAAATTTCCGGCAAAAACTCCTCGATGAGGAGATGGTGAAAATTCCCCTCGATCAACTCCTCAAGATTGGCTACGAGGACCTGCACCGCAATCAGCAGCGATTGAAGGAAACAGCGGCGCTGGTGAACCCGAATGCCGACCCGCGGGAAGTGCTCGCCACACTCGAGATGGATCACCCCACGCCCGACCAGCTCTTGTCGTCTTTCCGGAACCTGCTGGGAAACCTGCGCGAGTTCATCGAAGCGAAGAAAATCGTCACCATCCCCTCCCCCATCATGCCAATCCTGGAAGAAACACCGCCCTTCATGCGCGCCACCACCACCGCTTCCATGGATACGCCCGGCGCTTACGAATCGCGGGCGACGGAGGCCATGTTCAATGTCACCACTCCCGAGTCCGGATGGACACCGCAGCGCGTGGAGGAGTGGATGCAAGGCTTCAACCGCGGCACCATCCTGAGCACCACGATTCACGAGGCGTATCCCGGGCACTACGTTCAATTTTTGTGGGTCAAACGCCTGAACTCCAAAGTGCGGAAGTTGCTGTTCTGCGGCAGCAACGTGGAAGGCTGGGCGCACTACACAGAGCAGATGATGCTGGATGAGGGGTATGGCGGCGGTGACCCCAAATTGCGCATGGGACAACTTCAGGACGGGCTTCTGCGCAACGCCCGCTTTATCGCGGGGATTGAAATGCACACCGGAAACATGACCATGGAGCAAGCCAGGGACTTCTTCATCCGCGAAGGGTATCAGGTCCCGGCTGTCGCCGAAATGGAGGCCAAGCGCGGAACCGCTGATCCCACCTACTTGGTATACACGCTGGGCAAACTCCAGATCCTGAAACTGCGCGATGACTACAAAAAGAAAATGGGTGGCAAATTTAACTTGCAGGATTTCCACGACCGCTTCATGGAGCAGGGCGGGGTTCCGCTCGTCATCATCCGCCGAGCGCTCCTGGGCGACAACAGCCCCACGCTTTGAGGATTTTAGATTTTGGATTTTAGGTTTTGGACTTTAGAGTTTGGGGTTTGGAGTTTGGACTTCAGATTTTGAATTTTGAATCTTGAATTTTGAATTTCGTGGCGGTTAAGCCCCGTACCTCCCGACCCCTCGCAACAAACATGCGTCAGGCTTTCGCGGCCAGGGGGAGATCCTGCGCGGCCTCCTCCGCCGTGGGGAAGATTTCAATGGTGCGATCGATTCGCGTGAGCTTCAGCACTCCCTCCACCATGCCCTTCACGCCGGCCAGGCGCAAAGTGCCACCCAATTTTTTCAGCTTGGTCAGACCGCGAATAACGGTTCCGATACCGGCGCTATCGATAAAGGACACGCCCGTGAGATCGAAAACCACCCAGGTGCCGTCGTGTTGGATGATCTCCTCCAACGCCTTTTCGATTTGCTGGCAATTCGGTCCAACGCGGACGCTGCCCGTCAATGCCAGAACCACAACGCCCGGCCGAAGCAGTTTCTTGGTGAATTCCATGGATTTTGACCCTCATTTCGCGAATAGCGACGCCTTTGCCCCCAACCCTCCGAGCATGTCAGGGGAGCGAATTCAGCTCCAATCTTCTCCCTCATAAGGAAACTGGCGAATCAACCGCAGGCAGCCTTCCAGAGCTTCCCACACGGAATCGCCCCAGCCCGAGGGCAGCAGCGGAGCGCTGCTCTGATTCACCTGCTTATCGGCCTCGGCAAAGAAGCGCAATCGCTGGCCCGCGGGGGGCACGGCGTACTCTTTCACCGTGATCTGAAAACTCACATTTCCTTCCGGCTGGCATTTCGTCATCGAGAAGAAAGTGAGTAGAGCCAGTGCTTCGGAAGAATTGGTCTTGGTAAAGTGCCACTCCACCGCTTGCGCCTCCTGCCCGCAGATTGAACTACCCGGTTGTTTGCCCCGTCGAACCATCTTAGGATGTGTGGTCACCGCTGTCAACGGACGGTAGTGGTGCGATTTTACCCAGAGGCGGCTTAGCGCCGCCATGTGGCGAGGTAAACTCGCCGCTACGACCTCAAAGCACCACTGCCCAACGGAGGGGTACAGGATCGTTCACTTGGCTCTTAAATGTCGGCCTCACTTCTGTTAGAGTCTCGGGTTGCCCGGAGGCCGCCCCGTATTCCCGGGGAAGACAAGCGGAAAGGAAACACTTTTATGAATTACCGCAGGTTTGGACGTCTCGGTTGGATGGTCAGCGAGATCGGTTATGGCATGTGGGGTATGGGAGATTGGACCGGCTCCGACGACGCAGAGTCAAAAAACTCCCTTCAGAAAGCCGTCGACCTGGGTTGCAACTTTTTTGACACCGCTTGGGCCTACGGAAGCGGCCACAGTGAAAAGTTGCTGGGATGGTTGGTGCACAACAACCCCGGGCGAAAACTCTACACGGCCACAAAAATTCCTCCCAAGAATCTCGCCTGGCCCAGCCGCCGTGTGTTCACGCTCGATGACTGCTTCCCTCCGGATCACATTGAGAAATACGTGCACTTGAGCCTTAAAAACCTGGACTTGGAAAGCCTCGACCTCATTCAATTCCACACTTGGGAGGATTCCTGGCTGGAGGATGAGCGCTGGATAAAAAAGATCGACGACCTTCGCCACCAGAAGCTCATCGGTGCGGTGGGCATCAGTCTTAATCGCTGGGAGCCCTGGAACGGCGTGCTGGCGGTCCAGTCCGGGCTGATTGACGCGGTGCAGGTCATCTACAACATTTTTGACCAGAACCCCGAGGACCGACTCTTTCCGGCATGTGCGGCCATGGAGGTCGGCGTCATTGCGCGGTGTCCGTTTGACGAAGGCACCCTCACCGGAAGCCTCACGCTGGAAAGCAAATGGCCCCCCGGCGATTGGCGTAACACTTACTTCGTGGCGGACAACCTCAAAGCCAGTGTGGAACGGGCGGAAGCCTTGCGCCCGCTGATTCCTCCGGGCATGGACATGCCCCAGATGGCCATACGTTTCATTTTGAATAATCCCACCGTGGGCACTATTATCCCCGGCATGCGCAAGGTGGCGAACGTGGAGGCAAACGTACGCGCCGGCAATAAGGGTCCGTTACCGGTGGACCTGCATACGGAATTGCGCAAGCATCGTTGGGTCAGGAAGCCGACCGATTGGTCGCAATAAGGGTGGCGCGCCACATGAAGTACCGCCGATTTGGACGCACGGGCTGGATGGTCAGCGAGATCGGGTACGGGATGTGGGGAATGGCGAGCTGGGCCGACTCCCGCGACGCCGAATCCCGGCAATCCTTGCAGCGTGCTGTCGACCTGGGCTGCAACTTTTTTGATACCGCCTGGAATTACGGCGATGGGCACGGCGAACAACTGCTGGGAGAGTTGGTACGCCGGAACGTTGGGAAAAAGCTTTACGTGGCCACCAAGATTCCTCCCAAGAACCTCGCCTGGCCGGCCCGTCCGGAGTTTACGCTCGACGACTGCTATCCTCCCGAGCACATTGACCGCTATGTGCACTCCAGCCTCGAGAATCTGGGGCTGGAGAATTTCGACTTGATTCAGTTCCACTCCTGGTCAGACGGCTGGCTGGAGGACGATCGTTGGGTGAAGAAGATTGACGACTTGCGCCAGCAAGGGCTGTTCCACGCCGTCGGCATCAGCATGAATCGCTGGGAACCGTGGAACGGCGTGCGCGCGGTGCAGTCCGGGCTGATTGACTCGGTGCAGGTGATGTACAACATTTTTGATCAGAATCCCGAGGACCAGCTTTTCCCCGCCTGTGCCGCCCTGGATGTGGGGGTCATTGTGCGCTGCCCGTTGGACCAGGGCTCGCTGACCGGCGTACTGACGCTGGAAAGCAAGTGGCCGGAAGGTGATTGGCGTAACAAGGTCTTCGGTCCGGAGACGCTCAAGGAGAGGGTGGAACATGTCGATGCGCTGAAGGTGCTCGTGCCGCCGGGCATGACGCTGCCGGAGATGGCGCTGCGTTTCATCCTCAACAACCCTACCGTGAGCACCGTCATCCCCGGCATGCGCAAGGTGAAAAATGTCGAAGCGAATCTGCGCGCCGGCGAACAAGGTCCGTTGCCTCTGGATCTCTACGCGGAATTGCGCAAGCATCGCTGGGACCGCAAAGCGACGCCAAGATAGCAGAGATCAAGTGCAGATTCCCCCTACGATCGGTTCGTCAGGTGATTACGGTGACTCCCAAGAGCCGAGGTGGGCCGATGCGAGTTCTAAACGCAGTCCTATCGGTTGCTTTTATGCTCTTCTTATCTGCCCGGGCTGCTGTCGCCCGCGGCGGGGAGAATTCTGTTCCGGTCGTGAAACTGGAGTTCAGCGCCGTCCCCGAAAAGCAAAGCTATCAAGTCGGCGAAATAGTGAGGCTCGTGTTTGCTTTAAATAACTCGGGAGATCACAGTGTGCTGGTTGCGCGACATTTCATATTGCATGAATACGTGTGGTTGGCAATCTCCGGTCCGGAAGGCAAGGAGCTTGGGTGGTGTGGAAAGATTGACGGAAGGGTTGAGTCGCCTGATGAGTTTGCTATCTTAGCTCCTGGAGCCACGATACGATCCGTAGTCCGGGTGTCGTGTGATGCACATCGAGACTCCGGTTTCGTTCTTGACCGGCCCGGCACATACACTGTTTCTGCTTACTATCATTTGACGCAGCCTGCCACATACCTGCGACGAATGGCAGGAAACGCGCCGGTCACAACCGACCGCATTCGCGCGAAGCCAGTCGTAATTGTGCTTAAATCATCGCTTGGAGGAGAGCGGTAGGCGGCCCGGTGGCAGGAGGTCACTCCGCGAGTGAGGGAGATTTGAAAACCCTTTAAGGCCGATTCGGATTTGTGCACAGCAAAGAGGAGCGCCGCGGCAAAGCTCGTGGTGACAACTCACCATCGCCAACCCTGGGAGGAGAGCTTCAACATGGAAAAGAAAACTGAAATCACGCGGCGGGAATTCCTGAAGGACACAGCCCTGGCCGGGGCCGGGGCAGCCGTGCTGGGCGGGCTGATACCGGCGCGCGTGCTGGGCTCGAACGACCGTATTCGTGTCGGCGTGCTGGGAAGCGGGCATCGCGCGCGCTACGTCATGGATTACTTCAAGAAGGATCCGAACGTCGAGTTCGTGGCGGTCTGCGATGTTTACGCGCCCGCTCGCGCCCTGGCCCTGGAGATCGCCGGCCCCAGCGCCCGGGCTTACACGAACTATCACGAAGTTCTTGACCGCAAGGATATCGACGCGGTCCTGATCGGCAGCCCCGACCACTGGCACAAACAAATGCTTATCGACGCGGTGAATGCGGGCAAGGACGCCTACGTCGAAAAGCCCATCTGCCATTCGATTGAACAGGGGATGGAAATGGTGCGCGTGGTGGACGGGAGCCAACGCATCGTCCAAACCGGCACCCAGCAGCGCAGTTGGGATCACTGGAAACTCGGCAAGGAAATCGTGGCCTCGGGCCGGCTCGGCAAGGTCACCATGGTCCATACTTACTGGTATCAGAAATACGCCTCAAAGAAAGACCTTCCGAAAGTTGACCTGACGGACTTGGACTGGAAGAGCTTCCTGGGCGATGCGCCCGACCAGCCCTTTACCGAGGAGAAATTCCAGCGGTGGCGTTGGTATTGGGATTTCGGCGGCGGCATTCTCACCGACCTGCTGACGCACTGGATTGACGCCATCCAATGGTACATGGACCAACCCGCGCCCAAGACGGCCACCACGGTGGGCGACCTCTACACCATGGGTTGGCAGTGCCCCGACACCGTCACCGCGGTTTATGAATATCCGGGCAACTTCATGGTCACTTTCACCGGCTCCATCAACAGCAGCGTGGAGGACGGCGGCGTGATGTTTTGCGGCAGCGATGCGACGCTGAAGATTGACCGTTCCCACCTGGCCGTGTATCCGGAGGGCGTATCTACCGTACCCGGCTCCCTGTTGCCCGAGCCGGAACTCTTCATGCGCTCCGAGCACGATGGAACGCTTGACAACGTCCTTAATTTCCTGGACTGTATGCGTACGCGCAAGTCTCCCAACGCCAACATTCACGTTGGCTTCGAGGCGGCGCGCACTTCCTGGATCGGCAACATCGCTTTGAAGCACGGCATGAAAGTTGTTTGGGACGCCACGAAAGGCAGGGTAGCATGATGAAGTTCACAAATCCCTCGCGGTCACCTTGCAAAATTCTGGGTGGCCTGCTTCTCCTGGTTGTGCTCGTCAGCCTGCCTCTGCGCGCCGAGGAGCCGACCCCCGCCAAGGCCTTCTACAACACCTTCAACGATGATGAAGAAATGGCCATGGGCCGCAAGGCTGCGGAGGAAACCGACAAGCAAATGGTGCTCTTGGACGCGCCGCTGCTCAACGCTTACCTGAACGATCTGGGGCAAAAGGTGGCGCAAGCCTCGCGGCGCCCGCAGATTCAATACACCTTCAAGATTGTGAATACTGCCACGGTGAATGCCTTCTCGCTGCCCGGAGGATATATTTACATCAATCGCGGGCTCCTGGACTTTGTGGTGAACGAAAGTGAATTGGCCGGTGTCGTGGCGCACGAGGTTGGGCACGTGGTGGCTTATCACAGCATGAACGACGTGGCGCGCCGCTATTGGATCGACCAGGGAATGTACCAGCTCAAGAAGGCGGGCATGCTTGATAACCAGCAGATGGTGGACATGCTGCAGAAATACGGCGGGCCGGTTCTGCTATTTGCTGACCGCAAATTCAGCCGCGAGGAAGAATCCCAGGCTGATATGCTCGGCATGTACAATGCCATCCGCGCCGGGTATGACCCGCAAGGCTTGGTTTCCACCCTTGTCCGCCTGACCAAATTCACGGGAAACCCTTCGCTGGTCGAGGGCCTCTTGATGAACCACCCCCTGCCGGGTGAACGGGCGGCGGCGCTCCGCGCAGAACTCCAGCAGAATCCGCCCCCGAAAGGACTTGAGAAGGATAGCCTGGCATTTCAGGCGGCCAAGGTGCAACTGAAAGCCCTGTCCCCACCACCGCCACCGCCGCCGGCGAAAAAACAACCGTAAACGCCTCGCGCGGACTTCAAACGTGACGAGGTCCGCTGAGAACTCGCGCGGGAAGAGTAATAAGGGCCCGAAGCAATTCGAACACCCCTTCGACGGCGATTCCCACCAGCCGGAACGGCAGCATCAGAATCCAAATCAGCGGATAAAGCACCAGCGCCAGCAGCGCCAACGGCCAACAGAGAAAGAGAAGAATGCACCAGAGCAGGAATTTCACCATGCCACTCAGCTCCCCGCGGGGATTCACACCCATTCTACGCCCGCTTGCAAGCGAAACGCCGGGATTCTGATCCGCGGGTAGTGTACCCCGTCTGTCCCCGTTCCCCCGAAAGATAGCTTCCAAAAGATGGGCCGTCGTGCCCAGAAGATAGGTGGAAGACTGCGGGTGACAGCTCTAATCTTGTGGCTTCACCCTGCAGCGACGCCGTCTCATGGGTTCAGACCATTCCACTTAAGAACCTCTGACGGCCGGAGGAAGACGATGAAATTTCCGGTTCATATCAACAAGAGATTTGCCGTGGTGATGGTGACGGCTGCGGCGATTGTGGTCGCCGCGGGGCTTCTGGAATCCGGTCACAGTCGTGGTCAGGCTACCAACGGCAATACGCCGCCGGAGGACACTGCAAAATCCAGCACGTCCCCGTCGGAAGCGACCTTGGACCTGGCGCCCAGCCAACTGAATTCGATCAGGATCGAGCCGGTGGGAGTGTACTTGTTTCCGGTTGAGAAGGAAGCCGTCGGCAGCATTGATTATGATGAGGACCTGTCCGTGCAAGTGTTCCCGGAATATCAGGGGACCATCATCGCGACCCTGGCGCAGCTTGGCGCCGAAGTGGGCATCGACCAACCCCTCTACACCCTTAAGAGCCCTGACCTCATCCAAGCGGAGTCGACGCTCATCGGCGCGGAGGCCACTTACATTCTGACCAGCAAGGAACTGGCGCGCGTCCAGGGTCTGGGCGGAGTGGCCGAGCGCGAGAAGGAGCAAGCCGCCTCCGACCAACAAACGGCCGAGGGCGCTCTGAAAGCTGCGCGCGACGCGGTCCGCGTTTTTGGCAAGACGGTTGCCGAAATCGATCAAATCATCGCCTCGCGCAAAATCGATCCCGCCCTGGTGGTGCGCAGTCCCATTCCCGGCAAAATCATCTCCAAGAACGCGCAGCCGGGGTGGTTGGTGCAGCCGGGTAACATGCCGGCGCCCTATGCGGTGTCTGACGTCACAATCAAGTGGATGCTGGCGAACGTCATGGAAAGCGAAATCCCACTTTTTCATTTGGGACAGCCGGTCCAGGTTCGCGTGATCTCGTATCCTGACCGCGAGTTCTTGGGGAGGGTTTCCAAGATCTACGAGACAGTGGATCCGAATACGCATCGAGTAACGATCCGTTCCGAAATCGCAGACCCCCACGATGAGCTGCATCCGGGAATGCTCGCCAACTTCGTCATTCGCGTCCACGACCCGGTGCAAGCCACTGCCTTGCCTGCCAATGGCGTGGTCCGCGAATCCGACGGCACGATGACGACTTGGATCACCACCGATCGCCACCATTTTGTGCAAAGAATCATCCAGACCGGCCTGCGCAAGGACGGCCAGGTGCAGATTCTCGCAGGTTTGCAGCGCGGAGAATTGGTTGTGACGGACGGCGCCGTGTTTCTGAGCAACATGCTGCAAGCGCCACCCAGCGACTAGCGCGTATTGCCGATTGCCCATTGTCGATTGCCGATTGCGAAATGTCGATGGTGGAATGCTGTTGATTTATTGAAGAAATACTGTAGGTGAACACTTCGCCTTCCATCGACAATCGGCAATCGGCAATCGGCAATTCGAGAGCACCATTGAGCCACCATGTTTAAAGCTCTCATCGCCTTTTGCCTGAGCCGCCGCCCGATTGTGGTGTTGGGCCTGGTATTGTTTGCCGGCGCCGGGTTCACGGCTTTCAAGATGCTCAATATTGAGGCATATCCCAACCCCACGCCGGTGATCCTGGAAATTACCGCGCAGGCGCCGGGCCTCTCCGCCGAGGAGATGGAACGCTACTACACGCTCCCCACGGAGATTGGGCTTTACACCACGCCCGGCATTGACGTGATCCGCTCGACCTCGTTCTATGGTTTGTCCTTTGTGCGCGTCACCTTCAAATATGGAGTGGACTACAACTTCGCTTACGCCCAGGCCTCGGTGGCGATGCAACAGAACGTGAGCCTGCCCGGCGGTCTGGTGCCCACCATCCAGGCGAACAGTTCGACGGGGGAAATCTATCGCTATCAAGTCGTCGGTCCCCCCCATTTCGGGATTACCAATCTGCGCACGGTGCAGGATTGGATTGTGCTGCGTCGCCTCCTGACCATTCCTGGCATCGCCGCGGTCAACAGTTGGGGCGGCCCCACCAAGGAATTCCAGGTCGAGGTGGACCCGCACAAACTGGAGGCCTACAACATCACCGTCCCCCAAATCCTGACCGCGCTGGGCAACGCCAACCTCAACGTCGGGGGGCGCGAAATCCGCATTGGCCAGCAGTCCATCAATATCCGCGGCGTCGGCCTCATTGACGATGGCGGCAATGACGATCTGCGGCAGGGTTACAAGGTTGATGACATCGAAAATGCGGTGCTCGCCCAGTCGGGCGGCGTCCCGGTGCTGGTCCGGGATGTCGCCAAGGTATCGGTCGGTTACCGGCCGAGGCTCGGCATTCTAGGCCGCGACCAGCAGGACGACGTGGTGGGATCGATCGTGGTGATGCGGCGCACGGAAAAGACCGCCGACATGATTCCCAAGGTCAAAGCGGCCATTGACAAGCTGAATCGCGACGGCAGTCTGCCGCCGGGAGTCAGGGTGGTTCCTTATTACGACCGCTCATCCTTGATCGCCGTCACCACGCACACGGTTCTGCACAACCTGATTTTCGGATGCCTGCTGGTCTTCCTGATCCAATGGATTTTCCTCGGTAATCTCCGCAGCGCCACTATCGTGGGGTTGAACATCCCCTTCGCATTGTTCTTCGCCACCATTCTCCTGGTGATGCAGGGCGAGAGCGCGAACCTGCTCTCCGTGGGCGCGGTGGATTTCGGCATCATCGTGGATTCGGCCGTGATCCTGGTCGAGAACATCTTCCGGAATTTTCAGCGCGCCCCGGAAGAAAGGCAGAGTCTGCTCCAGCGCCTGGCGGATGGCTCTTGGGGGCCCGACCCCACGAGGTCCTTGGAACATGCCACGGCTATTCGCGGCTGGACGGATCGATTACGCCTGATCCTGATCAGCGCCATGCAGGTGGACAAGGCGGTTCTGTTCTCGGCGCTCATCACCGTGGCCGGTTTCGTGCCCTTGTTCACCATGCAGGGAATCGAGGGTCAGATCTTCGGCCCCATGGCGCGCACTTACGGCTACGCCCTGGCCGGAGCCTTGATCGCAACGTTCACCGTCACGCCCGTGATCGCTTCCATGCTGCTCCCCCAGCACGTGAAGGAAACCGAAACCATCGTCGTCCGCCTGTTGCACCGTATCTACAATCCGGCGCTGCGGTTTGCGCTCGATCGCCGTCCCCTGACGGTGGGGATCGGCATCGCCTTCCTGGCGGTGTCCACATTCCTGGGGATGCGTCTGGGCAGCGAATTTCTCCCCCACCTGGAAGAAGGTAATTTCTGGATTCGCGCCTCGATGCCGATAACGCTCTCCCTCGAAGACGGCGAGGCCTCCGCGAGAAAGATGCGCCTGATTCTCCTGCGCCACCCCGAAGTCATAACGGTGCTTTCCCAGCACGGCCGGCCGGACGACGGCAGCGACGCCTCGCCCTTCTCCAACGTCGAGCTCTTCGCACCCCTCAAGCCCTTTGACGAATGGCCTAAGGGTCTGACCAAGGAGAAGTTAACCGACCGGATTCAAGCGGAGTTTAACAACGAGCTGCCGGGCGTCGTTTTCAATTTCTCGCAATACATCGAGGACAACATTGAGGAAGGGATTTCGGGCGTCAAAGGCGTCAATTCGGTCAAAATCGTCGGGCCCAATCTCCAAACCATCACCCATCTTGCCGAGCAGGTGCGGGACCAGATGAACCAGGTGCGGGGCATTACCGACCTCGGCATCTTCCCCGTCCTCGGACAGCCCAACTTGAACATCAAGGTGGATCGCGCCAAGGCCGCGCGCTACGGCCTGAATTCCGGCGATGTGAACGCGGTGGTGCAAGCGGCCATGGGAGGAGCCGTAGCGACTTCGGTGCTGGAAGGCGACCGGCAGTTCGATCTCGTCGTCCGCTACACATCGGAATACCGCGACAGCATCGAAAAAATCCGCAACATCAAAGTAGCTTATCAAACCGCGAGCGGCACCAATGCCTATATCCCCTTGGGCGAACTGGCCACCATCATTCTGGATACGGGAGCAGCGTGGATTTATCACGAGAGCGTGCAGCGCTTCATCCCGGTCAAGTTCAGCGTCCGGGGCCGCGACCTGGGCAGCACGGTGGAGGAAGCCCAGAAGCGGATTGCGGACAACGTGAAACTTCCGCCGGGATACCGGCTGGTTTGGGCCGGCGAGTTCGGAGACCTTCAGGAAGCCAAGGGGCGTCTGCTGGTGATTGTACCGATCAGCTTCGTACTGATTGCCGGGATGCTCTATGGCTTGTTCAACAACGCGCGCGACTGCCTGTTGACGCTGGCGGGAATTCCCTTCGCCGTTGCCGGCGGGGTGTTGGCGCTCTATGTTGCCGGTCTCAATTTCAGTATCTCCGCCGCCGTCGGCTTCGTTTCGCTCTTCGGCGTGTCCGTCATGGACGGCATCCTGATGATTACTTTTTACAACCATGAAAGGGTTAAGGGTTTGGCGCCCGTGGACGCGATGTTCCGCGCCGCCACCACCCGCATGCGCCCCCTGCTGATGACGGCGCTTTCCGCCTGCATCGGCCTCTTTCCCGCGGCCATTTCCACGGGGATTGGCAGCCAGGTGCAGCGTCCGCTCGCCACCGTGATCGTGGGCGGTATGCTGGTCGGGCCCGTCATGCTGCTTCTCGCGGTGCCCGCGCTGAGAATGATATTTCTGGGCCGCGACATTGACCCCGCATCGGAGGTGCAATCAGGATGAAGGCCCTGTCTCTCCTTTTCCTGACGATGACCTGGGCGGTGTTGACGCCGGGGACGGATTACGCAGTCCCGTCGAGTCCAGCCTCCCAACAAACATCTTCAGCGAACACTGCGGGCGGTCCTCCACGCGATGCCGGACACGCCGCTCCGCCTCGCGACGGGAGGCACGAGACGGGCGGAGAGGTTTCTGATGAACAGCCAGGCCACGGCCGCGCTTCTGGTCCGAATCACCCCTCCAGTCATGCGGGCCTGACCAGGGTGAATCGTCCGAGACAGGTTCCGAATGGCCGGCAACGTCCTCTCCCTGGAAATGCTCTTTCTCCGCCGGGTTGGGACAGGTCCGGCGGTGCGGCAAAAGGCGGACTCATCCAGAACGTACCTGTCCACAACGCCTCGCCGGTTCGAACGTCCAGCGTCGTCCGGCCGACCGCGCTACCGATCAACAATGCGCGCCATCGCAGCCCGAACCCGGCGGTGGTGGGAGGCTCGGCGAATTCAGTTCGCAGGAATCCTGCGGTGATCAACGGAACCCGTATGAACCGCAAGAGGAACTAATCCTATGTTTCGAAGTCGTCAATCGCACTTCCGCTTCATCGCGGCCTCGGCCTTGCTGCTCACCGCTGGTTGCGTGGTGGGGCCCAAGTTCAAGAAGCCCGCGGCTCCCGATGTCGGCGGTTATACCCCCGCTCCGATTTCGACCACCAGCAGCACGGCTAAGGTCCCCGGGGGAGAGGCGCAACACTTTTTGGATGGGCGGGACATTCCGGGAGAGTGGTGGACCTTGTTTCACTCGAAGCCACTCAACGATTTGATTGAGCGCTCGCTTAAAGCCAATCCCGACCTCAAGGCAGCGCAGGCGGCTTTGTTAGTCGCCCGGGAAAATGTGCTGGCCCAACGAGGCTTCTACTATCCCAACGTTTCTGGAAGTCTTACGGTGACGCGGGCAAGGACAGCGGAGGACCTTTCACCCGCCCTCAACGCCAACATCCAGAATTACAGCCTCTATACGCCCCAGGTGAGCGTCTCCTACGTGCCGGACGTTTTTGGTCTCAACCGAAGAACCGTGGAGTCGCTCGACGCGCTGGCGCAGCAGGCGCGTTTTGCCCTGATCGCGACGCACATTACGCTGAGCTCCAACGTCGCCGCCGGAGCCATCGTGGAGGCATCCCTGCGGGGGCAGATTAACGCCACCCATGAGCTCATCACCATCAACACCGATATGCTCAAGATTCTGCGGGAACAGCATGCGAGGGGGTATGCGAGCGAGCTCGACGTGGCGGCGCAGGAATCGCAACTCGCGCAGGTCAATGCGACGTTGCCGCCGCTCCTGAAGCAGTTGGCTCAACAAAGGGACCTGCTGGCGGTACTGGCAGGCGGGTTCCCCAACCAGGATTTGACCGAAAAGTTCGAGCTGTCGAATCTGCAACTGCCGCAGGAACTGCCGGTAAGCCTTCCCTCGAAACTTGTCGAGCAGCGCCCGGACGTGCGTCAGGCGGAGGAGAACTTCCACGCCGCCAGCGCCCTCATCGGCGTAGCCATTGCGAACCGGATCCCGACGATTACTCTGAGCGCCGATGCCGGCAGCTCGCCGGATCAAATCAGCAAGATGTTCTCAGGCGGCAATGGCTTTTGGGATTTGACCGCGGGGATCACCCAGCCCATTTTTAATGCGGGCACGCTACGGCATCGGGAGCGCGCCGCCCAAGCCGCTTATACTCAGGCCGCCGAACAATATCGCAGTACGGTCTTGACCGCCTTTCAGAATGTCGCCGACACGCTGCATGCGCTCCAGCAGGACGCCGACGCCTTGCAGGCCGCGGCCGCCGCAAAAAGCGCCGCCAGTGTCACCCTCGACCTGTCCAGAAAACAGTATCAGTCCGGCTACGCCAGCTATCTGGCGCTTTTAAGCGCGGAACAAGCCTACCAGCAAGCCGTGATGAACCTGGTGCAGGCGCAAGCCAATCGTTATGCCGACACTGCCGCCTTGTTTCAGGCGCTGGGTGGTGGATGGTGGAACCGTACCGATATTCCTGCGAGTTAAATTGGTGGGCGGTACGGGTTGCACCCTTGAGCAATCGTGCTACGGCATCGTTCCTCCCCTACTCTACCGTGGAGCCCGTTCCAATGAGGGGGGAATTTTCAGGCGAGTCCTTCTGCAAATCAAACAGCAGAGGCGAAGGCCGGTCAGCATCGGGGGAGAACGACGTCTCCTTGGAGACGGCGTTCATGCGATCGGCGGGACCGAATCCGTCCACGAGTTTATAATGGCCGTCATAAGTTAGCCGCCATCCACCTAGACCCGACGAGACCCAGTTGCGATGGTGATTTGTCCGGCCCTCCAGCAAGGGGCGGAGCGACCTACTGTCCATATCATCCGGCCGTCGCACGGCGCCATTATCCAAAAACGTGGCCGCGAGATCCATAGTGCTCACCAGCGCGTCGCTGACCAGGTTTTCCCGCACGCCGGGACCCGCGACGATAAGCGGTACACCCACCGACGGCTGATAGGGGAGCATCTTGCCCCAGCGCCCGTGGTCGCCCAGCATCTCGCCATGGTCGCTGCTGTACATCACCAAGGTATTCTCCAGCTCGCCCCGTTTTTCGAGTTCTTGCAGATAGATTCCCAACCAGCGGTCGATGTTTTCGACCATCGCCGAATAGTTTTGCCGTATCGCATCGTTGACAGCTTGCGAATAACCGTCAGTGCCATTGGGCGGAGGGAACTTAACCTTCCTCCAGGGCTCTGCCATCTCGACCGTGACATCCATGGGGTCATGCGGCCCAACGAAGTTAACCACCAGGTACCACGGTTTGCCCTGCGGAAAGCGGCGCATGAGGTCCAAACCATTGCGGGCTACCCAGTTATCGCCATAGGCCTCAGGGGGAAGAGGCGAGGGCCAGGTGGACTGGTAATCCCCTCCTGACTGCACGCGTTTCCGCAGGTCTGCTACGTAGAGGGAGGCCAAGCCCCTTTCGTGAAGATAAGCCATGTAAGGGCCTTGGGGCTGCACCGCGCCGCTTTGGACGCCGTCCCACTTCCCCTCGTTGTCGATGGCGTCGGAGAAGCCCCATTCTTTGATGGAACGCCGGCCATCAAGTCCCCAATGCGGGGTTGCCTTGTGCAAGTCGAACTTTCCGCAGCCTGCCACCCAGTAGCCCGAATCTCGCAACAGCGAATAGAACGTGCGCTGTTCGAGTGGATAGTCGAAAGCGTTGCTCAGAACCCCGCAGCGACCATACTCCTTACCGGAGGCAAGGCAAGCTCGCGCCGGAGCACAAAGGGGGGAAGGGGTCAAGGCATTGGTAAAGCGCACCCCCCGCGACCCGAGTGCGTCGAGATTCGGCGTGCGGACGGGGAGATGAGGATTAGTTCCGAGCTAGTCGTAGCGATGCTGGTCCGGGAAAAAAAGCAGGACGTTGGGTCTGCCGCCGGCGGGCGGAGGACGGTCACTTCCCGCGAGCTCGGGAAGCGTCCCCGCCATGCCGCCTGCCGCGGCAACGGAAACCAGGAATTGTCTTCTATTCCGTTTACTCACGCATTTACTTGTCCGCGGCGGCACAACCCGCAGAGTAGAGCGGCCGCCGCGGCGAATCGCCCCCGTTGATAACCCGCCAAGCTCAACTTCCTTGGGCTGCCTCAGTTAAGTTGGCGCCGCACACTGCACGGGCGGCTCAGAAATAGAGCTTGAGGGCGAACTGTATTTGCCTGCCACCGCCTACCTTTCCACTCACTTGGCCGAAATTCTGCCCGTTCAAGACGCTGTTCGGTCCAGGCCAGAAAGTCAGGTTCAAGGCATTGAACGCCTCGGCCCGAAATTGCAGTGATTTCGACTCGGTAATTGCAAAATTGCGAAAGACGGACATATCGGACCCGTGAGACCCCGGTGTGCGCAGCCAGTTCCGGCGCTCGTTACCCCAGGTATAGGTTGCTGGGGCTTGGAATGATGCCGTATTCAGGCCCGGGCCCGTAGTGGAATAAGGGTTGCCAACGATATTGACGAGTTGGGTGGTATTGCCAGTATTTGCCGCGTCGCCGGAAAAGAGAACTGTGTAGGGGGTGCCGGAATGGTCTGAGAACATCCCATTGAGCTGCCATCCCCCGACAACGTAGTCAAGACCGCGATTTCCACTCGCGAATCTCCGCCCCTTACCAAACGGCAGTTCGTACACCCAACTCGCCACCAGGATATGGGTGAGGTCGAAACCAGCTTCACTATACGCTGATCGCAAGTCGTATGGGTTCTGCACCGTGCCGCCGGCATAATACGAATCGGCCCCGGCATTCATAGTCTTCGACCATGTGTAGGAAAGCAGGTAGGAAAGGCCCTGGCCGGCTCGCCGGTTGATGGAGACTTGCAGCCCATCGTAAAAGGCCCAACCATTGCTCCAGTTGTAATTAGCCGGAAGGGCGTAGGAGAAGGGAGCTCGGGATTGCACCGATCCAGAGCCGGGTTGGAAGGCCGTATTCCACATATTGCAGCAAAAGAGTCGAGTGGAATGCGATCCCACATAGTTAACCGTCAACAACGTGGTGCGGCTTACCTGGCGCTCCACGCCGAATGTCCACTGCTCGGAATAGGGGTTCTTTATGTTGGGGTCCTCGCCACCTAAAGTTGATCCGAAGGGGGTGGCAGCAGGCATCGAGCCCGACGAGATCGGCGACTCCGCCGTGACGGTTGGGAGGGTAGAGTTTAGATTGTTTACACTCGTGAGCGCGGTAGAAGGCCAAACCCCACCGAAAGTCTGGACCATCTGGGTCATGTCAGCCCAGTTATCCGTGAAAATTCCGTAGAAGCCGCGGATCGCTGTTTTGTCATTCAGGGCGTAAGCGAATCCTATCCGCGGCTGAATGTCGCTGTAATCGTTATTTATCATGGTGTCGGTGTTGGACGTAACCACATGTGCCGGCAACACACCGTTCGGGATGCAGGGCGCCGCCCCTAGAGTCGCACAGGAGCCGAGAGAAGAGGCCGCTTTATTCAATACATAGTTTCCGGTGGTGAAGTTCATTACCCCGCTGTTTTGAGTCAGGGTCGGCGAAGGACCGAGGATGGGAAGGAAAGTCACATCATAACGAATTCCCAAATTCACCGTGAGATGCTTGGCAGCTTTCCAACGCTCCTGGAAATAGAAGCTGTCAACGTACCCGTCAATCATATTGTTCCGTTGGTTGCGCAATTGGGCGCTGATGGGTACCCCCAGCAGGAATGACGCGACCGCGTTGCCCCCCGAGGAAGTCTCAAGATTTTCGGTGTTAAATGGACTAAAGCCAATGGTATCGTTGGCGGTAACCTTGGTGAAGTTGTTGGTGGCGATTTCGCCGCCCATATCCATGCTGTGCTTGCCGTGGATCCAGGACAGGTTGGCCTTGCCCAGGTAGACGTCCTCTTGCCCCAGGTCCGTCACGCTTTCTCCCCCGCCCTGGTACCCGGTCATGCTGAAGGTTGGGATCAGGCAATGTTGTGTGCCATAAAATGCGCATGCGAACGAGGAAGCGAAGCCCGCGGTGATGTTCGGCGCACCGGAGATGGTGTTGCCCGAACTTTCGTAGCCGTAAACGCGGCCAAACTGAGCTTGCAAAACCAACGTCGGGCTAAAGACGTGCAGCCAGTTCATCCCCCAGTCATGGGCGGGGTAGGTAACGAAAGAACCAGAGCCTATAAGCTGCAACGGGGACTCCGAAAACACGCGGAAGCGGCTCAGCCGGAACCAAATGGAGTCCTTGCTGCCCAGTTGCTCGTCCACCCGCACATCGTAGCCTAACGAGTCGGTAACACTGGGCGCAACCACCATGGCGTTGGTCCCGGCCAAACCGGTATTGACCTGTCCGGGGTAGAGAGCTTCGAAAGCCTGCATGTTCTTGTCAATCAGGGTCGAGGGGATCTGATTACCGATGAACGCCGTGCGCAGGTACTTCCCGGCGTTGTTCGGATCGGCCACGGTTGAGAAGGCGTTGTAAATGGTCTGCGATACGCCACTGAAGTCGCCCTGCCACATGGCCGCCGTCGGCTCGAGGAACTTGGATTGAGCGGCCGTATGATTGACAAACTGTTCCATGCCAAAAAAGAAAAATGTTTTGTTGCGCCCGTTATAGTGCGGCAGGATCACCGGACCCCCGACGTTGCCGCCAAACTGGTTTTGCGTATACGGTGTAATCCCCGTCGAGCCTGAGGGGTCGGCGTCCAGCGACGTGTTGCGAAGGAACTCCCAAAATGTACTGTGAAATTGGTTGGTTCCCGACTTCGTGACCAGGTTGACGACCGCTCCCGTCGCGCCACCAAACTGTACAGAATCGTTGTGCGATTCAACCTCAAACTCCTTGATGTCATCCAAAATCGGCTGGATGGCGTAAGCGTTTCTGGTCGTTTCGTCGTTGTTAATCCCGTCCAGCAGAAACAGATTGCTGCGGTTCTCTTGTCCGTTGATGGCGGGGATCGTGTATCCCCCGACGGCGGGTGTTCCCAGGGTTGCGTTCTGAGAATCGTTGACCATGCTGACGCCTGGAGACAGCGCCAGTAGCTGCGAAAAGTTCCTGCCGTTTAGAGGAAGGGCGTTGACCGTACGTTCCGTAATGGCAGTGCCTAATTCCGCCGTGGAGGTTCCGACTTGCACCGGAGATGCCTGCACGGTTACCCGGGAGCTTCCCATTCGCAGCTTCGCGCCCCTGGTCTTCGTGGACTGCGTGCCCATCGGAATGAAGGTTACGTCGGTCATCACCGACAACTTCGGAGCCGCCCATGAAGCGGTGCGCTATCTCATTGGCCTGGGCCACAAAAAAATCGCGGCGATTTTCGGGCAGCTCATTCATTCCACAATTCTGGACCGCGTCGAGGGATACCGCCAGGCGATGAGGGAATCCAATCTGGGGATTACGGAGGAATACCCCCGGCAAGCCGGCTCCTTCATCGAAAGCGGATACCAGTGCGTCATGAGTTTGTTCCAATCCCCCGATCCGCCCACCGCCATCTTCGCCATGAACAATCGCATGACCTTGGGAGCGGTGCGAGCCTTGCGCGAATTGGGAATCGTCTGCCCCGACCGAGTCAGCGTCATGGGGTTTGATGATTTCGAATGGGCAGCGGTGTTCGATCCGGACTTGACGGCAATCGCGCAGCCTACTTTCGAGATGGGTACCAAGGCGGTGGAATTGCTCGTGGGATTGATTCGATCAGCCGAAAACGCTGAAGAGGCTGAGCCCCAACAGATTGTTCTGAAATCGTCCCTGCGCATCCGGGGATCCACCGGACCTGCGCCCAAGGGCTAACACGGCTTGGAGGGTTGGCATGAAAATGCATGAGATCACACGCCGAGATTTTGTGAAGCTGGGTTTAGTGGGGGTCACGTCAGTCTTGCCCGCTTCTGTGGGAAATTCTCCGGCCAGGGGGGCCGATGCAACCGGCGCTGATTTGAAGGGTCATAGTGTTTCCGGAGGGCAATCGATCTCCAGCGAACTGGTGGCTTCACCCTTGGCGAAGACCGTTCATGACCTCTCCAGGCTGTCGTGGAAGCTTTCGGGGTTCGTGCCCTTTCTTGACGAGCTTGACAAGATTGGCGACCTCCAGGCAATGGCCGATAGTGTTGCGGGCCCGATCCCCGCGCCCCTCCCCGGGTCAGTTCAAATGGCGCTGCTGACCGCCGGATTGATCAAGGACTGGAATATCGGATTGAATGCTCGTGAGAACGAGTGGGTGGAGAATCGCGACTGGGTTTATCAGGCAAGCATTCCTGACGAATGGATCCAAAATGGACAAGAGATACGCCTGCACTG
>Ga0326727_10004367_pt1 | contig 42634 bp, 40 predicted proteins | sample MB2enrmetagenome_FD_207643 | JGI IMG/M metagenome (GOLD analysis project Ga0326727, IMG submission 207643) | Lab enriched peat soil microbial communities from McLean, Ithaca, NY, United States - MB29MY | ecosystem: Environmental > Terrestrial > Soil > Wetlands > Peat | place: USA: New York...
GTCAGCGATAGCGGGCAGTCAGCGACCCAGGCGTCGAACAGCCCGGCCTGTTTCAGATAGTCGATGAAGAACGGCAATTGCCCGAATGGCGTAACCGGGGCCGCCGCGTCCCATTCGACATGGACCCCGCCGGCGAAGGTGTCCGCTATCGCCGACTGCGCCTCAACCATGGGTTGCTCACCCTGCGGGTGAACGACGATATCCTGTCTTTGCGTTTCCATCCCGGCAGATTCCGCCGATTCGCCCGCGACAGGCAACTATGCAACTGCCGGATTTAGGATTACGGATTGGCTCGCGGATCCTACCTTCCCACCGGCGCACAATTCCTCCGCCCCGACGCCACGCAATCCTGGATCGCCGCCGCGTGCCGCAACTGCTGCACCACGAACAGCACGCCCACGATCAGCACCGCGATCAATCCCAGCCCCACGATCGCCCGCCACGGCGATCCGCCGCCCTGTTCATCCTCAGCCATCGCGCCCTTCCTCAACCGCATGGCAGGCGACCGCAACGCCGTCCGCCGCTATGGGCTTCGGCTTCTCCACCCGGCACCGCTCCCGCGCAAGCGGGCACCGCGGGTGGAACGCGCATCCGCCCGGGGGTGCAATCGGACTCGGCAGTTCACCGCCTACGGGGGTCCGCCAACGGCCAATGGCCTCCAGATCCGGGATCGCCTCGAGCAGCAGGCGCGTATAGGGATGCCGGGGCGTCCGGAACACTGCCTCCGCCGGCCCCTGTTCCACGATCCGACCCAGATACATCACCCCGAGCCCGTCCGCCATGTGCCGCACGACCGCCAGATTGTGCGATATGAACAGATAGGTCAGCCCGAGCCGCCGTTGCAGATCCCGCATCAAATTCAAAATCTGTGCCTGCACGGAAACATCCAAGGCGCTCGTCGGCTCGTCGCACACCAGGAAGTCCGGCTCGCTCGCCAGCGCCCGGGCGATCGAGATCCGTTGCCGCTGGCCGCCGGAGAATTCGTGCGGATACCGCTCGCCATCCCGCACCGTCAGCCGCACCGAGGCCAGCAGCGACCCCACCCGCGCCCGCACCGCCCCGGCGTCCCGCGCCAGCCCGAACACCCGGATTGGCTCCGCCACGATATCCGCCACCCGCCAGCGCGGGTTCAGCGACGCATACGGGTCCTGAAAGATCATGTTCATCCGCCGCCGCATCGCGGGCTCCGCGCGCGCCACGGACAGCTCCCGTCCCTCGAACCGTAGGACCCCGTTACTTGGACGATACAGGCCCACCGCCAGGCGGGCGATGGTCGATTTGCCGCAGCCGGATTCGCCGACGAGGGCGAAGGTGGTGCCGCGCGGGATGGCGAACGACACATCGTCCACGGCCCGCAACAACCGCCGCCCTTCGCGGCTGAACGCGCGTTGCAGCACCGGCCGCGACACGTCGAACACGTGCGAGACGCTAATGGCCTCCACCACCGGCGGCTCAGCCATTGTCGTGCAGCCAGCAGGCGGCCTGCGTCGCTCCGGCCGCCAGCAACTCCGGCTGCTCCGCCGAACAGCGCGGAAACGCCCGTGGACAGCGGGGATGGAACCGGCAGCCGGAAGGAACCGCATCCAGGCGGGGCATCGACCCGTCGATCTGCCGCAAACGCTCCACCCGATGCTCCAGCGACGGGATGCTCGCCATCAGTCCCTCGGTATACGGATGCGCCGGGCGGCGGATCACCTCGGCCACCGGCCCGATCTCCGCCACCCGCCCGGCATACATCACCGCCACTCTATCGGCCGTCTCCGCGATCACCCCCATGTCATGCGTGATCAGCATCACGGCGGTGCCGTTGTCCCGGGTCAGCCCCCTCAGCAAAGAAATGATCTGCGCCTGGATGGACACGTCCAGCGCCGTCGTCGGCTCATCCGCGATGACCAGCGCCGGTTCGGCGCACAGCGCCAGCGCGATCACCACACGCTGCCGCTGACCGCCGGAAAACTCGTGCGGATAGGCGTCGATCCGCTGAGCGGCGGCGGGAATGCCGACGCGATCGAGCCAGCCCACCGCGCGCCGCCGCGCCTCGGCGTCCGGCAGTCCCAGATGAGTCTGCATTGTCTCGGTCAACTGCCGCCCGATGGTATACAGCGGGTTCAAGGCCGTCAGCGGATCCTGGAAGATCATGCCGATGCGCCGCCCGCGGATGCGCCGCAGCTTCTCGGCGGGCAAGCCATCGATGCGAACCCCATCCAGCCGCACCTCGCCCCCGGCGATGCGTCCGGGGCGTTCCAGCAGCCCAACGATGGCGACACCGGTCAGCGACTTGCCGGCACCGGATTCGCCGACGACACCCACTACCTCGCCCGCCTCGATCGCAAAGGAGACCCGGTCCAGTGCCCGCAGCACGCCGCGCCGCGTCGGGAACTCGACGGTCAGGTCCCGCACCTCCAGCAACGGCATCAGCGCAGCCTCGGGTTCAGCGCGTCGCGCAGCCAATCGCCGAGCAGGTTGATCGCCAGGACCATCAGCACCAGGGTCAGCCCGGGGAAGACGCTGACCCACCACTGGCCGCTGAACAGGAAATCGTCGCCGAAGCGGATCAGCGTGCCTAGCGACGGCTGCGTCGGCGGCAGCCCGACGCCCAGGAACGACAAGGTCGCCTCGGCGATGATCGCCAGCCCCAACCCGAGCGTGCCGATGACCAGCACCGGTCCGATCACGTTGGGCAGCACGTGCGACAGCATGATCCGCCAGGTCGGCACGCCGATGATCCGCGCCGCCATGACGTAGTCCTTGCCGCGCTCGACCAGGGTGGAGCCGCGGACGGTGCGGGCGAAGTTCGGCCACAGGCTGATGCCGATGGCGAAGATGATGACGTCGATCTGCAGCGCGTCGCGCAGCGTGCGGGGCAGGGCGGCGCTGATCACGCCATCGACCAGCAGCGCCGTCAGGATGGAGGGAAACGTCAGTTGCACGTCGGCGACGCGCATCAGCACGGTGTCGAGCAGCCCGCCCACATATCCCGCCAGCAGCCCGATGCCGACTCCGACGACGATCGCGAACAGCACCGCAGACACCCCGACCAGCAGGCTGATCCGCAGGCCGTACATGATGGCGGACAGGATATCGCGGCCCTGGTTGTCGGTCCCCAGCGGGTTGGACCAGTCGGCGTCCGGCATCCCAACCGGCGGCTTAAAGCTGTCCAGCAGCGACAGCGACGCCACATCCATCGGGTCATGCGGCGCCAGCCAGGGCGCGAACACGGCGGCGACCACCAGGATCAGCGCGACCAGCGCGGACCCGACGGCGACCGGCGAGGTGCGGAAGCTGTAGGCGAGGTCGCCGTCCCAAATCCGTCGGAGCATCAGCGGCGCGCCCGTAGCCGCGGATCGACAGCGTAATACAGCAGGTCAACGGTCAGGTTGATCAGCACGAACACCAGCGCGATCAGCAGCAGATACGCCGACATCACCGGGATATCCGCCACCGCAACCGACTGCACTAGCAGCAGGCCCATCCCAGGCCACTGGAACACCGTCTCCGTCACTAGGCTGAACGCGACGATGCCGCCGAACTGCAGCCCGATGATGGTGATTACCGGCACCAGCGTGTTCTTCAGCGCATGCCCGAAGTTGATCGCCTGGTCGGTCAGTCCGCGCGCCCGGGCAAACTTGATGTAGTCGGTGCGCAACACCTCCAGCATCTCCGCCCGCACCAGCCGCATGATCAGCGTCATCTGGAACAGGCCAAGCGTGATGGAGGGCAGGATCAGGGCCCGCAGCCCGGCCAGGGAGGTGAACCCCGTCGTCCACCACGATCCGACATGCGCCACGGGCCCGCGGCCGAAGCTGGGCAGCCAGCCGAGCCAGACGGAGAACAGCAGGATCAGCAGAATGCCCACCAGGAACGTCGGCAGCGACACGCCGACAAGACTGACCATCATGAACAGCCGCGACAGCCAAGTGTTGCGGTGGATGCCGGTATATACGCCCATCGGCACGCCGATGCACAGCGCCAGAACGGACGCGGTCACGGCCAGTTCAAGCGTCGCCGGCAGCCGCTCCGCCAGAAGCGAGGAGACCGGTTGCGCCAGCCGGTAGCTGATACCGAAATTGCCGTGCAGCGCGTTCCACAGGAAGTGGGCGTATTGCACGAAGAACGGCTGGTCCAGCCCAAGCTGGTGGATCAGCTCCAGCCGCTGCGCCTCGGTATGGTCCTGGCCGAGCAGGATGGTGACCGGGTCGCCGACATAGGCGAACAGGGCGAAGGCGATGAAGCCGACGACCAGCAGGACCGGGATGGCCTGGAGCAGGCGGGAGAGGATGAGTCCGAACATGCGGAAGCGAACTAAGGCGGAAGCTTAGTGCGTTGCCAAGGGGGCATGCACGGGAAGGGCAGGGGCCTCGACTCCGGCACGACATCGTCTGCTCCCGTCCCGGCGCCGGTAACCGGCCGCCCCATCCAGCGCTGAAGCTGCCTTGTTGCGGGCTATACGTTCACGGACAGGATTGACAATGAACCAGAATAGTTGTCCCATGACAATGGAAAACCTTCCGATCGCATGGCCAGATGTCTCGTTTATAGCAGCAAAGCCGCACCCGGCTTGTCTTCCTCGGACGTGCGGACGCTTGTCGCGGCGGCCAAGACGCGGAACGAGGCGATCGGCATTGCCGGCTGTCTGCTCCAGTTGCCCGGTCATTTCGTGCAGGTGCTCGAAGGACGGCACGCCGAGGTCGAGGCAGTCTTCGGGCGTGTCTTCCGCGACGTGCGGCATCATTCCATCGCGGTGGCGATGGATCAACGCGTCTCAGGCCGGCTTTTCGCCACCCGGGGCATGGACTTGATGACGCAATCCGAGCTCACCGAGATTGATCTGGCGCGTTTGAGCGATGCCATCGCCCGGTCGCGCGGTCCGGACCCGGATCTTCCCGCTGAAGGCTGGCGCTTGTTGGAGCCGTTGGCGGGGATCAAGCCGGGGCTAATCCACGAGGTCCTGCGGACCCGGCCGTTGCAACCACGCGCTCAACTGACCGTGGACCGGTTGGTCGGTAAAGCGCGCCAACTCGCACTCCGCGATGGCCCGCAGTCGCTGACGGTGGAAAACGTGGCCGAAGCGAGCTGCGTTTCCTATCAGACCGCCTACCGGTATTTCGCGACTCCCGCCGATCTGCTGCGGGCAGTGGTCCGCCAGGAACAGGCGCGGCAGCATCATCAGTTTCGGGTTCGCCTCTGCGGGGCGGAGTTGGTCTCCGACGAAGCGGTGGCCCGATTTGTCGCCGGGCTGTTCGTGCGGGTCTGCGGCATCGACGGCGGCGCCTCCAAGTCGATCCGGATGTACATGCTCCGTCATCATCACGACATTCCGTTCGACGGGCTTTGGGCACTGGCCGCGGACATCGTTGCGGCAATGCGACGCGCCGGTCGCGATACCTCCGACCCGGCGCTGGAGGAGAAGTTGGGTGCGGCCCTGGCAGGAATCGCAGCCGCGGTGAAAATGACCGCCCTGCGCGATACGGCACGCCTGCAGACCCCGGAGTATGAGGCCATGATCGGCGGCATGATTCTGGGGGCGCTGCGTGGCCTGAAGCCCGTTTGACTGGCCGGACACCCTGCCGGGTTCGCTGCCCCGCGGCGGCAATAACTGAGTTTTTCAACATAAGTCCGTGAGACGCAGCGGCGGAGGATCACTAGCATTCCAGCCGTCGGCAACAGTTGCCGATAAGCCGGACTGCGCCCGATTCACGGAATCGGGCCTGTTGCGGGTCGCGATCAAATAAGGAACTGAACATGCGAGCAACAAGGTTCGACAGCATTCTCCAACGGCGAGCCGTCATGGCGGGACTTTTGCTAAGTTTCGGTGCGCTTCCTGCCGCATCCCCAGCGCGGGCGACGCCGATTTTTCCGGAATCAGGCTACAGCCTGGTTTACGATCTGAATATTCCGACGTCGTCGAGCGCCCCCACGACCTACGCGGTGAACAATGCCGCCAGCATTGTGAACGGATCGTTCAGCCGTGTCGGCTACCTGCTGCAACTGCAAACCGCTACCGGGTCGCTTAAATGGGTCGCCGTATCGATGAACGCATTCACCACCGCGGCCAATCAGATCGGCGTCCCGTTCTATGGCAGTGGTGAGCTTTACAACGACGTCGCAGTCACCGACATGGATGTCGAGTCCAATGTCGGCGGGGTAGTCACCGGGACCGGATTGACCGGCGGGTTGCTGCAGTTCTGGAACAACTGTTACCTTGGGAGTGGCGGGGCTCACGGCACCGGCATCGACGTAATCCAAACCGCTTCACCCGCCTGCTGGGGGTCAATGCAAATTGGCGACGGCAGGGGCACGACCGTTTTTGCTTACAACGATTTCTACAACGATTACAACCGCGGCGCCAGTGACCTCGGAATCGGCAATCAGCCAAGCGGGAACCCGGACTGGACATTCGCCGCCAACGCAGGCGACTACACCATCAAGGAACTCAGCATCTTCGTGAATGGCCAGACGGTTTCCGCCGCCGAGCCTGCCTCCGCGGGTCTGTTGCTGTCTGCTCTTGCAGCACTGGCCGCCGCCCGGCGGCGTAGCTCGCGCCATGCGGTTGCGGCTGGGGCGCAACTTTAGACGGCGGGCCGATGCCGGTTTCGCCATCTTATCCACGCGATTCTTTTATGAAGGCGGCTCCGGGATAGGATCAGCCGCCTTCCATCCCCTAACTCGTTGAAGCGGGGCCGAACCCCTTTTCCGCTGCAAACGCGCGCCCTCGCAATTCTTCGTCGATGCCCAAGAATAACTGCTTCGGCCGGACTCGCTTCCCTCTCCCCGTCATGGCCCGGACAAGCCAGGCATGACGGATCAAAGTCGGCCGCCCGATTCGCTCAATCTTGAGCGTCGCCTTAGTCGTCTCGATCGACCATCCGCGCGTTCGGGTCCCGCCACCGCGGCCACCTCCTCGAAGTTCGCCGCGACCGGTCCCACCGTCCGGAAAGTTGCGCCCGTCGCGGTTCCTCCATAGCGTATCCCGCAACGGTCCAACGACACCAAAAATGCGAACAGGAAACGCATGGCCGACGACGATGTAAGCCAACTCCGGGCCACCCCGCCGCGCGCTTGCGACACCGGGTGGGAGCCGGAGCTGGCGGAACTGCGACATCGCCAGGCCCTGGCCCGCGAACTCGGCGGGACGGATCGGGTCGCGCGCCAGCATGCCGGCGGCCGCATGACCGTGCGCGAGCGGATCGACCGCATGCTCGACCCCGACAGTTTCCAGGAAATCGGCAGCATCGCCGGCAAAGCCACATACGACGCGCACGGCGCCATCACCGCCTTCATCCCGGCCAACTGCGTGTTCGGCCGGGGCACCGTCGATGGCCGCCCCGTCGTCATCGCCGGCGACGACTTTACCCTCCGCGGCGGCTCCGCCGATGCTGCGATCAAGGGTAAGCCCAAGATGTCGGAGGAGATCGCCACCCAGTTCCGCATGCCCATCATCCGGCTGATCGAGGGCTCGGGCGGCGGCGGATCGGTCAAGACGATCGAGACCACCGGGCGGGCCAACCTGCCCGGCGGCCTGACCGAGACCACATCTTTCGACCTCGTCGCCAACCAGATGTCGCAGGTCCCGGTGGTGGCGCTCGGCCTCGGCTCGGTCGCCGGGCTGGGCGCGGCACGGCTGGCGGCATCGCATTACTCGGTCATGGTCAAGGACATCGCGGCGGTGTTCGTCGCCGGGCCGCCGGTGGTGGAACGGCTGGGCGAGCCGCGGTCCAAGCAGGAACTCGGCGGCTGGCAGATCCAACTCGGATGCGGCGCGGTGGACCACGCGGTCGATACCGAGGACCAGGCCTTCGCCGCGGCACGCCGCTTTCTGTCCTATCTGCCCGGCTCGATCCACGATCTGCCGCCCCGCAAGCGCGGCTGGGACAGTCCGGAGCGGCGGGACGAGGCGCTGATCTCGACCATCCCGAAGCCCAGGAAACGGGCCTACCACATGCGGCGGATCATCGCCTCGGTGTGCGACAAGGACAGCTTCTTCGAGATGGGCACGGTGTTCGGCCGATCGATCATTACCGGGTTTGCGCGGCTGGATGGCTGGCCGGTGGCGGTGATGGCAGGCGATCCGCTGTTCGACGGCGGCGCCTGGACCGCCGATGCCTGTTCCAAGATCATCCGCTTCGTCGACACGGCGCAAACCTTCCACCTGCCGGTGGTGCATCTGGTGGATTGCCCGGGTTTTCAGGTCGGCCTGCGCGCCGAAAGCACCGCCGTCATCCGCTGGGGAGTCCGCGCTTTGGCGGCCATCAACCAAACCACCGTCCCGTGGTCCAGCATCATCGTCCGCAACTGCTATGGGGTCGGCGGCCTCGGCCATCAGCCGGTGGGGCGTTTGTGTCTGCGCTACGCCTGGCCCTCGGCCAGTTGGGGATCGCTGCCGCTGGAGGGCGGCATTGAAGCGGCCTATCGCGCCGAAATCGACGCGGCAGAGGATCCGGACGCGAAGCTGGCGGAAATCGAGGAACGGCTGGAAAGGCTCCGCTCGCCCTACCGGACCGCGGAGGCGTTCTGGGTGGATGAAGTCATCGACCCGAGGGACACGCGCAAGCTGCTATGTGACTTCGCCAACCTGGCGGCGCCGCTGCGAACGCCCGGGCCGAGCGCGTTCGGCATGCGCCCGTAAGCCGCCGGACGATGGACGTGGACCTTCCGGCGCCCCCGTAGTAAGCGAAGCGGCCAGAAAGCACCATGGTGTGGTATTTTTAACGCGACCAGGGAGACCACGATGACCGACCCCGCGCTCAGTTACGCGCATGGTGCCTCCGACCAACCGATGCTTGGCGATACTATCGGGGTCCAGTTCGACCGAACCGTCGCGCGCTGGGGGGACCGGATCGGGCTGATCGTCCACCAGCAGGGGATCAAGTGGACCTGGGCGGAACTGGCGGAACACGTGGATGCCTTCGCCGCCGGCCTGGTCGCCATCGGCCTGCAGCCGGGCGACCGCGTCGGGATGTGGTCGCCGAACAACGCCGAGTGGATCATCACCCAGTTCGCCACCGCGAAGGCCGGGCTGATCCTGGTCAATATCAACCCCGCCTACCGGCTGAGCGAAGTCGAGTACGCGCTGAACAAAGTCGGTTGCAAGGCGCTGGTGACGGCGACGCAGTTCAAGACCAGCGACTATATCGGCCTGATCAATACACTGGCGCCGGAACTGGCGATCTCGCATCCCGGGGAGCTGCACTCCGCCCGGCTGCCGATGCTGAAAACGATCATTCAAATCGGCGGCGACGCCTCGGGCACCTTCGCGTTCGAGAAGGTGGCGCACCATGGCCGTGAAATCCACCGGCAGAAGCTGCGGGACCTCGCGCCGCTGCTGCAATTCGATGATCCGATCAATATACAGTTCACGTCCGGGACAACAGGGCAACCGAAGGGCGCGACGCTGACGCACCACAACATCCTCAACAACGGCTACTTCATCGGCGAAGTGCTGAACTATACCGAGCGCGACGCCGTCTGCGTGCCGGTGCCGATGTATCATTGCTTCGGCATGGTCATCGGCGTGCTGGCATGCCTGACGCACGGCTCCGCTATCGTCTTCCCCGGTGAGGGCTTCGACCCGCTCGCCACGTTACAGGCGGTGGCGGAGTATCGCTGCACCTCGTTGTACGGCGTGCCGACGATGTTTATCGCCGAACTGGATCATCCGCAGTTCCCGCAATTCGACATGAGCAGCCTGCGCACCGGCGTCATGGCCGGGGCGCCGTGCCCGATCGAGGTGATGCGCCGCGCCATCCGAGACATGCACCTGACCGAGATGACGATCTGCTACGGCATGACCGAGACCAGCCCCGTCAGCACGCAGACGCGCATCGGCGACTCGCTGGAACAGCAGGTCAGCACCGTTGGGCGGGCGCATCCGCATGTGGAGATCAAAATCATCGACGCCGATGGCCGCATCGTTCCGCGCGGCGTGAAGGGCGAGTTCTGCACCCGCGGCTACTCGGTGATGCAAGGCTATTGGGGCGATACCGAAAAGACTGCCGAGGCGATCGACGACGCCGGCTGGATGCACACCGGCGACCTCGCGACGATGGACGCGGACGGCTATTGCGCGATCGTCGGGCGGATCAAGGACATGGTGATCCGCGGCGGGGAGAACGTGTATCCGCGGGAGATCGAGGAGTTCCTGTACGGCCATCCGGCGATCGTCGACGTGCAGGTGTTCGGCGTGCCCGACCAGCGCTTCGGTGAGGAGCTGTGCGCCTGGATAAAGCTGCGTTCCGGCGAAGAACTGACCGAGGATGAGGTCAAGGATTACTGCAAGGACAAGATCGCGCATTACAAGGTGCCGCGCTATATCAGGTTCGTCGAGGAGTTCCCAATGACGGTGACCGGGAAGATGCAGAAATTCGTGATGCGGGCGCGAATGACGGAGGAGCTGGGGTTCAATTGATATCATTCTTCCCATAATTCGTTTTGCCCCGGCTGGTCCGCGCCACCTTTCCCGACACGTGCTGGCAGAGGTGGGCCGGATAGTTCATTCCTCGTCATGGCCCGGCTTATCCGGGCCATGTATCGCCGCACCTGCTGGCATAGGTGGCCCGGACAAGCCGGGCCATGACGAGTGGGTAGAATGCAATGCTCCGCGGCCGCCTTATCCTGATGCACATGCGGCCAGGCCCGGCCATGACACTTAAGGAACGACCGCGTTACTGTACCGTCATGTTGGCGTCCATGCTGTGCGGGCCACCTCTCAAATCACGATCGCCGCCCGCTCCCCGGCCGCGCGCACCCAGGCGGCTTCCATGTCCTCATCGAACAGTTCCGTCAGCTTCTTCATCATCGTGCCGCCGAGTTCCTCGGCATCGACGATCGTCACCGCGCGGCGATAGTACCGTGTGACGTCGTGACCGATGCCGATGGCAATCAGCTCGACCATGTCGCGGTTTTCGATATCGCGGATGACCTCGCGCAGGTGCTTCTCCAGGTAGTTCCCGGGGTTCACCGACAGCGTCGAATCATCCACCGGCGCGCCGTCGGAGATCACCATCAGGATCCGCCGGTGCTCCGGCCGCACCAGCAGGCGGCGATACGCCCATAGCAGCGCCTCGCCGTCGATGTTCTCCTTCAGCAGGCCCTCGCGCAGCATCAGCCCGAGGTTCTTGCGCGCCCGCCGCCACGGCGAATCCGCCGCCTTGTAGATGATGTGGCGCAGGTCGTTCAGCCGACCGGGATTGCGCGGCTTGCCGTCCTGCACCCAGCGCTCGCGGCTCTGGCCGCCCTTCCAGGCACGGGTGGTGAAGCCCAGCACCTCCACCTTCACCGCGCAGCGCTCCAAGGTCCGCGCCAGGATGTCGCCGCACATCGCCGCGACGGTAATCGGCCGCCCGCGCATCGAACCGGAGTTGTCGATCAGCAGGCTGACCACCGTGTCGCGAAACTCCATGTCGAGTTCCCGCTTGTATGACAGCGCCTGCATCGGGTTGATCACCACCCGCGCCAGCCGCCCGGCGTCAAGCATGCCCTCGTCGAGGTCGAACTCCCACGACCGCGTCTGCTGCGCCAGCAGGCGCCGCTGCAGCCGGTTGGCAAGCTTCGAGATCACCCCCTGAAGATGCTGCAACTGGTGATCGAGCTGCTGCCTCAGCCGGCTGAGCTCGTCCGCGTCGCACAGATCCTCGGCGGCGATCTCCTCATCGAATGCCCGGGTGTAGGCGCGGTAGATCGCGTCGTTGTCCGGGTTGGGGCGCTCCCGCCGCGGCTGCGGGCCGCCGGGGCGGTCGTCGCCTTCCGCGACGGCGGCTTCCTCCTCGGAGTCCGTCCCGTCATCGTCGGCAGCTTCGCCTTCCATCTCCTCCGGCTGGGCGCCGAGCATGGTGTCCTGGTCCGAGTCCGACTGGCTTTCGCCGTCCTGCGCGTTATCCTGCGGACCGGATTCCTGGCCGTCTTCGTCGCCGTCCTCGGTGCCATCATCCGGTTCGGCATCGACTTCCGCTTCCGCCAGATCGAGCGCGGCGAGCAGTTTGCGGGAGGCGCGGGCGAAGGCGGTCTGGTCGTCCTGGGCGCCAATCATTTCTGTAAGCGCGGAGTCGGCGGTTTGGCCGATGGTGTCGCGCCACAAATTCAGCACCCGCTTGGCGGCTTCCGGCACCGCCTGACCCGAGAGCTTTTCCCGCGCCAGCAGGGCGAGCGCCTTGTCTATCGGCAGTTGGTCCTTGCGGGTCATGCGGTCGTAGCCGTCGGATTCGCATTCCTCCGACAGCTTGGCGCGCAAGTTGGCGGTGACGCCGTTCATGTGGCGGGAGCCGACAACCTCCACCCGCACCTGCTCCAGCGCGTCGTAGGCGTCCTTGGCTTCCTTGCGCGCAGGCATGCGCTGGGCATGCACGGCATCGTCGTGGTGGCGCAGTCTCAGGGCGATGGCATCGGACTGGCCGCGCAGCTTGGCCATTTCGGCCGGCGGCAGCGCACGGGTCGGCAGCGACAGCCGCGCGCGCTTCCCGGTGACGCCGGAGGGGCCGGGCTGGAACGCGACCTGGACGTCGGGCTGCTCGGCGATGGCGCGCAGCACGCCCGCGGTGGCGCGCTTGAAGTCCTCCGCACGAGCGTTGTCTTTGGGGTTGCCGGTCATGGCCTGCTCCGTCTAGCCGTCACCCTCGCACTCGTCATGGCCCGGCTTGTCCGGGCCACCGGTTCACGCACCCTGCCGCGGCGGGTGGCCCGGACAAGCCGGGCCATGACACATGTGGAGGACACGAACCGATCAGAACTTCCGCGTCGTGAACCCGCCCGTGGGAATGTCCTCGTTGAAGCACCGTTGATAATACTCCGCCACAGTGGATCGTTCCGCCTCGTCGCATTTATTCATGAAGGTCACCCGGAAGGCGAAACCGACATCGCCGAAGATGCGGGCGTTCTCCGCCCAGGTGATCACGGTGCGGGGCGACATTACCGTCGAAATATCCCCGTTGATGAACCCCGCGCGGGTCAGATCGGCCAGCGCCACCATGCTTTCGACCCGCTTCTTGCTGGCAGCGTCCTTCGTCCCGTCCAGGCCAAGCTTGGCCAGCACGATCCCCGTCTCCGTCGCGTGCGGCAGGTAGTTCAAGGTCGCGACGATGTTCCAGCGGTCCATCTGGCCCTGGTTGATCTGCTGGGTGCCGTGATACAGCCCGGTGGTGTCGCCCAACCCCACCGTATTGGCGGTGGCGAACAGCCGGAACGACGGATGCGGCCGGATCACCCGGTTCTGGTCGAGCAGAGTCAGCTTGCCCTCGACCTCCAGCACCCTCTGGATCACGAACATCACGTCGGGACGGCCGGCGTCATACTCGTCGAACACCAGCGCGCACGCGTGCTGCAAGGCCCAGGGCAGGATGCCCTCACGGAATTCCGTGACCTGCTTGCCGTCCTTGAGAACGATCGCGTCCTTGCCGATAAGGTCGATGCGGCTGATGTGGCTGTCGAGGTTGACGCGGATGCAGGGCCAGTTCAGCCGAGCCGCCACCTGCTCGATATGGGTGGATTTCCCGGTGCCGTGATAGCCCTGGATCATGACCCGCCGGTTGTAGGCAAACCCCGCCAGGATCGCCAGCGTGGTTTCACGGTCGAACTTGTATGATGTATCGATATCGGGGACATGCTCGGTCCGCAGCGAAAACGACGGCACCACCATGTCGATGTCCAGGCCAAACGTCTCGCGCGCCTGCACCGTGCTGTCGGGCTGATTAATCTCGGAAGTCGGGCGAAGCAGGGGGATATCGACAGCCGTGTTCATAGTCCAGAGCTTCCTGATGCAATTCCGGTAAAGTCTAGCCGTGGCGGTGGGCGGCGCAAGGGCAACGGACAGCGCGCTAGCCGGTTGCGCCGACACGAGCCTCACTGCCCAGCCGCGAACGCACGGCTGCATAGGCAAGATTGATGGTCTTCAGCCGTTCCTCGGCATCGCGGCTGCCGCCGTTTGCGTCCGGATGATGCCGCTTCGCGAGTTCCTTGTAACGGCTTTTCACCACGTCGAGCGTCACAGGCCACGCCAGGCCCAATGTGGCCAGCGGTTCCCGCAGCTCCGATGGCGGCTGCTGCGGGCCATCTCGCCTTGTTCCGTGCGCCCGGCCGGCGTTGAGGACATGCAGCGGGTCGCGCAGCATATCGTCGTCCCAGGCGGTGTATCCGCCGCGGCCGATGGGCCAGGTGGGGCGCTGCCAGGAGGTGTCGGCGCGCAACTGCGCCTCGACTTCGGCCGGCGACATGCCTTTGTAGAAATCCCAGCCGGCGTTGTAGGCTCGGACGTGCTCCAGGCAGAACCAGTAGTAATCGTTCAGGTTTGCGCGGGACTTGGGAGCGCGGTATTCGCCGGCCTCGGGACAGTCCGGCATGTCGCAGCACCGGCCCGGCGCGTTCGGGTCGGGTGCGTAGGCCCGGGGTCGCGTGGGGCGTCGCATCATGGTTGTCTTTATGTGCGGTGCGGCAGGGGATTGGCAATGGCGGCAGAGGTCATTTGGCGGCGTTCGGCCAGCAATTGGATTAAATCCGGTTGTGGTTTGCCAGGGGTCGCTTCACAGCGGTCATTTCGTCAGATGCCGTTCTGTCTGATCGCGTTTTTCGTGTTGCTGCCTGTGTTGGCCGCTGCCGGGGAACGCTTCGACCTGCCATCCCGGCCCGGCGTCACCCAGCCGATAGACGCAACCTTCATCGCCGGGGCGCGGGCAAGCGCGATCCTGTTTCCCGGCGGAAACGGCATCTACGCGACCGGCCAGAAGAACTTCCTGCGCCGCATCGTCCCGGACCTGCTCAAGAGCGGCTTCTCGGTTGTCACAATCGATGTTCCTTCCGATCAGGCGGCCGGCATGTCGTGGGCGTTTCGCGCGGGACCCGAGCATGCCCGCGATATCTTATCGGTCATCGACTTCGTCAAAACCCGCTCGCCGGCCCCGGTCTGGCTGATCGGCACCAGCCGGGGGTCGGTTTCCGCGGCCAACGGAGCGGCTGCCGCGGGCCGGCGCGTCGGCGGTGTGATTTTGACGTCATCGGTCTGGGCGAGGGGCATGGCCGCGGTTCCGATGGAGAAGATCGTGGTGCCCGTGCTGATCGTCCACAACCGCGATGACGGCTGCCCGGAGAGTCCCTTCGCCGGAGCGGACTCGGGGATCAAGCGGCTGACCGGCGCTCCGGCCAGCCAGCTTGTCGCGGTCTCGGGGGGATTATCGCGCGGCGACGCGTGCCAGGCCATGTCGCCGCACGGCTTCCTCGGTATCGAGAAACCGGTCGTGGACGCGATGGTCCAATGGATCAGCGTCCACTAGCGGAGACGTCTCCCCTTAGAACTCCACCTGCTCCACGGCCTTCACTTCCGGTACGTAGTGTCGCAGCATGTTCTCGATCCCGTGCTTCAATGTTGCGCTGGACGACGGGCATCCGGAGCAGGCGCCCTGCATGTGCAGCCGGACGACGCCGTCGCGGAAGCCGCGGAACACGATATCGCCGCCGTCGCCGGCCACCGCCGGACGCACCCTTGTGTCGATCAGTTCCTTGATCTGTGCCACGACCTCCTGGTCCGCCGGATCGATCTCCTCCTCATCGAGGTCGCCGCCGGCGCCCTCGATCACCGGCAGGCCCGATACGAAATGGTCCATGATCACGCCCAGCACCCGCGGCTTCAGCGCTTGCCAGGACAGATCATCCGCCTTGGTCACGGTAATGAAGTCGCCGCCAAGGAAAACCCGCGCCACGCCCGGCAGCGCGAACAGCCGGGTCGCCAGCGGGCTGCGCGCGGCGGTATCGGCGGAGGCGAAATCGGCGGTCGAGAATCCCATCACATCGCGCCCCGGCAGGAACTTCAACGTCGCGGGGTTGGGGGTGCCTTCGGTTTCGATGAACATGACGGATGCCTGTCCTTAGTTCTGACACAGGGGTAATCCGGACCCAAGCGGTCCGGGATGGAAAAGATACATCGGACCAAATCGAACCGATAGCAAGAGGGATTGGTTCGGCGTGATCAGTCCGCGGCGACGGAAACCCCGCCGAGCCGCGCGGAGTCCGCATAAGCCCGCACGGCGGCGCCGAACTGCTCGAAGATGGCGCGCGAGACGGTGTCCGCCCGCCAGTCGTATTCCGGATGCCATTGCACGCCGACGGCAAAGCCCGGAGCCTGTCCGGCCTGGCTGGCGACCACACGGATCGCCTCGATCGTTCCGTCCGGCGCGACCGCTTCGGTGACAACGCCAGGGGCGAGCCGATTGACCCCCTGGTTGTGCAGCGAGTTCACGGCGATCTCACTGCTGCCGGCCAGGCGGTGCAGCCAGCCGCCGCGGGTGATGCGGACCGCGTGCGCCTTGCCCTGGCGCACGCGCGACGACGCCTGCATCGGCGTGGAGTGGTCCATCCGGTCCGGCAGGTCCTGCAGGCGCTGGTGCAGCGATCCGCCGAGCGCGACGTTGAGTTCCTGGAAGCCGCGGCAGATCGCCAGCAGCGGCACGCCCCGGGTGACAGCGGCGCGGATCAGCGGCAGGGTCAACTGGTCCCGCGCCGGATCCTCCGGCGTGCCCTCGGCGTGCGGCGGACCATCATACAAGGTTGGCTGGACGTTGGAGCGGCTGCCGGTCAGGATGATGCCGTCGAGGCGGTCCAGCAGCGTTTCGATATCGGCGCTCGGGCCGTTCGCCGGCAGCAGCACCGGGACGGCGCCGATGATCTCATCCGTCGCGCGCACATACGTGTCGGAGGCCGCATGATTCGGCATGCCGAAGATGCCGAACTGCTTGGTGCAGCAACTGATGCCGATCAAGGGCTTGACGACGCGTGGTGACCTCATGTCGGAAGGGATCATCCTTCAGTTTCGCGGCGAAAAGAAGACATTTCGTCGCTACCGCCACATGACCGTCATGCACGCGCGGTTGCAAGGGGTCAGCCGGGGGGTCAATCCGGATTTCGCGCGGCCGGCGGGCTGATTTGCTCGAACAGTTGCTGGTCGAAGCTGCCGCCGAGCTGGACGTTATACAGCGTGACGTGGGTTTCCCGCCGCTGCGCGTCGATCACCGTCCATTGCTTCAGCGCCAGCGGATTATCGGCGAAAATCAAGGTCAGGGAGCCGTCGCCGGGGCTTTCGGTGCGGACCAGCGTGAGCTGGATCTGGCCGGGCAGGCGCTGGATGGCGGTGACGGTGACTGCTCCGGACAATGTGACGTTGTCCGCCAGCAGGATGCCGAGCGGGGTGCGGCTGAGCGGGATGTTGCTGGTCTGCTGCAACGCCGAGTCGTTGAAGGTCAGCACGCCGTGGGCGGCGATCAGCAGGAACGGGGCGGGGGGCGTGTACTGGAAGCGCATTTTCCCGGGACGTTGCAGCCAGGCGGTGCCTTCGGAGATCTGGCCGTCCCCGGTGGCCTGGATGAAATGGGCTTTCAGGGTCTTCAGGCTGTTCAGGTAGGTCTCGATCCGCGCGATGTCGGCCTGGTCGCGGGGGGAGGGCGGCTCGGCCCTGGCGGTGAAGGGGAGGAGCTCGGCGGCGGACAGGAGGAGGATTCGGCGGGAGATCATGCCGGGGATTTGGCGTTTCCGCCGGGGGTTTGCAAATGGTTATGCGCCCGGCATGCCGGAGGGGTCGCGGGCGCCGTGGCGGACGGCACGGATGATGATTTCGGAGCCGGTCGCTTCATGGCAAATCAGATGGGACCCTGGCGGCGGAACTGGAGGTTGAATCTGGCCAAGACTGAGCCGTTCGACGCGGCTCTGTATCTGACGTCGCCGGAATTGCAGGAGGAATTGCTCAACGACGCTTTGGCCAGCAGGGACGGTCACTATGTCAGCCAGGCTTTGGGCGTGACCGCACGGGCGCGCGGTATGACGGAAGTGGCGCGCGCGGGGGGTGGTCATGCGGGAACGGCTGTGAAGTCCTGAGCGAGAACGGCGGTTCGCGTTAGACAACGCTACCTCGCGTGGCCCGAGCGCTTGGTGTCACGCTGAAGGCGCGCGTGGAAGCTGGACGCTAGTCCCGGACCCGCCAATCGGCCGGCGCATCTAATCCGATGAACGTAATTCGCGGTCCGGCCGAGATATCTATTTTTTCCAATACCGCTTGAAACGTGATATGGGTTATAACAGATATCTACTGTAACCCATATCAAGATTTGCGCCATGCCTGATCACCCAGCCAAGCCGCCCCAAGCCCTCAAGCCAGGCTACGGAATGCACGTTTCCGGTGACGGCTTCTGGCCGCGGCCACGGATCGTCAACGAGTTGGTGGAAGGACTGCTGGCCGGCGAGTCCTTCACGCTGTTCGGCCTCCGGCGCATCGGCAAATCGTCTGTGATGGCGGAAACGCGGCTCCGGCTGCGCGACCGCGGCGCCATTCTCGTGCACGTCGATGCGCAGAACTTTCGCGGCCTGCCCTCACTGTTCGCCGCCATTCTCCGCGAACTGCCTGAGAAAGGGTTTCGGGACATTCTGTTCCACCACCTGACCAACCACGCCCTGCTGGCCGGAAAACTGGTGGGTAAGTTCACCTCGCTGCTCAAGCAGCAGAAGGATGAATTTCAGCCTGAAGACGAGGCCGAGCTGCTCGCCTATTGGGGCGTTATCGCGCCCGCGGTGGGCGAACGCCTGGCCGCGAGTCCGCTGCCGTTCGTGCTCTGCATCGACGAATTGCCGATGCTGCTTGAGGACATGCTCAAACGGCCCAATGGCGTCGAAACAGCGAACCGGCTGCTCGCGGGGCTGCGGGAGTGGCGCGTCCATCCGGGCGTCGCGATGTTTCTGACCGGGTCGGTCGGCATCCGGCGCCTCGCCAAGGAACGTGATCTCGATTCCACGTTGATCAACGACATGACCCAGCTCACCCTGCCGCCGCTCGACCGGTCGGACGCCGGCGCGATGCTGCGCGCGTTGGTGAGGGGCAGCGGACAGGCGGATTGGCCCGACGCATTTGTTGAGGCTGTGCTGGATCGGGTGGTGGCGTTTTATCCCAGCGTCATCCAGTTTGTCTTCCGCCGGCTGCATTCCGGTCGCGTGACGGACATCGCTCAACTTGACCGGACGTTTCGGGAAGACATCGTGCCGCCGTTCGAGAGGAGCTTCTTCTCCCAGTTCGCGGAGCGGACCAAAAGCAACCCCGGCGCGTTGGCACGGCGGCTGGACCGGGCGCTCGCCGTCGTGGCCGGCAATCCTGACGGGATCGCACTGACCTCCTTCGCCAAGGCATTCACGGCGGGTGGCGATCCGGCGGAGGAGTTGGAAGGCGTGATTGACATCCTGCGTGAGGACGGGTTCGTCGCCTGGGACAGCGACAGCCGGACGCTGTCGTTGGCGGACGGCCTGGTGCGTGCCTGGTGGCGGGCACGGCCGCGGGCCTGATCGGCGATGTCGCTGCTTCGGCGCTTCAATCCGTACGGGCTTGCCGATGCGGTCGTGGATGCGCTGTCCACCGGCCGCGACGGCGTGGTGGCGGACCTTTTGGACGTTATCGAAACGAATATCGGCAGGCACCCGGTGCAGCACGCGATCGTCGTGGCGCCCCGGGGCTTCGGCAAATCGTTTCTGATGCGTTTGGTGCAGAACCGGCTGCGCGAAAAGGCCAACGTCGCGCTGGCGCTGCTGCCGGAGGAGCAGCGCAACGTCCGCCGATCGTTTCTTCTGCCCGATGAAATTCGCCGGGTGTTTGAGCAACGCCCGGCGGCGGATGTGCGGGTCCGCTGGTCGGAGGAGGCGGCGGCCTGGGAGTCCAGCGTCAAGGCGCTCGATGACGCGATCGAGGCGAGGCTCGGACCGGATGGCCTGCTGGTCGTGGCGCTGGAGAACTTCGACCTGCTCCTGGCGACGGTATTTCGCGACGACGAACCGCAGCGTCTGTTGCGCGGATGGCTGACGCGGGAATCCGGGCGGATCATGCTGCTGGCGACAGCGACGCGCCCTGTTGACGACGCCTATGCGCAGCCATTGTTCCAGGCCTTCACCGCGTTCCATCTGCCATTGTGGACCGAGGATGATTGCCTGGTATTCTTCGATCGGGTGCGCGCGCGGGAAGGCGCGCCGGCGCTGACGGAGCACGAAAAAGCGCGTGCCCGCGCGATTTCGATCTTCGCCGGCGGCTCACCGCGCATTGCGACCGTGCTGTATGAAGTCCTGTCCAGCCGATCGGCGCTGACAGCCGCCGCGCTGCTCGACGAACTGGTGGACGAACTCTCGGACTACTTCCGAAGCCGTATTGATCGGCTGAGTCCGCGGGCGGGGGATGTCATCGATACTTTGTTGCGCACGGGCGAACCGAAATCGCAGAGCCACCTGGCCGAGCTGCTGGGCGAATCGCAAAGCCGCGTGGCGGAGGTCTTTCGCGAATTGCTGGCGGACCAGTTTCTGCGCGGGACCCCGTCGGTCCGCTCGCGGGTGACGCTGTATCAGGTGACGGACCGGCTGCTGGTGCATTTCTACCGGACGCGTTATTTCGATCCCGAACGCCGCGTCAGTCCCCTGGAAGCGATCGCCGAATTCCTGTCGGAGTTCTTCGATTCGGACGAGAAGCAAGCGGAAACAGAACGCCTGCGCTTGGAGGGTCGAGATCGAGAGGCCACCGTCATGGCGGGGCTGTCGCGTCCGCGTTCGCCGGACACCGTCCTTCGTGCGCCGCTCGATCCTGCTGGGAGGGACTTTCTGCGACGGCGCCGCGCCGATCACCAATGGTATGCGGCCCATCGGGACGGCGACGGGCGAGTCGCCCTCTCGGTATGCGCCCGCCTGCTCGATGGAATGGGCGACTCCGCCGAGGTTGAGGTAGCGGAAGCGATCCTGGACGAGATGGAAATCGAAACGGCGATCCGGAACGATCCGGTCTGTCGTGCGATGATTTTGCGCTGGCGCGGCGATATCCTGCAATGCCGATCGGCTCACACCGCCGCCATTGCCACTTTGCGCGACGCACATGCTTGCGCGGAAGACGCCGGGTGTCGCCGCGAGCAGGCCTTGGCACTACGCTTTATCGGCTGGAGCCAGGGTGAACTCGGGCAGCACGCGGAGGCCATCGCCACGCGGCGCGAGGCGCTCACCCGCGCCGAGGCGGCGGGCGACGTCCGGGAACAAGCCGTGGCGCTACGCCAGATCGGATGGAGCCAGGGCGCACTCGGGCAGCACGCGGAGGCCATCGCCACGCTGCGCGAGGCGCTTACCCGCGCCGAGGCAGCGGGCGACACCCGGGAACAAGCCGTGGCGCTATGCCGAATCGGCTGGAGCCAGGGGCAACTCGGGCAGCACGCGGAGGCCATCGCCACGCTGCGGGAGGCGCTCACCCGCGCCGAGGCGGCGGGCGACGGCGGGGAACAAGCCGAGGCGCTGCGCCAAATCGGCTGGAACCAGGGCGTACTCGGGCAGCACGCGGAGGCCATCGCCACGCTGCGCGAGGCGCTCACCCGCGCCGAGGTGGCGGGCGACGGCGGGGAAGAAGCTTTCAGAATAGCTTCCGTGATGGGCTTTGTGATTTGGGGCGCCAGCCGAGCGCAGCAAACCGTGCGGCACATCCCGGCGATACTGGACGTGTGGCTGTCGTCGGGCCCGAGAAATAAGGATAGTCTGCACCCAGCCGCTCTGTTCTTTGACGATGTGATGGCGCTATCGACACGTTCCGGCGAATTTGCCGAAACGTGGCGCACGGCGCTCAGCGCCGGCGACGTGTTGGCGGCTCGGGCGAACGCAGCCGGGGTGGCGGTGGCCGAGGAAGTGTGCCGGATTGCCGCGGCCACCGGACGGGCCGCGGGCTACGCCGCCGCGGCTTCAGTCATCAATACCCTTGCGCCGGAAGCCCTTATGCCGGCGGGCGAGGGACTGACCGCGACGACAGTGTTGCGGGAAACCGTAAACGCCCTCGCCAGGACCCTCACCGATGCCGCCCTGCTGCGCGATCTTGTGGACTTGCTGGACAGGCTGCTGCCAGACGGGCTCGCAACAGAGCGCGCTCTGATCCGTGCCCGGATCCTGGACCTCGAGCACCCGAACGATGCGGCCGCCCTGGAAGGCGTCGACCCGGACATCGCCGCCGCCGTTCGACGGCTGCGTGGTGAGACTGATCCGGAGGTGCTGTTCCGCCGCAACGCCGGCCGGCCACAAGCCGCCACGGGGGCGCCGAAGGCCGGGAGCAAGGGAAGGACGCGGCGCAGGAAGGGAAGCTGAAAATCGCCGAGTGACATTCGATGTTCTGCCCATTGCCAAATGCGGGCGAACGGCGGAGACGCCGGACGGGCACCGCCGGAGGTCTTGATCAGGATCGGTGTCCGCCCGGGCGCGCTGAGATTGCATGCAACAGATCGATCCGCATGAGAAATCCATATCGCCTTCCTCGACCGCCGCGCGCGTGACGTGCAGGCTGTCGTCTACGCGACACGGGCGTGTCGGCCCGTTGCATCCGGAGCAACTCGTAGCTACACTAATGGCGCTACAAATCGATATCGGCGGAACAACCGGCGGCGCGATGGAGTTGGGACCCGGAAAAGGCTCGGACGAACCTGTTGAATCACAAGATCAGCTTCCCGCTGGCCGAACGGATCTTTGGCGACCCCGGGATCGCGACCAGGTTGGATCCCTATCCGCACGAGGAACGATGGCAGTCGGTCGGGAAGCCGAGCGCGGACAGCCACTTCACGCTGTTCGTGGTGCATACCGAACCCGTGGGTCAGCCGGACGGAGAGGAAGAAGGCAGGATCATCTCGGCCCGGCGGGCCACACCGCATGAAAGGAGGGCCTATGAAGAAGGGCAATTCTGATCCGCTGCCACCCGATCTGGCGGCGGAACTGGCGGCTCTGGAAGCCATGCCTGACGATACGATCGACACCTCCGACATCCCGGAGGTGCAGGACTGGTCCGGGGCCATGCGCGGGCAGTTCTATAAACCAAGGAAGTTGCAAAAGACCTTGCGGATCGATGCCGACGTGCTGGCCTGGTTCGAAGCCCAAGGCCCGGGCCACCTGACGCGCATGAACCAGGCCCTGCGGGCGGCGATGCTTAGGGAGCTTCGGCGCAAGAAGAAGGGCGAGGCGGCGTAGGTTTCCACAACTTCCAGGAATGTTTGTTCTAGGACGTTGCCGATGTGCCGCTCACCGAACGAAAACGAGCCGCACCCTTCCGGATGCGGCCCGCTTTGCGTCGTCAGCGCGGAGCGAAGGATCAGAAATCCATATCGCCCATGCCGCCCATGCCGCCGCCGCCCGGAGGCATCGGCGGGCCCTTCTTCTCCGGCTTCTCGGCCACCATCGCCTCAGTCGTCACCAGCAGGCCGGCGACCGAGGCCGCGTCCTGCAGCGCCGTCCGCACGACCTTGGTCGGGTCGATGATGCCGGCCTTGACCAGATCCTTGAACTCGCCCGTTTGAGCGTCGAAGCCGTAGTTGTACTCGTCCTTCTCCAGCGTCTTGCCGGCGATCACCGCGCCGTCTTCGCCGGCGTTTTCGGCGATCTGCCGCAGCGGAGTCTGGATCGCCTTGCGGACGATCTCGATGCCGAAGCGCTGGTCGTCGTTGTCGGCCTTCAGCTTGGCCAGGATCAGCGACGCCCGCGCCAGGGCAACGCCGCCGCCCGGAACGATGCCTTCCTCGACCGCCGCGCGCGTGGCGTGCAGGCTGTCGTCAACGCGATCCTTGCGCTCCTTCACTTCCACTTCGGTGCTGCCGCCGACGCGGATGACGGCAACGCCGCCGGCCAGCTTCGCCAGGCGTTCCTGCAGCTTCTCGCGGTGGTAGTCCGAGGTGGTCTCCTCGATCTGCGCCCGGATCTGCCCGCAACTCCGCGACGGGCCTGGATGTCGTTCCTCTTGCCGGTGCTTCGGACGTGCAACGTCTCTCCGGGGCCGACTAGTCGAAACGTTTGCAAAACGCGGTTGCGGTGACGATCTGCGCGCTGGCAACACTTCCGCGGCTGAGTAGGCCGGCCTTCTTGTCGCCGGTTACAAGGAAGTCGGCTTTGCCGATGTCCGCCAGCGAGAGCAACCAGGAATCATTCGGATCGTCGGCTTCGTGCAGCGGTGGGATGCGATCGACGACCACCGCACGATGAAGATGGTTGATCATCCGTCCAACGTGGTGCGGTTCAAGTATCGCCCGCAGTTTTGGATACCGTCTGGCGCGGCGGAGCTCCTCTAACTGAATGCCGGTCGTGAGCAGATCGAAATCGCCGTTTCGCCACGCCTGGTAGATTCGTACGGGTGGGCTGTCGCGAGAAATCAGGGCACTCAACAAGATGTTGGTGTCGACGACGACGCGCATTCAGGGCGCCGCGCCCACTCCACGGCCTCATCGACCAGTGCTTCGATTTCGTCGGGGTTGAGATGCGCCGTCTGTTGCCGTGCCCGGGCGACCGACAGTTCGAACAGGCGAGCCCTCACCGCGTCCTCGACGAACGCGGAAAGATCGCGGGCCTCCCCGGCCGCCTCATCGGCCAGGAATTCGCGTACGGCCTGGTCCGTCTGGCGGGAGACGGCCACGTTCCATTGGGCTGCGTCTGACATGCACAAGATATAGGCGATTCCGTCCCTGACTGCCAGCGATTGCTGATGCCGCTACGAACCTCCGGCTTTCCGCCCCTCGGGCCAAGCGCGGAGGCATCTCCGAGCTACGGATCGACTACGGGCCTGGATACAGAGTCTCTGCGGGGTGGACAGGTGTTGATTATTCTGCTTTGCGGCGAGAATAAGTGATCGCAGTCGCGGCACATTTCCAGGGCCAGGGCCCTGGCAACGGAATTGGAGGATGACTGATGGTCAAGAGTGAACCGTTTGACGCAGCCCCGTACCTGGCCGCGCCGGAATCGCAGGAGGAATTGCTCAACGACGCATTCGCCAGCGGGGACGCTCGCTATGTCAGCCAGGCTTTGGGCGTGATCGCACGGGCGCGCGGTATGACGGAGGCGGCGCGCGAGGCGGGGGTTACGCGAGAGGCGCTGTATGAGGCCCTGAGCGAGAATGGCGATTCGCGTTTGACAACTCTTCTCGGCGTTGCCCGTGCACTCGGGGTGACGCTGACCGCCCACGTTGAGCCGGCGGGAGGTATGCCGTGAACTTGGGGAACGGTCAGCGCGCGCGGACCGGCGATCACGAAGATCTGGTAGGAAAACTCCGGGTGGCCGAGCACCAGTTTCGCTTGGCATGCACTGTCAACTTCGCTGTCGCAAATCGTGCTCAGACTTTGGATGTTCCCGTCGAATGGGTGTTCGGTAGGCACCGAGTGAGCTATCGCGATTTCGGATTGCGCTGGGATCAGGCCGAATGGGCCGCTGTTCAACTCGAAATGACTGCGACTTGCGTGCTGGCGGGTGCAATCCGCGATGTCATTGTTGAATCAAAAACCCGAAACGGGACGGCAACTGCGACGTAGTGAATGCCTATCAGATCAGCCGGATGATCAGAAACGCGTTCAGCCACTCGATGGTGACTCCCCGGTGGTCGATTGATACGGATTGCCAACAGAGAACGTTTGCGATCGACGGCGTGATTTCCCTTGACACCTGCAATCTGCACGACAAATCCTTGGAATGGCACGACTATGGCGGTCCGCTGGCCATGTTCCAGTTCGCCAGATTCGTGCGAGAATGCTTGCTCGGTGCGAAGCTCGACCCTAACCGTCAGAAGCCAAACTTTCCTACTTTGGAATGTTATCGGCAAGGCCGACTGATTTTTCGACGTGTAGATGAGATTCCGGCGAACGCGACTCTCGTGGCAAGTGCGGGGCCGGGCGAAACAATCGATCTTGGCGATGGCCACGTCGTCACGGTGCGGCTGTAACTTCGGATCGAACGGGGCCGGAAGGGTCGATAAAGAAAAAGGGCGGACCTCGCGGCCCGCCCTTCCCGTAGTCTCAACAGAACGATCCGGATCAGAAATCCATATCGCCCATGCCGCCCATGCCGCCGCCGCCCGGAGGCATCGGCGGGCCCTTCTTCTCCGGCTTCTCGGCCACCATCGCCTCAGTCGTCACCAGCAGGCCGGCGACCGAGGCCGCGTCCTGCAGCGCCGTCCGCACGACCTTGGTCGGGTCGATGATGCCGGCCTTGACCAGATCCTTGAACTCGCCCGTTTGAGCGTCGAAGCCGTAGTTGTACTCGTCCTTCTCCAGCGTCTTGCCGGCGATCACCGCGCCGTCTTCGCCGGCGTTCTCGGCGATCTGGCGCAGCGGGGTCTGGATCGCCTTGCGGACGATCTCGATGCCGAAGCGCTGGTCGTCGTTGTCGGCCTTCAGCTTGGCCAGGATCAGCGACGCCCGCGCCAGGGCTACCCCGCCGCCCGGAACGATGCCTTCCTCGACCGCCGCACGCGTGGCGTGCAGGCTGTCGTCAACGCGATCCTTGCGCTCCTTCACTTCCACTTCGGTGCTGCCACCGACGCGGATGACGGCGACGCCGCCGGCCAGCTTCGCCAGCCGCTCCTGCAGCTTCTCGCGGTCGTAGTCCGAGGTGGTTTCCTCGATCTGCGCCCGGATCTGCCCGCAGCGGCCCTGGATGTCGTTCTTCTTGCCGGCACCCTCGACGATCGTGGTGTTTTCCTTCTCGATCAGGATCTTCTTGGCCTTGCCAAGATCGTTCAGCTTGACGTTCTCAAGCTTGATGCCGAGGTCTTCGCTGATCACCGTGCCGCCGGTCAGGATCGCGATGTCTTCCAGCATCGCCTTGCGGCGATCGCCGAAGCCCGGCGCCTTCACCGCCGCGACCTTCAGGCCGCCGCGCAGCTTGTTCACCACCAGGGTGGCCAGCGCCTCGCCCTCGACGTCCTCGGCAATGATCACCAGCGGACGGCCGGACTGCACGATGCTCTCCAGCAGCGGCAGCATCGGCTGCAGCCCGGACAGCTTCTTCTCGTGGATCAGGATGTAGGGGTTTTCCAGCTCGGCGACCATCTTCTCCGCATTGGTGATGAAATACGGTGAGACATAGCCGCGGTCGAACTGCATGCCTTCGACGACGTCGAGTTCCGTCGTGATGCCCTTGGCTTCTTCGACGGTGATGACACCCTCGTTGCCGACCTTCTGCATCGCTTCGGCGATCATCTTGCCGATTTCGGTCTCGCCGTTGGCGGAAATGGTGCCAACCTGCGCGGTTTCAGCCGGCGTGGTGATCTTCTTGGTGCGCTTGGCGAGTTCCTCGACGACGGCGTTAACCGCCTTGTCGATGCCGCGCTTCAGATCCATCGGGTTCATCCCGGCGGCGACCGCCTTGGCACCTTCGCGCACGATGGCCTGGGCCAGCACGGTCGCGGTGGTGGTGCCGTCACCGGCGATGTCGTTGGTCTTCGAGGCCACTTCGCGCACCATCTGGGCGCCCATGTTCTCGAACTTGTCGGCCAGCTCGATTTCCTTGGCGACGGTGACGCCGTCCTTGGTGATCCGCGGCGCGCCGAAGCTCTTGTCGAGCACCACGTTGCGGCCCTTGGGGCCGAGCGTGACCTTCACGGCGTCGGCCAGAATGTCGACGCCACGCAGCATGCGCTGGCGAGCGTCGCCGCCGAAGCGAACGTCCTTAGCAGCCATATGTGTATTCCCTCTTGTATCTACGACTTATCGGGAAGGCCGGAGCTGTGGTGCTCAGGCGGCCTTCTTCTTGGAAGCGTGCACGTCGATGATGCCCATGATGTCGGACTCCTTCATGATCAGGAGCTCCTCGCCATCGAGCTTCACTTCGGTGCCGGACCACTTGCCAAACAGAATGCGATCGCCGGCCTTCACGTCGAGCTCGACGAGCTGGCCCTGGTCGTTACGGGCGCCCGGACCGACGGCGATGACTTCGCCTTCCATCGGTTTTTCCTTGGCGGTGTCGGGGATGATGATGCCGCCGGCGGTCTTTTCTTCGGCGGTCAGACGCCGGACGACAACCCGGTCATGCAGGGGACGGAAAGACATTTTGACGCTCCTGAGTGCGATCTCAACCAGTTATTGATCGGATTGCCAACAATGAAGCCGGGCCTCCGATGAGCACCCGGTCGATTGTTAGCACTCCCCGGTCGGGAGTGCCAGCGATGTATCCCGGTGCCGGCCGGAAGTCAAGCATTTGGCAGCACTCTTTTACGGTGAGTGCTAAGCGGCTGAAATTGTTGTGTTTCTTGTTGCATGGCGCGCGATTTGTCCGACATGATCCCGACATTGGCCGGCATTTTTTTTCCGTCCGGCCGCAGACGCCCTCGGGAAGGAGGCATGATCGCCATGAGCCTTGTTCGGCAGTTGCAGAATTACCGCTTGACCACCGCGGAGATCCTTTACCATCTGCCGGACCACCCGGCGTTGCTACAGACGTATATCTGGCAAGACCTTGATATCGCGCCGCAATATCCCGTGCTGCACAAGTTCCTGGAGTTCTGGAAGCGCGAGATCGAGGGGAACCTGCATTCGGTGCGGGTGGCGTCGGCGAAGCTGATCAACCCCGGCAAGGTCCGCCACGCCGAGGCGCTGCTGCACCTGCACTGATTGGGATGCCAGAGGGAGTCCGGCTCCCTCCACGCGCGTCATGATCGACCCGCTATCGTCATGGCCCGGCTTGTGCGGGCCACCTATAGCCGCAAGTGCCGCGACAGGTGGCCCGGAAGGGCCATCACGGGGACAGAACGACGAAGCGCGAGCCTCCGCCCGTTCACCCCGCCTTGTCGAAAACCATCACCTTCGACACGAACGCCGGCACGTCGCGCCGGTGCACCAGACCATGCTCCCGCGCCAATCTCCCGAAATCCTCCTTCACATAGCTGGAGAAATACGGCTCGTGGAAATTCTGCGGAAACAGCTCCAACGACCCCTCATACGCCGGGTTGTCGCCGGCCTGCAACGAATCCACCAGCACCAGCCGCCCGCCCGGCTTCAGAACGCGTCCGAACTCAGCCAACGCGCCGTGGCGGATCTTCGGCGGCAGCTCGTGAAACAAGAAGATGCTGGTCACCGCATCCAGGCTCGCATCCGCCAGCGGGATCGATTCGCATTTCGCCACCATCAGCCGGGTCCGTCCCCGTCCGCGCAGATGCGACTTCGCCTCCCCGATATACGCCTCCGACAAATCCAACCCGATGACCGGCAGTCGAGGCCAGGTCTGCCTGACGAAATCGAGGAAGCGCCCGGTGCCGCAACCGGCGTCCAGCAGCCTGAGCCCGGCCGGATCGCGCCCGGCGAACACTTCGTGCAGCGGCGGCAGCGCCTGGCGGCGCATCACGTTGGCGGTGCCGCGGAACAGCACCTCCACCTGGGTGTCGTAGCGCCGGGCCGAGTCCCCGGTCATCCAGCCGCCCGACTGGAAATGGAAATTCTGCAGGTAATAGCGCGGACGCTTGCCGCGAAAACCGGACTCCAGCACCTCCGACGTGCGCCCGCTCTCGCGCCGCCGGTGAACCTCCGGCAGATCGGAAAAGAACAGCCGCGAGCGTTCGAGAACGTCCCACGGCCCCCCGTCCCGGTCGATCGGGAACGGGTAGATTCCCGCCTCCACATTCTCCAGATCGGCTTTCAGAAGCTTCGCCATGTCCGCCAGCAGCCGGATGCGATCGGGAGTCGGCTTGTCGGTTCGGGCCGGAGGACGTCCGCCCTGCACCCGGCTGGCGCGGGCGAGCTGGCGCATGGCGATCCCGTGGCCGACATACCACGCCATGCGCGGCAACTGGCTGGCGCCGTAGGCGGCGCCGGTGGCGAGGCGGCTTAGCGGGTTGCTCATGGTCTCCACCGTTGAATGAAAGGCATCCTGGTCATGCAATCGATATGGCTCGGGTCCGGCGCGATGGAAGGGCGCGGGTCCGGGCTTCGCGGCCGATAGCGGCCCGATTTGTTCCCTGCCGTTAAGGTCTCATTAAGATGTGTCCGTTAACGTGCGTCCCGTGAAACCTGACGGGACCCCGCCGCTCGCATGAACGACACCGCCCTCGCCGAGGCGATGACGCTGCACCGCGCCGGCCGCCTGCGGGAAGCGGCGGCGTGCTACCGCGGCATCCTGGCGCGCGACCGGGACGATGCGGACAGTCTGCATTTGCTGGGCCTGATCACCGCCGAGCAGGACAGCCCGCAGGCCGGGATCGCGCTGATCCGCCGCGCCATGACGCTCAAACCCGGCTTCGCGCCGCATCACAACAGCCTCGGCCACGCCTATCGCCGCCTCGGCCGGCTGGAAGACGCGGCTCGCGAGTATGAGGCCGGCGCCTTGCTGCGACCGGAGTCCGCGGAAATCCACAGCAACCTGGCCACCACGCTGCTCGATCTCGGCCGGGCGGAGGAGGCCGTGGCGCAATACCGCCTGGCCGCCGGACAGGCGCCGGATAACCCCGACGTCTGGTACAACCTGGCGAACGCGCTGGCGGCAACCGGCCCGCCGGACGAGACGGAGCAGTGCTACCGCACCGCCATCGCGCTGAAGCCCGGTTTCGCCGCTGCCCTGGCCAATTACGGCCGCTGGCTGATGATCCGGGGCCGCTTTGCGGAGGCCGAAATCCATCTGGCCGAATCGCTGACGATGGCGCCGGTGCAGGCGGGAACCTGGAACAACCTCGGCATCGTGTCGCACGAACTCGGCCGGGTGGAAGCCGAACCATGCTTCCGCAACGCCATCGAGATCGAACCCGGCCTGGCCGATGCGCACTACAACCTCGGCTGCCTGCTGTCGGAGCACGGGCGGACGGACGAGGCGATCGCCTGCCACCGGGCTGCGCTGGCTGTCGAACCCGGCTGTGCCAGAGCGCGGCTGGCGGTGTGCATGACGCAATTGCCGATCGGCTACCGGTCTCAACGAGAGGTTCGGCGGAGGCGGCGGCGTTATGCAGCGGAACTGAAGGCGTTGGCTGGTGCCGATCGGCTGGCGGACGTGGTCGGGACGTCGCAGCCGTTTTTCCTGCCCTATCAGCAACAGGATGATCGGGCGCTTCAGGCGCGGTACGGGCAGCTCGTCTGCCGTGTAATGGACGAAGCCTTCCCGCCGGTGACGCTGGCGGGGCCTCCGGCACCGGGCGAGCGTATCCGGCTCGGCATCGTCAGCGGCTTCTTCTGCGACCACACACTGATGAAACTGTTCCTGGAGGGCTGGCTGACGCAGCTCGACCGCAGCCGGTTCGAGGTCACCGGCTTTTACACCGGCCGCACGGCCGATACGCTGACCGCCCGCTGCGCCGGGTGGTGCGAGCGGTTCGTGCAGGGGCTTTCATCCATATCCGCTTGGCGCGACGCCATCCTCTCCGCCGCCCCCCACATCCTCCTGTATCCCGAGATCGGTATTGACCCGATCGCCGGCGGGTTGGCGGCGATGCGATTGGCGCGGGTGCAGTGCGTGGCGTGGGGACAGCCGAACACCAGCGGGATGCCGACGATCGACCATTATCTGTCGAGCGCGCTGATGGAGCCGGATAACGGTGACGCGCATTATACCGAGCATCTGGTGCGCCTTCCCAATCTCGGCCTGTTCTACACGCCCGACGCGCCGCCTGACGTGGGCGGGGCAGGGCGGGAGCGTTTCGGGCTGGCCCCGGATGCGCCGGTGTTCTGGTCGGGCCAGGCGCTCTACAAATACCTTCCCCGCTATGACCGGGTCTTCCCGCGCATCGCGGCGGAGCTGGGCGCCTGCCAGTTCGTGTTCATCGCCTTCGCCAAAAGCCGGGCGGTGACGGAGGCCTTCCGCGACCGTCTGTCGGCCGCCTTCGCCCGGGCCGGGCTGGACGCGGCGGGGCATGTCGTGATCCTGCCGCCGATGCCGCAGCAGGATTTTGTCCATGCGGCCGGACTGGCCGACGTGTTCCTCGACACCATCGGCTGGTCGGGCGGCAAATCGACCCTGGACTGCCTGGCGGTTGACCCCGCCATCGTGACGCTGCCCGGCCGCTTCATGCGCGGGCGGCACACCGCGGCGATCCTGAAGCGCATCGGCTGCGAGGCGACGATCGCCGGGTCGCTGGAGGATTACGTATCGATCGCCGTCCGCCTGGCCCGCGATCCGGTTTGGCGGGCGGAGGTGCGGCAGGCGGTGGCGGCCGGAAAACATCGGGCGTTCGGCGATACTGGTTATATCCGGGCGCTGGAGACATTTCTTGCCGGCGCCGTTTGAGGCGGCCAGGCCATACGTATCGGCAGGCCCACGTCCGCTCGGCCGCCGCATCACCGATCGGCTGGCACGATCGTCACCGTCGCCGTCCGGCCCGCCACCAGGCGCACCGGCGGGGGGACGTCATGCAGACCTACCCGCACCGGGATGCGCTGCGCCAATCGCACCCACGTGAACGTCGGGTTGATGTTCGGCAGCAGGTCCCGCCCGACGCTGCGCTGGCGGTCGAACACGCCGCCCGCGATCCCCAGCACCTCGCCCGTCAGGATCTCGCTGGTTCCCATCAGCCGGATCTCCGCCCGGTCGCCAGGATGGATACGCGGCAGTTTCGTTTCCTCGAAATACCCCTCCACATAGAACGAATCCGTATCCACCAGCGCCGCCACCGCCTGCGATGCCGTCACGTAATCGCCCGGCCGCAGATACAGATCGGTCAGCACCCCGTTCACCGAGGCCCGCACTTGCGACCGATCCAGATTCAACTGCGCGACGTCCCGCGCCGCCAGAGCCTGCTGGTAATCAGCCGCCGCCTCGATCGCCAATGCCGAGGCCTGCTGCTGCTGCTCACGCGAGACAGCGATGTCGGTCAGGTTCATCAGCCGCCTCGCCTCCCGGTCGGCCTCCTGGAACACCGCCTGCTTGCGCTCGGCATCCGCCGTGGCCTCGCGCAGCGCCAGGGTGAAGCGGGAGGGATCGATGCGGAACAGCACGTCTCCTTTCCGCACCGTCTGCGTGTCATGCACGAACACCTCCACCACCAGCCCCGAGACGTCGGCCGCGACGCCGACGACATCGGCACGCAGCATGCCGTCACGGGTCCAGGGTTCCTCCATATAGTAGATCCACATGCGCCAGCCCATGAAGGCGGCGGCGGCCACCAGCAGCACGCTGACGGCCATACGGCGCAGCACCGGCCATTCGTCTCTCATAGCCGCATGGCCCCGCGCAGAGCGGCCAGAGCGGCGTTCAGGCCGAACACCGTTCCGCCCAGCACCAGAACAAACAGCGCCAGATTCGCCATCGGCCGGTGCCAGACGAAGCGGTAGAAGCCGGCGGCGTTCAATCCCCTGGTCATCAGCGCCGTGAGCCCCCAGGCGATCGCGATGGCGGGCAGCAGCGGCGGAAGGTAGATGCCGAACACGTCGAACTCACCCCGCATCGCCCGTCCCCTTCACACCGAACAGGGAGCGTTGCACCCCCGTCAGCAGCAGCCACGCGGACTGAGCGCCGGCCGCCGGCATCGCCGCCGCCGTAGCCGCCAGCGCCGCCGCCGCAGGGGCGCGAACGCAGTCGGGAAGGATCGCCCTGTCGTGCCTGCGCGCGTCGAAATACCCTGCCAGGGCACGCAGCATGGCCGTGATCGCTTCGCGGGCGGGGGCAGGCAGGGTGGGATCGTCTTCCCGCAACCGCAGCAGGTTCAGGCCGATGCGCAACTCTCCTAGAAGCGCCGCCGTGGTCAGGTCGCGGTCCTGGCGGTTCAGTTGCGGCGCCAGCACGGTGAAGCGATCGAGCGCGCGCAGGGCGTAGGCCGCCCGGACGGGTTGCCAGCGCCGTGCCGCGATGGCCGCAAGGTCGGACCAGCCGACACGCAGCAAATGCCGCGCGGTCCAGGCCGAGCCGGGGGCGCGGGTGATTTGCGCGAGCACGGCGGTGGCGGCCAGCCCGGCCAGCGTGCCCAGCGCGCCATCGGCCACGGTTTCGAAGCGCGCTTCATACTCCGGCTGCAGGCTCAGCATCATCGTGAACAGCACGGTCAGCAACATGCCGGTGCCGGCGGTGATCGGGATGAACGCGCCGGCCGGCACCAGGAACAAGCCGACCGAGACCATCAGCAGCGGGAAGCCCTGGATTCCGGGCAGCACGGCGAACTGGTAGACGAGGGCGACCGCGGCGGCCACCGCCATGATCCCCAGGACCCTGACGACCTGCACGGCCGGCTCGGGCGACATGCTGGCGAACAGGCCGGCGACCAGCGTCATCATGGCGGCGTTTCGCCCCTGGTCCCAGCCCGTTGCGGTCCAGTACAGAAATACCAGCAGGAAGGCCAGCGCAACGGGCAGCAGGACCAGCAATGCACGCACCGGGTCGCGATACGGCACCGCCAGGGGTTCGCTGCGGGCGGCGCGGCGCAGATGGTCGGGCAACGGCGCGGCCTCGGCCACCGCGCGCTGCAATGCCACGCAGTCCTGGTGGCCGAGCAGCAATTCGCGCAGCATCAGCGCCAGGCTGCTTTGGCGCAAAGCCGTCGCGGAGTCCGGCGCATCGGGCGCATCGTGCAGCGCGTCGATGGCCTGCAGCGCGGTTTCGGTCTGCGCCGCGGAGGAGTCCGGCAGCGCCCCCACCCAGTCCCGCACCGCGCCGAGCGCCTGCCGGGTCCGCGGTGTCGCACCGGGACCGGATTGAAACGCCGATGCCCAGTCGCGGGCGGCGAACATGAGCCGGATCAGCAGCAGCATGCGGGTGTGCAGCAGCCGCACGACGCGTGGCCGCGGCCGGTTCGGCACGATATCGTAAGCGACATGGAAGGCAAGCGCATCGAGCTGCGCCGCATCCGCGGCGAGCGCGCCCAGTTCTTCATGATCGTCTGCCGGAGCGCCGGCGGCGTCCAGTGCGTTCAGCGTATAGGTTTGCGCCCGTCGCAGCCACGCGGAGACGCGGGCGTTGAGGATGGCGCCCGCCGGGTGCGGGAAAAAGACAGTGTCGACCACCGTCGCGCAGGCGATGCCGAGCAGGCTTTCCTCAGTGCGGGCCATCGCAGTGGCGAAGCCCGACAGCGGGTCCAGCGCATCGGGCAAGCCGATCAGTGCGGTCGTGATGCCGGCCAGGAGGTAGCTGTAACCCCGCGGGGTCTGGTCGATCATCGAAACGAAGACCCCGAGCAGCGTGGCCAGGCCGATGCTCAGGAACAGCGCGGCGGGGAAATCTGCCAGCAGCGCCGTCAGCAGCAGGGCGATGACGGCCCCGGCGATGGTGCCGATCATCCTGTAGACGGCGCGGGAGCGGACGGCGCCGGAGATCGGCTGCATCAGGATGTAGACGGTGAAGATCGCCCAGGCCGGCCGCGGCAGGTTCAATGCGCAAGCGATCCAGAAGGCCGACATCGCCGCTGCGAAGGCTTTCAGCGAGAACAGCAGATCGCGCGCGCCGGGCCACACCATGCCGCCTGGTTTCTCCCCGGAACGAATCCCCGCGGAACCTCGCCGCCGGGAGGCTGTCCGCCCGGAGATATTGCTAGCAACTTTACTTCAATCCTGCAACACGCGCACCGGGATCGCACATCCGGGTGCCGTTGCGATAAACCACCGAGCCGGGGCCGCCGCCGGGACGGCCCCGTAGGGATGCTGCTACGCCGGCCTGTAGAACTCAATGAGCGGCCCCTCCGCCCGCCCCGCGACCCTGACAATCGGCGCGCCGAAGCCGATCGGCGCCCAGCGCAACGTCGCATAAAGCCTGTACAGAAAGACCCCCGGCGCGGGAACCAGCACCGCCGCCGGGCCGATCGGCACTACGATCTCATGTTTCGCCGGCGTCACGCTGGCGATGACCACCGGAAATCCGGGGACCGGGATGTTCGGCCCGGGGCCACTGATACTATGAAGAAACGCATCCAGTTGCCATTCGCCCGCCGCGGGGCCGCCCACGGTTTCCCAGCGGAACGTCACCTCCCACGGATCCGGCTCGTTCGGCGGGATGCCGGGACCGACGGTGATGAAGGTGTCCGGCGCCGGCGGAACACCGAGGTTCGTCAGGATGCAGACAGGCTCTGTCTCCCCCGGAAAATTCGAATTCGCCTCGATCTTGAACGGGATCGGCATGCCCTTGTCAATGAACTGGAACGGAAACGAAGTCATGGTCACTCCTCCTGTAATGGCGGATTGGCCGGCATGGATGGATGATCCACCCATCCCCGGCACGATGGATCAGAAACGAGATGGGCACTGTGAACTGCATCACAGTAACCAAAAATTTGCCGTTGCAGGCTTCGCCCATTGGCAAAACCGGTGGCGGTGTCAGGGAAGTCCGGTCGTTCCGCCGGCCGCGCCACATCGTCATGCCGGCGCAGGCCGGCTTCCACGCCTTCTGCGTGCACAAACACAGGCGTGGATGGCGGGCCTGCACCCGCCATGACGGTATCGGTCACTGTGCCCAAGTGTCGAACTCACCGCGAACCGGTATAACTTGTGTCGTCCGTAACGAACACGCTCAAATGCGAACCGGTCCGGCGGTAAAGCCACCGGTCAGGCCATCGCTGAAGGCAGCCTTATTCGCCGCCCAGCGGTTTCAGCTTCCGCTCCATCGCCCGGCGCAGCAGTGCGGCGGAGCGGTACACGCCATGCACCATCTTGGAGTAAGGCAGCACCACGAAAAACGCCAGAATAAAGCCAAGATGAATCGCCAGCGCCAATCCCATCGCCCCGGTCGCGCGCACCGCGAGCAGTACCAGGCCGGTAACAGCGATCAACGCGAGCAGCAGCAGCAGCGCCACGTCCCCGCCCAGCAGTCGCCGCACGTTCGGGGCCGGATCGTCCACGAACTTCATCGCCAGCAGGCCCACGCAGCCGGCGATCATCAGCAGCCCGCCGCCGGTGCCAAGCAGCACGGGGGCGCTGAGCACCGCATAGGGCGCCGGCCAGCCAAACACCGCGTGATACGCAAACCCCGTCGTTGTCGCGGCGAAGCACAGCAGGAAGCCGTAGAACATCGCGTGGTGCAGCCACCGGCGGCGCATCGAGAACGCCTCAGAATTGTCGTTGCAGCCGTTGCCGCCGCCGCCGAGGTTCTTCAGCGTCAGCACGTCCCAAAGCGCCACGCCCACAGCCACAGGCCCGGCGCGGCCTCGCGCCCCGGCATCGCGCCAGAAATTTCGTGCCCCCATCGCCAGCGCCAAAATCGAAAACCCGAGCGTGGCGATGCCGGCGGCCTGCATCGCCCACAGCGGAATGATGTCGTAGAACGACCCTCGCGCGGCGAACAATCCGGCGGCCCCGTTCGCCAGCATGCTGAGCGCCAGCACCAGCGCGATGCCCAACGCGGCGGCCAGCGACAGCAGCGTGCCGTTGCGCGCGAAAGCCGATGCCAGCGGCCTCGGCCAAGCGTACTCGGCGTAGCTTTCCGCCCGCACCTCCGCCAGCGATGCCGGGACGTTCACGCCCCACTCATGCGGCGGGGCGTATTGGCAGGCATAGTAGCAGCCGCGGCAGTTATGGCAGAGATTCGCGAGGTAGCTGATATCTCCGGCGGAGAATTCGCGGCGTAATTCTATCGCCGGGAAGACGGCGCAAAAGCCCTCGCAATAGCGGCAGGCGTTGCAGATTTCGATGTCCCGCCGCGCCCGGGCGACGGCGTCAGTTTCTTGCATGGCGGGCTGCCTCCCGGCCGGCGATGCGGCCGAACACCGTGCCGATGGTCATGCCGAAGCCGGCGAGGTAGCCCTTGCCGAGGATATTGCCGGCCATGATCTCTCCCGACGCATACAGGTTTCCGGCGGGTCGGCTGTTCTCCATCAGCACCTGCGCCTTGTCGTTCACGCGGACTCCCAGGTAGGTGAAGGTGATGCCGGGGCGCAGCGGGTAGCCGTAGAACGGCGGCTTGTCCACGGCGCGCGCCCAGTTGGTTTTTTCCGGCGTCAGGCCGCAGGTGCCAACCCCGTCCAGCTTCAGGTTGTCGAACGCCTGCCCGGGTTTCACCGCCGCATTGAACCCGTCGATGGTGGCACGGATTTTCCCGGGGTCCAGCTTGAGTTTCACGGCCAGCTCCTCCAGCGTGTCCGCCTTGATCGCCGGAAAAACCGATGGCATGAACAGCGGAAACGCTTTGGCGTCGCAGATCGACCAGGCGATCTGGCCCGGTTGTTGCGCGATCAGCCGACCCCAGATGGCGTAACGTTTCGGCCAGACGTCCTCGCCTTCGTCGTAGAAACGATTTCCGTCCATGTTGACCACCACGCTGTAGGGCACGCTGTCGAGGCGCGTGGTGATGCCGCCGTCGAATTTCGGCGCCCGCGCGTCCAGCGCCACGGCGTGGCACTGCGTCGGATCGCCGACGGCGGCGACGCCCTGGCCGAGCAAATTCTTCAGCACGCGCCCCCGGTTATATGGCGTGCCGCGGATGACGAAGTTGTCCACCGCATCGCCCCAGTATTCGCGCATCCAGTCGAGGTTGGCCTGGAAGCCGCCGGACGATGCCACCACGCAGCGCGCATGCAGGGTTTCCGGAAATCCCCTGCAGGTGATGTCGATGGACCGCACCGACCCGTCGTCCATGTTCAGCGAGATCACCTCGGAATCATACAGTATTTCCACGCCAAGATGCTCGGCGGTCAGGTAATACGCGTTCACCAGCGCCTTGCCGCCGCCCAGGAAGAAGGCGTTGGTCCGCCCCAGGTTCAGCGTCCCGGTCAGCGACGGCTGGAACCGCACCCCGGCCTGCCGCATCCAGCCGAACACGCCGGAGGAGGCGCGGATCGTCATCCGGGCCAGCGCCTCGTCGGTGTTGCCACCGGTCACGCGCAGCAGGTCATCCCAGTATTCGTCCTCGGTATAGGCGTCTGTCAGCACCGCGTTCGGCTTGTCGTGCATGGCGCGCAGGTTGCGGGTGTGGCGGCTGTTGCCTCCGCGGAACGCCTTCGGGGCGCATTCCACCAGCAGCACCGAGGCTCCCGCCTGGCGGGCGGTGATCGCGGCGCACAAGGCCGCGTTACCGCCGCCGGCGACCAGCACGTCGTATGTCTTTTGCCGAACGGGTATGACGCTGGTCTCCTCGCCGGCTTCCAACCTACGAACGGTTGCCGCATGCTGCAACCCGGGCGGCGGGGAAGGAGGGGCCGAATGGCCTGGCATGAGATCGTGCGGGACGTGCTGAAACGCCACCATGTCAGCCTGGTCACCTACGTCCCCGACAACGTGCTGCGCCCGCTGATCGAGGGCGTCGAAGCCGATGGTTTCTTCACCGCCTTCGCCTGCACCCGGGAGGAGGAGGCGCTGGGCATCGTCGCCGGCGCGTGGATGGGCGGGTTGCGGGGGATCGTGCTGATGCAGACTTCGGGCTTCGCGACATTGCCGAACGTGATCGCCTCGCTGGCGGTGCCGTTCCGGATCCCGGTGGCGATGATGGTTTCGGAACGCGGCACCTTGGGCGAATTCAATATCGGCCAGTCGCTGGTGGCGCGGACCATGCGCCCGGTGCTGGATGCGCTGGCGGTCGAGCACCACACGATGACCCGCCTGGACGAGGCGGAGTTCATCCTCGACCGGTCGCTGGTGCAGGCTTACGCCACGATGGCGCCGGTGTGCTTCATCCTGTCACCGCTGCTGACCGGCGGCAAAGTCTTCGCGCAATAGGGGAGTTCCGGGCATGTTGTCGAACCATCCGGCGACCCGGGACCAGGCCAGGGTGATGAACCGCTTCGACCTGACCCGCCGGTTGATCAGCCTGCTGCTGAAAGACGAGGCTGTCGTCGGCGGCATCGGCTACACCAATTTCGACCTGTGGGCGGCCTCGGCGCTGCCCGGCGGCGGACGGCGGGGGCCGAATTTCTACATGCTCGGCAGCATGGGGTTGGCCGTGCCCATTGCGCTGGGGGTGTCGCTGGCGCAGCCGGAACGGCGGGTGTTCGCGCTGGAGGGGGACGGGTCGATGCTGATGCAGCTCGGCTCGCTGGCGACGATGGCGGCGCGGCGGGTGCGGAACCTGTGCATCGTGATCATGGACAACGGCGCGTATCAGATCACCGGCGGGCAGGGTTCGGCCACTGGGCAGGGGGCGGATATCGTCGGGATCGCCTGGGCCTCGGGGCTGGGGCAGAGCGCCTGGGCGGCGGATGAGGTTGCGTTCTTGGAGCTGGCCAAGCGGGCGTTGACGGAGGACGGCCCGTGGCTCATCGGCTGCCGGATCGATGGCGGCAAGCCGATGGACACGACGGATCGGGACCCGGCGCGGATACGCGATCGGTTCATGCGCGGGTTGGGGGTGACGGGACGGTCAACGTGAACGCGCGACGTGCCCGCAAACACCCTCAGGCAACCGTGGCAAAAGCACCTGGTGCTGCTGGAGGGGATTGAACTCTCGACCTCTCCCTTACCAAGGGAGTGCTCTACCACTGAGCTACAGCAGCGCCGGGGTCAGGCGCGGGGCCGTTACCTAGCCGCTTGGTCCCCCCCGCGCAAGCCTGTCTTCAACGCCCGGCGCCTATAGCGCCGCGACCAGCGCCCGCATCTCATTGGCGTCATGCGCCGCGCCGAAAATATACCGGTCCGGCCGCACCAGCACCGCCTCGGCGCCCAGCCCCTCAAGCCATGGGCCGTACGCGGCGTCCGCCACCACCGCCACGTCACGCGCCTTGAGCATCACCCGCAGGTCGTCCGGCAGACAGCGAGCCAGATCGCCCCGCACCAGCGCCGCGAAGCGGTAGCCGATGCGGTTGTCCAGCCCGGTTCCCCCGTTGCACGGCGGCTGCGGCGCCATCCGGCCGCGTGGCTCCGGCAGTCCGCCGCACAGGCCGGGGCCCAGGCGCGGCTCGATCGTCTCCATCCGCGCCGGAGCGCCGCCGACAGGCGCCGGCTCCGGCGCCGTCGCGTTGATCAGCCCGCCGAGCCGGACGGCAAGCTCGATATATTCCCGCACATGCGGCTCCCGCTCGGACTGGTAGGTGTCGAGCAGGGAAGGGCCATCCTGACCGCGCAGCACACGCCCCAGCTTCCAGGCCAGATTTCCGGCATCCCGCAGCCCCGCGCAAAGGCCCTGGCCGAGGAGCGGCGGCGACAGATGCGCCGCATCCCCGGCGATCAGCAATTTGCCGAGCCGCCAGCGGGAGGCGATGGCGGCGCGGAATGTATAGACCGCAGCGCGCTCGATCTCGATTTCTCGCGGGGCGACCCGGGGTTCCAGAAGCCGCAGCACCGAATCGGGCCGGGTCATCGCGTCGGCGTCTTCATCGGGCAGCAGCGCGATCTCCCACCGCCCGCGGTCTCCGGCGCCGCGGATATAGGTCGCTGGCCGCTCACGGTCGCAATACCGCACGCTGTCTTCGCCCGAATCGGCAGGCGGGTGGAGCAGCCGCACATCCGCGGCAAGCCAGCGCTCCTCGGACCCGAGAGCCTCCATCTCACCGCCGATAACGCGCCTGACCATCGACTGCGCCCCGTCGCAGCCGACGGCAAACCGGGCGTGCAAAGAATGGATATCGCCGCTTGCCACGTCCCGATACCGGAGTTCGACCGTCTCGGCGCGGCGTTCCAGAGAAACGACTTCGGCCTCTCGCCGCAGCGTCACCGCCGGCCAGCGGCCTAGACCGCCGCACAGCACCTGTTCAAGGTCAGGCTGATGGAAGCGGTAGCCGGCATGCCAACCCTGCGGGCCGATTTCCCGCGGCTGCCGCCATTCCAGGAGGACTCGGCCCGCGGAATTGACGAACTTCGTCCCGCGAGACACGCGCAGCAAGGGCCGCATCGCTTCCGCCAGACCGGCGGTTTGCAACAGGCGCATGATCTCGCCATCGATGTGCACGGCCCGCGGCTGGTCGCGAATCGCCGCCTCACGCTCCAGCACCACGACGCGAACCCCTTGCAGGCCAAGCAGGTTGGCGAGCATCGCGCCGACAGGTCCGCAGCCAATCACGGCGACATCCGTCTGATGCACCTTGTTCCCCCAAAGCTTTGTTTTTTTCTATCTGCAATCTTTCACGCAGCCCGATTCGGCGCAAGTCACCTGCCGAAAATCTTCAGTCATTTGACAAATGCTCCACGCCCGGGTCTTGGCGGGCGCGCCGCCGCGTGACACTGAATCAGTATAAAACGCATGTCCGGCCGTTGCTGCACGCGGCGCCAACATTTCAAACGGAAATACGGCGCGCATCGAGTCATCGCCTTGAAGGACCGAGCGACTGTCAGGTTTCATCGAGATTGCGCAGATTGCTGCCACGCCGGATTCGATACGCCGTATCTCAGGTCCGCGCCCGGCGAACCGGGGACGTGGTGTCGGACAGCAGAAGAAACGCCGGGTCACGTCAGACTCCATCTTTGTCAGACGGGTTCGGCGGATGCTGTCGCAGCGAACTTGTTACCGGGTTGATCGATCGCATCCGGTGCACTAAACAGCCCGCACCATCGGAATTTCACGATGGCAATGAGGGATGGGCTGAAACCATGAGGCATCTGTTGCTGGCGGCTATTGTTTCGACCGGGGCATTGACTTGCGTTGCTTCTGCCAGCGCACAGGACGCCGCCGCCGGGGCCCTTGTGTTCAAGACGCAATGCGCCGGCTGCCATTCCGTCGATCCGGGCAAGACCATCGTCGGGCCGAGCCTGTTCGGTGTCGTCGGTCGTACGGCCGGGTCGGTTGAAGGCTTCAAATACTCGCCTGCCAACAAGGGTTCCGGGATAACCTGGGACGAGGCGACCCTGGATTCCTACATCAACAACCCGCAAAAGGTCGTCAAGGGAACCATCATGCCGTACCCGGGCCTGAAGGACGCGACCCAGCGCGCGAACCTGATCGCCTATCTCGCCACGCTGCACGGCTAAATCAGACCCGCTTGCCGCCGGGCCGGTGTCTCGTGCTAGTACCCCGTCACAGTGATTTTGACCGGTTGACCATGCCCCGGGTTCAGCTCGGGCAGGTCGGAGCGATCGAGCAGGACAGCGATGCTGCGGGCAACCCCCGGCTTGCGTGAGATCAGCCCGGC
>Ga0326727_10004368_pt1 | contig 42626 bp, 48 predicted proteins | sample MB2enrmetagenome_FD_207643 | JGI IMG/M metagenome (GOLD analysis project Ga0326727, IMG submission 207643) | Lab enriched peat soil microbial communities from McLean, Ithaca, NY, United States - MB29MY | ecosystem: Environmental > Terrestrial > Soil > Wetlands > Peat | place: USA: New York...
CCGCAGGGTTGGCTCATCGTGCGGCGGCAGGAGCCGTTCCCGCTCGAGCCGGCTCCAGTTGCCCGGGTCGTGGCCGTGCTCCAGACAAAACTCGCGCAGGCCGAGCTGCCGGCGTGTCCGCAGTTCCTTAATGAATGTTCCGAACATACGATTGCCAGCGCGGTGTTGTATAATGTTTACAACACCCCGCCCATGACGTCTCCGCCGTCTGAGCCCTCGCGACGCGGCCTCAGTGCCCGGCCTGGAAGCGGCCTGCCACCGCAAGGCCTGGGCAGCATTCCTCGGGCGTAAACATCCTGATCGCCTAATTATCTGCCGTTGAGTCGCTTGTGAATGGGCCTCTTCCCTCCGCCTTCTGCCTGCCTCACCCGTCCTGCCCGTCCTCCGTAGCGGCATTGCGGAGGGTGGACGGCCTTCCTCTTTCCTTCCGCGCCCGGGGCTTCGACGGTGCTGTCCCGGTGCTGATAGGGAGGCGCTACGGTGTGTATCCGATGTGGATCGCAAAACCCCCTGTGTTTGCAGCCCTGTTACGCTCTTTTCTGCGCTTTCGGCGCGTTCTGCCGCATGCGCCGCGTATTCCCGCCGAATCGAATACTGCTGGCCGGTCAGCGAGCCCGATTGACCCAGGCGGCGCCTGCTCCGCAGCTTCGCCCCGGCGGCGATGCAGGCATTCTGCTGTTCGTGCGTCAGTGAAGCGCTGTATTTCTTCGAGGCGGCGCCAAAACGGTCCCGCGAGTATAGTTGCTTGGGCGTGCGCGGGTCCTTCGGCTTAACATACAGGTGCCGGTGCTGCTTGCTGCCGCGCAGATACCAGACCCAGTCGCCGCACCTTCCGCTCTTGATTCGAGGGTCAAGACACGCGCCTGAGGGCGCGCGAAAAGGGCAGTCCCGGCACCCGGGCCTTCGCCTCACGTGGCGCCTCCACCCTGCCTTTTGCCCCTGAGAGTTTCTGGCCGCGCTAGCTTTCATGATTCGTCATGCGACTCTCGTCAGCCCGGCAGCCATGACCTTCTGGTGCGTCGCTGGGGACCATTAAACCGCCAGCCCGCCGGCTAACGGTTTTATGCTGTCAAAACCAGCAAAGGCTGGCAACGGTTTCATGCCGGCTGGACGCCCCACCTTGGTTACGCGTGCCCCAGCTTCTCGACCAGCATTTCCGGGGTGATGCCGTAGAGCTTGATGGTCTTGTGGCGGGAGGTGTGGCCACGGATGATGTCCACGCGGTTCCGGGGGCAATGCAGTTGCTGGGCGAGCAACTTTAACAGGGCCTCGTTGGCGGCAGCCTCGACCGGCGGAGCGGTGACTTTGATGCGGAGTTCGGCGCCGAGGGCTTCGCCGATCTCATTGGCGGAAGCGCGCGGCTGGAGTTTCACGGAGAGAAGCACTCCGTCAGCTTGGGCGTGAAGAAAGGGCGGCATGGTCATTGCTCGAAATGAAGTCTGGCCGAGCACGGGGCCGAAAGCTAGAGTTTATGCGAAGGCAAGAAGCATGAGCAAAGCAACGAGTGGTCTTATTTGGGCATTGGCACTTTCCGCGGGGCTGGTTTTGGCGACCGGCTGCACCTCAGAGAAGGCCAAACCGGCGCCTCAACCAACCGCGCAGCACCAGGAACCGGCTGCACCGCCGCCCGTGGAGAAGGCTGAGGCAAAGGTTGTTTTGCCGGCGGGCGTGACTCAGCCTCCGGCCCGGTTTGAAGGTGCCGGTTGGCAAGCCATGTTCGATGGCGAGAGCCTGAATGGCTGGCGCGACACGCCGTTTGCAGGCCACGGCGAGGTGCATTGCCAGGCAGGGGTGATCGTCCTGGGCATGGGGGACCCCTTCACCGGCATCAACTGGACGAACGAGTTTCCCAAGCTGAATTACGAGGTGGCGCTGGATGCCATGCGCCTGACGGGATCCGATTTCTTCTGCGGCCTGACGGTCCCGGTGGGCACCAATTTCTGCAGCCTGATCGTCGGCGGCTGGGGCGGCTCGCTGGTGGGCATCTCAAGCCTGGACGGCATGGATGCGTCTGAGAACGAATCCACAAAGTTCAGCAGCTTCGAGAACGGTCGCTGGTATCGCATCCGCCTGCGCGTAACGGAGAAGAAGATCCAGGCGTGGATTGACCAGGATAAACTGGTGGACGTGGATACAGAAGGTAAGAGGATCTCAGTGCGTCCGGGCGACATCGAGATGTCCGAGCCGTTTGGGTTGGCGGCGTGGGAGACCTCGTCGGCGCTGCGTGAGATCAAGTTCCGGCGGCTGGGCTCATCGGAGTGAGCCTATGGTGCTCACCACTGTTCAGCGATGATGCGGTCCACCCGTACGCTAAACCCCGGGAGCAGGACCGATGCGGCGAGCTGCTTGCCCGAGTAAGCTCCGGCTAGTTGATAGAAGGCCAGGCTAAACCGTGTAGGTGCTCGAGGCCGTCGTCCCGCCGTGTCCCGTCCAGTTGGTGTGGAAGAACTGGCCGCGCGGCTGGTCAATGCGCTCGTAGGTGTGCGCGCCGAAGTAATCGCGCTGCGCCTGGAGCAGATTCGCGGGCAAGCGCTCGCTGCGGATGCCGTCGAAGAACGCCAGGGCGGTGCTGAACGCCGGAACGGGGATGCCTTTCTTGACCGCGGTGGAGACCACCTTGCGCCAGGAGCGGGCGCAGCTCCTGATCGCCTTCTTGAAGAACGGATTGAGCAGCAAGTTTTCCAGGTTCGGGTTCTTGTCGAAGGCTTTCTTAATCTCGCCGAGGAACGCGCTGCGGATGATGCAGCCGCCGCGCCACATCAGCGCGATGCCGCCGTAGTTCAGGTTCCAGCCGTATTGCTTGGCCGCGGCGCGCATGAGCATGTAACCCTGCGTGTAGCTGATGATCTTCGAAGCGTAGAGGGCCTGGCGGATGGCAGCGACCCATTGGGCGCGGTCGCCGGCGAACTTGGGGTTCGACGGCTTGAAGGCCTTGGAGGCTTCCACGCGCGCATCTTTCATAGCCGACACGCAACGCGAATAGACCGCCTCGGCGATCAGAGTAATCGGGATACCCATTTCCTGAGAGGAGATGACCGTCCACTTGCCGGTGCCTTTTTGCCCGGCGGTGTCCAGGATCTTGTCCACGATCGGCGTGCCGTCGGTGTCCTTGAACCCGAGGATGTCGCGCGTGATCTCGATAAGATAGGAGTCCAGCTCCCCCTTATTCCAGTCGGCGAAGGCTGCGTGCATCTCGTCGGCGGTCATGCCAAGGCCGCCCTTCATCAGGTGATATGCCTCGCAGATGAGCTGCATGTCGCCGTACTCGATGCCGTTGTGGACCATTTTGACGTAATGGCCGGCGCCGCCCTCGCCGACCCAATCGCAGCAGGGCGAGCCGTCCTCAACCTTCGCAGCAATCTTCTGGAAGATGTCCTTCACATGCGGCCAGGCCGCGGGTGAGCCGCCCGGCATGATGCTCGGCCCCCGCCGCGCGCCTTCTTCGCCGCCGGAAACACCGGTGCCGATGTAGAGCAGGCCCTTGGACTCGACGTATTTGGTACGGCGGATGGTGTCCTGGAAAAGGGAATTGCCGCCGTCAATAATGATGTCGCCCGCCTCAAGGTGCGGCAGCAGGTGCTCGATGAATTCGTCCACGGCCTGGCCGGCTTTGACCATGAGCATGACGCGGCGGGGCTTCTTGAGCAGGGCGACCATCTCCTCGAGCGAGTGCGCGCCAATGACCTGCGTGCCCTTGGCCTCCTTGTTGAGGAAGTCGTCCACTTTCGAGACGGTGCGGTTGAAAGCGGCCACGGTGAACCCGTGGTCGTTCATGTTGAGAATCAGATTCTGGCCCATCACGGCCAGGCCAATTACAGCAATGTCAGCTTTTGGTTCCATATAATGTGTTTGTCCAGGAGTCTTGGACGATACCTGAGTCCCGACGGCCTGCCAGATCATTTTTACCCGAACGCGGGATCTACCCCCGCCATCAACAAAGGCAAAACGCGTGTGCGTATTCCCTGTTTGGCCGGCTGCCAACGGACTTCGCCCCCCTGGAATAAGGAGAGGATGCCCCAGGGCTTCTTGTGTTTACTGGGTCACGAATTCTCTGAGATGCTGGATGAGCGCGGTTGCCTTCTCCGGCGAATCCGCTTCGGCGAACAGGCGCAGTACGGGCTCGGTCCCGGAAAAGCGCACCAAGGCCCAATTGTCGTTGCCAAGGTAGAACTTCGTCCCGTCGGTCTGCGTCACCTTTACCACCGGGTAAGGGCCGATCTTCGTCAAAGGCGTTTGGGCCAGCCGCCGCGGCACAGCCACACGCATCTCGGGCGTCGAAGGGATGCTTTCATCAAGGCCATAGAGCCGCCCGGTGATGTCGTACACACGACGCCGCAACTGCGAGATCTTCTCGTGCGTGCGTGCGAGCATCTCGACCATCAGGGCCGAGGCAAAAATGCCGTCTTTACCCAGGATGTGCCCGCGAATGGTGAGTCCCCCGCTTGATTCGCCGCCCAGCAGCGCCTTATCTGCGACCATCGCGCTGGCGATATGTTTGAAGCCGACCGGCACCTCGGTGCACCGCTCGCCGAAATGCGCCGCCAGCCGATCCAGCAGATGGGTCGTGGCGAGATTGCGCACGACGCCGCCCTTGTCGCCGCGGACCTCGTGCAGATACCAATACACCAGCAGCAGAATGTCGTTGATAGTGATGTACTCGCCGCGCTCGTCCACGATGGCGATGCGGTCGGCGTCGCCGTCGGTGGCCAGCCCGAGGTCGTAGTGATCTTCCACCACATGGGTCGCGAGCAGCCGCAGAGCCTCCAGGTTGGGTGCGGGTGAGCGGCCCCCGAACAGCGGGTTGTGGCGCTCGTGAATAAACGTTACCCGGCAGCGCGCCTCGGTGAGGATTGTGCCGAGCGTGAGCTGTCCGACTCCGTACATCGGATCCACGATCACCTTCAGCCCGGCCTTGCGGATGGCATCCAGATCAATCAGCGCCTCCACTGCGTCCACATATTCGTTCGTGAAATCCTGCCGCCGGACGAGGCCGCTCTCCAGCGCAATGTCCAAATCAATCTTGATGACCTCCTCGAACGCGAGCTGGTTCGTCTCGGCCTGAATCTGCTCCGTCTCGTCGTCCAGCAAGAGGGCGCCGTCGCCGTGGAAGACCTTGAGGCCGTTCCATTCGGGTGGATTGTGGCTGGCGGTAAACGCCAAGCCGTAGGCGGCATGCTGGACCGCCGTCGCGTAGGTGATGAGTGGCGTTGGCGCGTCTTCGCTCAGCAGCGTGACCGGGATGTTGTTGCCGGCAAAGACCTCAGCCGAGGCCTCGCCTGCGCGGTTGGAGAGGAAGCGGCGGTCGTAGCCGATAAGCACGCCGCGCTTTTCCTCGCCCCGGCGGGTAACCTCGTTGGCGAGCGCCTGCGACAAGCGGCGGACGTTATGGAGCGTGAAGCCCTCGCCGATAATGGCCCGCCAGCCCCCCGTGCCAAATGCCACCTGGTGCTGTTCTTCCTCACGGCGAGGCCGGAAGAGGCGCTTTTGCAGGATGAATTCCGCTTGCTCCAGGTCCTGGGGCGTGTTGATCCCCTGGATTTCATCGGGGTCGCAGATCTGGTAGCTCTCGACCCGCAGGCCTGAGCGGATGAGTTCATGCACGCAATCAGTTAGTTGATACTGGCCATCCGGCGCAGGCACCAGCTTCTCCAGCGCGGAAAAGATCGCGGGCGCAGACACAATATATGCCCCGACGTTGAGCTCGTGGATCTCGCGCACGGCGGGCGACGCTTCCGTCTCCTCGATAATATCCATGATGCGCCCCGCCGTATCCCGAATAATACGCCCATAAGGCAGGGGACGGGAGGAGATCGCAGTCAGCAGCGTCAGGTGCGCCCGCCTCAAGGCATGGCGGTTCAGGAGCCCGCGGATGGATGCTGGCCGGAACAGGGGGGTATCGCCGTACAGGATTAACAGGTTGCCTCGGAAATCCTTCAGCTCAGTGGACAATTGCTGCACCGCGTGCCCGGTGCCTAGCGGTTCGGGCTGAACAACATAACGGCACTGGTCCCCCAACTGGGCGCGCACCTCGTCTTGCCGCTCGCCAACTACGACGTAGAGATCATCGGCGGAAACGACCTGGCGCGCGTTGGCCAGCACATACTCCAGGATCGTGTGCTCGCCCAACCGCTGCAATACCATTGGCCTGTCCCCGGGGGCTGATTTACTTCTGCCGGCGAGGATTACGGCTTTCAACTCGATCTTTGAACGCGGTTCCAGTATTCTCATGAATGCGGGGGCCATCATACTCACGCGGCCTAAGCTTAGGCAAACTCCGTCGTCGTCAACGCCGGAAAAAGCTTGCCCCACACGCATGGTCGGGCGAAATAGGTGCCTGACGGCTTGTAACAAACGATGTTGGCAGCGGTTCTATTTACAAGATCAGACCGGCTCTTGGTGTCTCGCCCCATTTGCTCCGGGTCGAGATGTTCCGTGCATTTAGCCCAAGTCGGCAGGTAAATTTGTTGGGCCCATAGCTCAGTGGTTAGAGCAGGCGACTCATAATCGCTTGGTCGGGGGTTCAAATCCCTCTGGGCCCACCACCTCACAACCCCCCTGTAACCATGACGGTAGTAAACGCCGCGCGCTCTGATACACTTTCGCAGAGGTATGATACACTTTCCCGCCCCCTGCAAACCCACTTCTGCCCAGTTGCAAGCCCCTTGACGACCCTCTGCAGTCACCAGGCGCTCAAAGCCGCCCGCTTCCAGCCATTCGTCGCCACGGCCACATATACGTAGTTGCTGTCCACGCACACCAGCCCTGGCCCGTAGCCCCAGGTGGTCGCCGTAGCGCTCGCAATGGTCCGGGGTGGCAGTGCGAGCATGGTGCTCAGTGACATTACCCCCGGATTCGCGGACGGGAGACAGGAGATCATGAACCCGCTATCTGGCCACGGAAACGGCATCGTAAACACCCAGGCCCCTCCAGAGAGCACCGGCTGGATGCTCGTGATCTGCCAGTTCAGGGGAGTGATGTAGTGCGAGATCATCAGCCTAACCCCTGCCGATACGCCGTTGGTCGGCAACGACACCACGACATTGGTGCCCGTGCCGTCCACGGTCGCAGTCAGCACATTGGTCGGCTGGGTATAGGGCGGATAGGCAACCGTGAATGCATCTTGCCCGAGAAACGCCGTGTGAAGTGTCTGGCCCTGGCTGCCGGAGACAAACTCAGACCACCCCACATTGAAGTTCAGCACATGCTCGTTGAGTTGGACATCATTCTGCGCCGACCACCAGGCGGTGCCCGCAAACGTCTTGTCCACATAGTTCTTCGTCGCTACCTGTGCAGGCTGCTGCGGATCCCCCGCCAGCACCACCTCGCCAAATGTCGCATTGGTCACGCCGAACAAATCGGGCCGCACCAGTCGCCAGATCGTGATATTTGTCATGGCTCCTGGCATTGGGACTGGCGTGGGGTTCATAGAGCCAGTAGGGATTGCCGTGCCCGCGTAAAACGCGACCATCACTGGCGCGTTCGTAATCAGCGCAGGGTTCCCGGTCTGGAAATGAATCCCGTCGAATGCGTAGAGCAACTGCGGCGTCCCCAGAGTCGCCGTGAAATCCACGCCCGCCAAGTTAGTCACCCATACCCCGCTATTCGTCACGCCGGCTGCCATGCTGATGCTATTGGTCGCCCAAGCCACCACGCGCGCGCTGAGCAGTAGCGAGTTGGTCTGCGCGTCTGGCAGCCCTACAATCGCGCTAGATGGCACCCCCGTGAGGCCCGTGCCCGCGCCAGTGAAGCTAGTGCCCAGCACATTGCCGGCGCTGTCCACCGTGAACAGGCCGCCCAGCAAATTCACCGACCCGTCATAGTTCAGCGTCGATCCCCCGCTCCCGAGCGTCAGCCCGTCAGGGAAGTTCGCCCCTCCATAAGAGCCGTAATAGGCGTTGGCATAAACTTGATCCAGGCCGATCAGGCTAAACCCGGCCGCATACTCCTCGCCCGTCCACGACGTCTGGCTCCCTGTGCCGCCCCCCGTCCCGACAGGCACCCCGCCGACGGTCAGATAGCCCGCAGGGAAATCATTCGTCCCGGTCCAACTGTTGGCCCCATGCAAGCGCGGGATTGGCACGCCGTCAGGCGTGTTGGTAGCCATCCCGGCCGGCGCATTGGTGACAATCCGCCACAGGTTGCTCTGCCCGTTTATCGTCAGACGCTGCAGGTAGAGCAAGTCCGCGTCGAAGGCGCGAATCACTGCCCAGTTGCTCACGCTCCCACCGTCCACGTTTGAAACGCCATTGCCCCAGTTCCAATTCGGATTGTTCCACCACGCGGGAATCGCGTAATGATTCGTGCCCCATGTTGGAAACGCCAGGGCGCCTACGACGTCCACGTTGGTTTCGCCGAGAAATTGGCCACGGCCCATGCTCGGCGCCAGAAGCAGCGCCAAACCGATTGCATATTGTATCTTCATATAGTGTTCATTCAGTTGAGAGCGGGCTTCCGTCCGTAGAGGCGCCGCTGTCCGACGTGCTCATTCCCTGCCCCGCCTGGCTTGGCGTCGGGCCGCCCGAATTGGCCGGCCCGATTCCCAGCCCGACCGTCGCCTCCGACCAAACCGTCAAATCCTCCAACACGAAATAGCCCACATGCCTGCTCTGCTGCGCCGTGCGCACCGAAGTCACATTGTTATTCGCGTCGAACGTCTGCGTCTCGATGAACCATACAGGCGCCTGCACCATGTAGATCACCCCCGTGACAGCTACCACCTCCGGCCCGTCGGACCCATCGTTGGTGCCTGTCATCCCGTAGAACCCCGCATGCCCCCATGTATTCTGGCCTGGCGCCGTCCAGCCCGGCGCCCATACAGGGCTCCCGAGCGAGCTGTAATTGCAGAACCCTCCCGAGGTTGGTGTGAGCGCCGGACATGCTGCGTAAAGGGACTGCGCCATCGCGATCGCTGCGTTCATCGTCATCTCCGCCGTCATCGTGATCGTGACCGTCTTGGAGCACTGGATTCCCGTGTTAGGGTCCACTCCCGACACGTTCACCGTCGCCGTGAACTGCCCCGCGCCGCCCCCGATACTGACCACCCGGTTCTCGTTCACATACCAATCAGGGTCCCCGCCCCCATTCTGATAGCTGGGCGGAGGCGATGCGTCCTGCCCTCCATAAACGGTTTGCCAGAGGTCCACTGTCTGCCAGTCGTAGGCCGCCCCGCTCCCGTCATTCCCGTAGAGGTGCACGACCGAGTGCCGGAACCTGTGGACGCTGCCGTCCGAATCGTAATAGTAAGGATTCACCTCGTCCCAGGAAAGCGGCAGCCCATACATCACGTTGGAGTTGGTTGCCCGCCCCGGTGCGTATTGAATCCGGTAAACATAGGCCGTCTTGCCCGTAATCAGCGTCATGGACGACGCCCCCGGTCCGATAAGCCGTGCCCCGCCAGGGGAGCGCAGGACCGCCCCCTGAACCGACAGCATCAGGGGATAAGACATGTGATGCCGTTAATGACTGCCGTCCCGCACTGATGCGCCCACGCCCGCAGGGTGTTCTTCTCAATATATGTGAGCGCCACGCCTGCCACGCTCACATCCGTCGAATCCTCGCTATCTACGAAGACGGTATCGCCCAGGTTGAATGTGGGGTCCATGATCTGGGCCTCCGTGCCCACCGTCCGCGCATTATCGGTCGCGCCGGCCACGCCGCCCATCCGCGAGGGGATAGACTTCGCCACCTTGATTGCCGCCCCGCCGGCGACCGGCTGCGCAAGAAAATAATCGGCATTGTAGAGCGCCGTGATCGTGCAACGCATGCCGCCCCCGCCGCCTCCCAGCCAAAGGTCCTGCGACGAATCCCCCTCAGCCGGCGCGTCCGTCTCGGGCTTAGTAGCCAGCAGGCCCACTCGCTTCGCCCCGCCGCCCTGGCTGTCGTTGTAATGGGCCACGCGAAACTGTGCCAGCAGATTGACCAGGCCCTCCAGATCGGCATCGGAGATGGATATGCACCCTTGCGTCACGTCGCGCGTCCCATCGTTGATGAAGACGTGCTCTATCAGGATTTGCCCAATGCTCGCATCCCGCCGAATCACCGTCATAGTAGGACCGCTACCCATATCACTCCTCTGTATCGGGCGATGCCACGGTATCTGCCTCATTCCCGCCTACCCCGTGCGCCGTATCCCCGTCGGGTGTATCGGCGCCCGTGTCCACTTCGGCCCCGGTATTCCCGTCGCTGCCATCAGCTCGCCCGCTCGGCATCCGGTAGCTCGTTCGCCCGCGCACGGCCTTGGCCAGCTCAATCAGCATCTCGCCGTCCACCGGAGCCACCGGCCCGAAAACAACCGTCGTCTCGCCGTAGCAAGGCCGCCCGCTAATAGACTGGGGCAGACAGTTGAAAAACGTCGTGTTCGGCCCAACGAGCCGGTAGCGCTTCCCAAACACAATATCCGAGCGCAACTGCGCGTCCGTAAATGTGATCGTGCCTGACACCTGCAGAAGCGCCAGCCCACGCGCCACGCTCTCCGCCACTCCCACCGGAATAATGTCCCCGGAGCTGGCTGCTTTCAGCGCCGAGTAAGTTTGCGTCTGCGCCGTCGTGAGGGTCTTCGACAAGCTCACCAGCCGCGCCGACGGCTTCGTATCAGGGATCATGTGCGCATCGTCCACGTATTTGGTGTATGCGACCTCCGACTGAATCCGCGCCTTCGTCAGCGTCAATCCCAGCGCCGTATAGAGCCAAGCCGGAAACGAGCTGGTCAAAATGTTCGGCCATCCCGCCAGATCATCCTCGCTGAACACCGTCCCGTCCGGCCAGATCACCTGCGGGCTGTCCACCACGATGGTCGCCGGATCAATCTTCGGGTCCTGCAGCGTCTTGTCGTGCGCGATCCACCACGCCACCTGCCCGGCCTGGTCAGCCTCCAGCAAATCGCTCAGCGCCTCCGTCGTCACATCCGCCACCTCGTAGCTCTCCGACGATCCTGCCAGCTCCACAGATAGCCTCACCGCCTCCGGTTCATAATCCCCAATCGTCGCCGGAAACTTGTCCACCACCAGGATCGGCTGTGTCACTCCTGGTGGCGTAATCGTCTCGCTGGAATGGTAGGCAATAATCACCCCTGGCAACTGCATGGACACCATCGGCTTCACCGAAAGCTGCCTTTCCTGCAGCGCCGTGATATTGAGGATCACTTCCGGCAAATTCGTATAGTCCACAAACGTCGGCGGCACCGTCCCGTAGTTCCACTTCCCCACCGTCCGCACGTAGAACGTCGGGGGCGCCGTCGTCGTATCAATCCAGACAATCACGTCCATCTGCAGGCGCAGGCACGTCCGCACCGCCTCCGAGCACTTCACCGAGTTCGCCCGCGTCAGGGGCATATACACAGCCGGCTCAATCGCCCCGATCTGCAGCACGTCCTGCGTTGGATCAACCGCCGACGGATTCAGCACCGTATTCCCCCGCCGCGTGGGGTTGTAGCACTCGTTCAGCCAGCCGATCACTTCCGTGATGGCCGCCCCGTTCGTCACCCGGACGAGCTGGTATGCTGGCAATGCTGGCGGCGTGCTGGTGAGCTGAAGCGCCTCGCCCAAATACACCTCGCTGCAAATCGCGTCCGCAAAGATTGGCTTCGTCTGGTCGCCCCCGCTATAGCTCTGCACCAACTTCCGATGCTGCGCAAAAAAGCACCGCTCCATCAGCCACCATGCGCTCCGGAGCATATAGCTCACATATTCCTTGCCCTCCAGCGATAGCCGCTCCGGATCGTCGAAATAGCCCGAGAACCAGATCGTGCCCCCGATGCCGATCGCCGTGCGCCCGCGCCAAATCGTCGCCGGCTGCTTATAGAGAAACTGCGTCGCCCCATTGTCGAACCTCTCCGCCGTCCTGAATTTCACCGCGCCGGGCCCCTTATTCTCGGACTGCCAGGAGAAATCATCCAGGATCAGCCAGGACGGCTGCGTCGGATCAGAGTTGAACAGCTCCTTCTCAACCCCATTGCAAGCCAATGTCCAGCCGCTAAACGCCATACATCACGCTCTCACGGATTTTGCGTATTGGTCAGCCGCCGCTTCTGCTCTTCCAGCTCGCGCAGGATTTTCTCCTTCTCGCGCCGCAACGCCTCGATGCTCCCATGCGCGGCCCGCAGCGCGTCGAGATGGGCTTGGCCGTCCCCATGTATGGAGTCGAGCAACTGCCTCAGCGCCGCCTCCTGTGCGCGCTGCGTCAGGGTCATCTTCTGACCGGACGCTGCCGCCGTTTCCCCCGCCGCCACCGCATTGACCAGCTTGCCCTCCGGGCTCTGCATTTGCTCCCGCTCGACCCTCGCCGCCGTGGCAGCCTTATTGGCCTTCTCCGTTTCGTTCTCTGCCGCTGTCTGGACCTTGTCGCTCTCGCGCAGGCCGGCCAGTCTCTTGGCCAAAGTCTCCAGCTCGTCATTGAGCTTCTTGGCTTCCGTCCGCGCATCCTCCAAAGCCTTCTTTTGCCCGTCGGCATACTCCTTCGCGATCAACTGATCTTCGTGGAGCTGATCGGCATGGTCCCGTGCGGCTTGAGCGGCCTTTTCCATCGCAGCGGCATGGTCCTCCCATTGCTTCTTGCGTTTGGCCACCATGTCAGGGCCAATCATGCTGGCTGCTGCTAGCTCGACCTGACCCGCTGCGCTGCTGGGATATGCTTTTGCCTCTCGGGCCTTTTTCTCTGCCTCCTCCTGCTGGCCCTCAGCCTCGGTAATCAGCCCCGGCAACTCCGCCCCGCGCCCCGCGCCCGCCTCCGCTGCTGCGGATGCCGTTTCCTCTGCCGCCACTGCCGTCTGGGCCTTGCCGGCCACTTCATTCTTGGCTGCCTCCGTTGCCGCAATTTCCTTCGCGCGCGCTTCCCGTTTGGCCCGATTATCGGCCTCGGTCGCGATGTCCTCGATCTGCCCGAGCCGCCGCTTGCCTTCCGTCTCGGTCATCTCGCCCGAGGCCACGCGCAGCTTGATGTCTTCCTCCGCGTCTTTCTTGCGGGCCTCCATCACGGCGTGGTCAGCCGCCCCGACTTCCTTGATCTTCGAAATCTGCTTATCGATCGCTCCGACCGCGTCCTCAGTGCCCTTCATCAGCGCCTCGATCCACGCATCATGCTCTTCATGCAGTTCCACCAGACGCTCGCGCCCGGTCCAGTAGCCCTCCTCCAAAATCTTCGCGTGCTTGCGCGCCTCCTCGGCCATTTTCTCGGTCTCTTCCCTTACCTTCTGCAGGTGCTCCCTCAGCGCGCTGAGCGCAGCTACCACGGCCAGAATCGGAATGAGCATGGAGCTCTCCATCGCCATCATTCCCATGTTCCCCATCTCCGAAAACTCCGGCCCAAGCATCGAAAGCAGCCGGTGCATTTCCCGGTGAGTTACATTGAGTCCCTCCCCGTGCTCCTGCAGCTTTTTTGCCCCCTGGCCGGCCTCCTCCATTCCCTGCGTGAGCTTTTTCTCTTCCGCCGTCAACTCCGCCAGCTTGAGCTTATTGCCTTCGAGCGCCTGGTTAGTCTGCTGCGACGCCGCCATCAGCGACGACGCGTCCCCCGTCATCAGGATCGGAAACTGGCCTTCGTTGCCCATAGGCTATTGGCTATCGTCTATTCCCATCGGCTCGAAATGGACGCATTGGTGAACAGCCGAAACCCGACCGGGTTGGTGAGGCAGATCGTCACGATCAAATTCGTGTGCGTATTCATCAGCGGCCAGGTCAGAAGGAGATTTGTCCCCGCGTCCAAATGTGCGCCATAGACCCTAGACGCGCGCCCGCGATACACTCGGTAATTAGTGACCGCGCTCGACGTGGACGCATCCCACGCCAGCGTGAGCGCAGTGGCGCCCCTTGGCAGCAAGCAACTGATCTCGCTCGACAGCGCGCTCTCGCGCCCGCTCGAGTCCATACAGCTCGCCGCAAAGTAGATCATCGAGTTGGTCGCTGGCGCGCTCGCGGGCGGTAGCGGTGGCAAGTCCTGCCCCTTTGCCAGCAGAGCAACGGCCAGCAGGAGCAATGCTCTCAGGAGATTTGCCATGTGCCATTTGCCATCCCTACGGCGCGTTGGTCCCATACACCACGCTCGCATCATACTCACCCCAGGAGAATGGAGCCGGCGCGGCATTCGTCTGTGCCCAGCGAAAAGTAATGGGGTAGCCCCTATTATATCCCACGATTGTCCATGCTCCATTCGTCTCGCTGTAGCTGCTGCCGGATTCCACAGAGACGTAAGCCGAGCCAGACCACTCCCATGCCACGCCGTTGTCTTGGCCTGTGTTGAAGGTGTATCCCCCGGCTGTCGTGGTACTCGGCAGTCCGCTAAACCATACCTGGTTCGTGTTCAGTGATGGCAGTGGCGAGTTGGTCGGCATCACGCTCGGCAGCGTCGCCGCATTATACGTCCCCCCGTCCGTAGGCACATAGATGACCATCTCCCCCTCCAGCCCCGGCACAGTCACCGCGAACCCATTCGGCTCCAGCTTCGTAGTCGCCAGCCCATTTGTCGGCGTGACCGACAGGGGCGCCCCCCAACAGATATTCGTCCCATCGAGCACCGGGTCAATGATCGGCGCAATGCTCAGCGCCCGGCCCGCGCCCGATCCCGTCATGCTGAGCACCGGAAACGTAACCGTCGCCGGCCCATTAGACCCGCCCGGATAGCTCACCAGGTTCGTGGAAATCTGCCAGGCCTGGTAAGTCATCCCATTAGTCAACACATTGATGTCGAACGACCCCGCCGCTCCAGCCAGCGACACCGTATAGCTATCCGGCGCGAGCGGCACCGAGCAAACCCCATTGGATGGCCATGCCGTCACATCCGGCCCCCAAAATATATCCATCTCCTCAATCTCCGGCAGCGAGTTCGGCGAAATGGTCAGCTCCCGGCCCTGGAACGCCCCGGACATCGTCCGCAAGCTGAAGACTACCGTGGAAGTTGTATTCGTGCTCTGCCCGAGCACCGGGAGGGCCAGCATCGCTGCCAGCCCGGCAATCATCTGTGTCTTTTTCATCTGTGTTGATCTGTGGTTAACTGTCCGTCTGCACCGGCACTGGCACCGCCCCCGTTACATGATACTCAAACACCGTCGCGATCCCGACCCATTCCACCGCCTTCACCCTCGCTATCACCAGGCTGGAGTAAGCCTCCTGACCATTCACCGTCATGCTCGCATTATTGGGCACCAGCGCATCGTGCCCCTGCATGAATGCCCAGGCGTCGTCAATCGAATCGTGAGTCCGCGCCACCTTCCATACGAACTCAGTCAGCCGGTTATAGCGCGAGACCGCGAACTGCCGGTCCGCGAACGCCCCGCGGTCTATCTGCGGCTCGCGCCCGCTATCCGGCAGCGGAGGCGGGTCAATGACGAAGTCCTCGGCATCATCATTCCCCAGCGTGATGTCATCGAGGACCCCATCCAGATCATGCAGCACAATCTTCATTCGGAGCGCGGGCGTCCTCACCCGCAGCGCTCGCCTACGCTACGCCGAGAAAACCAGCAGCGGCCCCGGCGCGCCCGCCGTGAATAATTGCGACTGCACGAAGCCAATCTCCCCGTTGCCCAGCTTCGTGCCTCCGAACTCGTAGCCCGCCCCGAAGACGTCAGCATTCTTCAGTGTGATCGTCTTTGCGTTTGGCCCCGTGAGAATGAGGTCATAGCCTGGATTTGCGAATCGGCTGCCCAGCGTTCGCGAGGAGCTGAGCCCAATCGCCGAGTCAATCTGCGGCTGCGTGGGACCATAAGGTCTGACCTTGGCCATGAACGAAATCGAGTCGAGCTTATAGGCCCGAACTAGCTTCTGCACCGGCAGCGGAGAATACTTGATGTCAGGCACGATTACCCACTCGTCCTCGGCCTCTATCGGATCCCCGCCATCGCCCCCGAATCCTGCGATGGTGCCCCAGGCCCCAGTCCAGGCTCCCGCCTGAAAATCCACCAGCGTGAACTGGCCACCCGGATCGGCGGCTCCCGACGCCGTCATCGTATGGAACGCGCCCGCCGTGCCCATCTTCTTCCCGCTCGCCAGGATGCCCGTGATCTCAATCGGGCCGAACAGCGGCTTGTCCACCGCCAGGTGAATCTCGGGATGCTTTGTGATTGCCGAGCGCGCCATTGTGATCAGCCGCCCATCCGGCGACCAGAGCTTGGCCGGCACATCCGCATTGAGCGCGCCGTGAGGCCGCGTCCCGATCACCAGCGCCCCGGCAGTAGCCCCGACGCTCACACCCAGGAAAGGCGGATAGAGCGTCCCCAGGCTGCCCCAGTTATCGAATGGCGTCGTGGAGATCAGGTCCACGTTGCCCGCCTGGATGGAAGTCACCTTCCCAAAGAATCCAGACGACCTGTCCACCTTCTCCTGCTTGATGTCGTAGCGGGTTGCGCCGTTCTCTCCCTCGGGAAACAGGGCCACGGCGCCTATAACCACCTTTGCCGGCCCAGCATAAATATTTTCGCCCATAATTCAGTCTTTCTCGTTGCTCACTGTTTACTGCTTACTGCTCATTGCTCACTTACTGGTTGTTGGCTGCAGCCGCGCTCGGCGCCTTCGCCCCCTTCAGGTTCAGCATGATCTGACGCCGCTCGTGAAAGGTTTGCGACCAAAGGTCAAAATCTTTGGGGCTTTGCTGTTCAGCGTCGAAAATCTCCAGCGCCGCCGATTCGACCTCATAGGCCGTGCTTTTTTCCAGCGTCGCCACCGCAGCAGCGTGTGCCGAACTGTAGATGTCTAATTGTGTCTTCATGATCTGTGTGTATTTATGTTGATCTGTGATTACGTCTGGAGCGCAAAGACGCCCGATGGGATTGCCCCCGGCACAAATGCCCGCGCCCTGGTAAGCTGGCCCGCCGCCGCGGCAAATGGGGCCGTGTAGAGCTTGGCTGTGGAAGTCTTCCGGACATTGGTCGGCAGGGGCGAGCTGCCATCCGCCGTAACCCAAATCGCCGCGCCTGCGGTCGGGCATGAAAGGGTGATTAACCCGGCGTTAATGGTGCCTGCAACCTCCTTCACAAAGGCCGGCCCTTGGAATGGCGCCTCAAGACATGTGAACCGGACCAGGTGGGACTTGACGCCGTCCCCAAGTTCCTGCTTTAGATTCAGCGCCGAAATGCAAGGCGTCTCCGGTCGCAGGTCCACAACCAGACCAGGCAATTGGTATTGCTTCACCGTGTCTCGGCAGCGACGCGCGATGCGTCGCGAGGACTTCCCGGTCCCGGTAGCCTGCCGATTCAGCTCAACATTCTCCAACGTCTGAAACGACGGATAGAGCGTCATTGGCCCGAACCTCAAATTCGGCTTCAGATCATCGGCCAGCATCGGCAGAATAATGACCGCCGCTCCGCGCTTGCCCCCTTTGAGCGTCTGCACCGCTTGCAAGCGTTCGATGGCCATGCGGACGTTTTCCTCCTCATAAACCAGCACGGGGATGTCGCTGAAGAAGTCATCGCCCTCCAGGCAGGCCTGCAGTTCCCAGGGCAGCCGCTCAAAAACGTCAAGAGGGTCGCTCATACGTGGGTATCCCAAGCTTTAACCAGCTCGGCAGAAACCATCCGCCCATAGTGCTCTCGCACTTCCTCGATGCCCGTCCGAAAGGGCGCCCTCTCGGGCATCTCGACATCGTAAGCCTCTGCCTTATATGCGACCTCTTTCACCCGGCTTGCCGCGTGCGAGGTCTTGGCGAACACGGCCAGGTTGGCATTACCCACCTGTCGGAAAAGCTGCCCTCGGGCGTCCAAATGCAGCCGCGCCATGCCTGTGCGCGCTTCGTGATGGATTGTCCCACCAAACTCGTGCACCGCCGCATAGACAACGTTGTCCCCAATCGAAGATGTAACCATTGTCCCGCTGGCCGTGGCGGCGGAGGCCCAAGCCGCTTGCCACAGCCGGCCCGTGATGACACCCAAGCGATGTTCCTCCGGAGGAAATGGCCCTTTGCCCCGCAAATGCTTGCTCTCGATATTAGCCAGCGCCATCTCATTAGCCCGGTCCATCCCGAGACACACCGCGTCCATGCCCCAGGCCGGCATCTCCTTCACTGTTCGCAGCAGCTCCTCGGCCTTAGGCGTCAGCTTGATTTGGATCGTCTCGCTCATGACATCTGCATGCGCAAATAGTTCCGCAGTGTCTGCTTGACCGTGGGAATCAATTCCATTGTCGCCAGCGCACTCATGACATTGGGCTTGGTGACCATGCCCTGGCCAAGCTTGTCAGCCGAAGCCCACACGTGCCGGCACTGCAGCAGCCATGCGAGGCGCAGGTCCTGGGGCAGAGGATCGGCGGGCGTGCCGTCTGGCGTCATCGGGGCCATGGACGGATACCCGGCATAGACTTCGGGCTCCAGTGTCTCCCAAAAGTATCCCCCCGTGAAAGTCATGCGGACCATGATGATGGACGTGCCAAGCTGACCGGCGAATCTCACCAGCCCGCACTCGCGGTCAAAATTCAGCAGCCAGCCCGTGATGTCCTGGAACTGATTCGGCGCGTAGTCGCGGCGCTCAATCAGGTCCACGCTATAGAGCGGATAGCGAGGAGCGACCATGCAGTCGTGGTCGGCAGGAAACCAGACGATGTCGCCGGCAGCATACGCGAACTTGCGATTGCACTGCTTCTCAAAGGCGGCGGCTACGCCAACGCCAATATCGGTGATCACGGAATCGAAGCTCCTGTCACCGGCCAGCGAACTGGCCAGCAAGTGTTGCCGAAGCGAGTCCAGGTTTCCGAGTCCAGCGTTCATTCAGTTTGGCTTTGCCAATTGCGACATGCCATTTGCCATCGCCTCAATCTCTCGCGTGAAGGGGGGTCGGCCAGCGGTCCTCGTTAAAGGCCGCGCACTGGCACAGCGCCTGTTTGGTCGCGCGCCGATCCGTGACCGTCTCGCGGCGCACAATTCGGTTCATCGGCTCCGGTGCCTGCTTTGCCTCGCCCTTGCTCTCGCGCCCCCGTTGCGGCGGTAGAAATTCTCGCGGCATAATCAGCTCTTCATTCTGCACTTTGCGTTCTGCATTTAATTGGGCCTGGCAGCCGGTAACCCCTCGCGCGACCCTCGACACGCGACGATGAAACCCGGCCACCAGGCCAATGCTTTCGTTTATCCGGCGCGCCGAGGTTTCAGCGTCGGCACAACGGCCAGGTTGGTCAGCGTCGCGTTGCTGGCGTTGGTCACATAGCTCAGCCGCTTATAGCCGAACGAGCCGGCGAATATATAGTTAGTTCCGAAGGTGACCAGCGTGGTGCCTTGAGCATTTGCGGTCAGAACATCCGTCGCCAGAATCCAGTTGGTGGAATCAGCCGAGCTGTCGAAGACCGCCGTGATGGCCAGGGACCCCGTGGCCATCAGCTTGGCGCTAATGGCCATCCCGATGTAGTCCCATTTGGTCACCGTGATGACCGCGTTGTAGTTAGAGGCCGAACCCGCCGCGATGGTATTGAGGCTTGTGCACGCATTTGTAAAACCATATAGCGTGAACTGATTCGTGGTCCCTGGATTCAGGACGATGTTTTCCGTCAGGTTGGTGTAGGTCGGCTGCCCGTTCAGCTTGAACTCATTGGTAGTGCCGCCGTTCACCAGCAGCGGCTGGGCCGTGTATTGCTGCGCCCTGGCGTGGCCGCCGAAGAGCAGCAATGCGCCGAGCATCAGGATCACCCCGACCTTTTCCACCAGGCCGCCAAGCGCCTTGAACTCCTTCTCGGTGATTTCCCCTTCCTTGCCGGGGAAGATGTGCCGCGCGCTTACGCAGACGTGTTTGACCGCCTTGACCCTCACCATCCCCTCTCGCATGGGCGCGGCTTTCACCTCCGCCCATAGAGCGGCGACTTCAGGATCCTTGTCGATTGCGGTCTCGATCTCCTTCACCAGCTCGGGCGAAGCCTGGCCGGCCTTGTAGAGCCGCAGACTCTTTATGGCCTCGGCTTTTTCTTTTGCGTTCATATTCGATTCTCTGTTGCGTTGTTATTGGTCTCTGTGTTTCGGTGTGCTCGCCGCGTTAAGCAGCGGCAGTGTTGAGCGTGGCAAACGGAATCGTGGTCGGATTGGCCACGCCAGCCGCGCCGACATCCGTGCGGATAACGAATCCCGCGCGGCCAATTCCCCGGAATGACCGGGCGTAGTAGTCCCATTTGAAGTGGTCGCTCGACTCAAAGCCGAAGTCGGACCGCAGGGCGAAATAGCCGCCTTCGGGATCGCCAAACGAAAGGACTGGCGAGCCGGGGGCGTCGGTGTAGGGAGCAATATCAGCCATCGTAACCGGCTTGCCCAGCAATGATCCCATTGACCCGAATTGCGGAGCTTCCAGGTAGGTCATGAAGATGGGCCGGCCATTCTTGTCTTTGATGCCCATCAGTTTGGCGAGGATGAACGGATGCGCCCAGAATCGCGGGCTCTTATGCAGCACTCGGGCCGAGACGCTCCACAGCAGCTTGAGCACGTCGTCATATTCCAGTTGGCCCACAGTGGTATTGCCCGCCGCCGCGCTCACTTGAGCGCCGCCTGAGACAATGCCCGTATAGGTGCCGTCCGTGGTATTGTTAGCGCCCTGGGCAGCCAGCGCGAAATAATCCATGCGCTTGGCAAACGCATTGGCGAACTTGCGCATCACGCGCGCCGTCACGTCATACTGGGAGTCTTCCAGCAAGGTGCGATAGACGTTAATCAGCACGGCGATGATCTTTACGTTCAGCGTGATGGTTATGCCCGTGATGTTCCCGTCGTCGGGAATCTGGGTGCCTTCAGCGAGCGCGTAGGCAATCGGGTCCGTGAGATCCACGGGGATTTGCGCCGCGCGCACGCCGATATTCTCCACGTAGAACTGCCGCCAGATGCCGTATTGGCTGATCAGATCGTAGATTTCCTTGGCCAGTTCAGGCGTCATGTAGCCGGTGGCAAACCCGGATTCTTCGCCGATGGCCTTCTTGAGCGGCTCGATGGCACCCTTGAGTTCATCCTTGTCCTGGCACAGCATGCGCACGGCCAGATTGATACGAGTGCGGAACTCCTCGTTCTCGGTGATCCGCATAACTGGATCGGCGAAGTCGCGCCGCGCCTGCAATGTCAGCGCTCGCTGCGCCTTTTGTAGCTTGCCCATCAGCTCGGCGGTATCGTTGGAGCTCTTCTTGACCCTCTCCAGCTCCTCGAAGGCTTTCTTGGTTTCCTTATCGAGGTTGCCGACATCGGAAAGAATTTTCTCCTGATTCGTCTTGAACTCCGTGGTCCGCTTGTCCACGTCCTCCAGGCCCTTGAGCACCTTCGTTTGAAAGTCCTCCTCGGGCATAACGATGCCCAGGAAGAATATCGGCGCCAGCATGGACAGCCCGATGTAGGGGTGTGCATGGAGGAGGAAGATTGAACCCGTGAGTGCCAGGACCGCCCCCATCGCGAGCATCACTCCGATGGACAGCTTCCAGGCGCGTTTGCCAGACATCCGCTGGCCCTTATATAAGTATCGTTTCATTGTATCAGTCTTTGGTCTGTCGGGTCGCTTTAGACCCGTTTGGTTAACTGCTCGAACTTCCGCAGGAACTGCTCACGCGCCCGCTCCAAAGCCAGACTGGCAGCGGGCTCATTAGCCAGGCTGGCGGTTTCACGTGTAGCGAACTCCAACGAAAGAAATTCCAAATCCTCATCTTTGAGCAGCCCGGCCTTGAATGATTTGGCCAGGGCGTTCGGATTGGCTCCCAGAATGCAGGAGGACAATTCCACTTGCTGCTGTCGGAGGTAAATCGCGCGTGGGGCGGACTTCTCGTTCAGGCCCAGCTCCTTGAGCTGCTGCTCCCAGACCGGCTTAACGTCCGCCTTGTCCTTGCTCCATTGGCTGATCACTTCCTCCGGGAAGAATCCGACCGAGACCGCCTTCAGATAGCCGGCAGCCGTCATGTCGAACCCAAGCCGCGCGAGCCGGTTCTCTTGCACGTCAATAGCCCACTGGGCCGTCTCGACCAGCTTGTCCCCTTGGACTTTGAAGTCCACGATCTTCCCAACTAGGCAGTCGAGCGAATCGTAATGGTGCGAGTCGCAAAAGGGCGCGTTCTTCCTGAACTGATCGAACCGCCAGCCATTGGCGCGGATGACTTCCTTGTAAGAGTCAACCGTTTCGTCGGAGGCGATGTATTCCACCAGCCCGGCCTTGGCGTCGAGCACCTTGCTAACCGGATGGATCGTTCTGCGCAGTAGCTTCATATTGTCTTCACTGTTTACTGTTCACTGATCACTCTGCTTTCCCTTCCGGCCCGTCGGCGCTCGCCACTTCCACGCAATGGCAGTTGATTACATTCCACGGCTCGCCGGCCGAATCCGCAGGGTGCATGACCTGGTCAACGTCGCCGTCCTGGTTGGTGACAACGAATTCCTCGCCGATGGCGATGATCGTATCGTTCATCAGCTCGTGGGCCCATCGCACCGTGCCGTTGCCCGAAGTCAGCCAGCGCTTCCATTGCACCCCGGCAGCCTTCATGGCTTCATGCCGGCCAAAACCAAACGCCGCCGCCGTCTCGGTCTGGGCAATCACCTTGCCACGACCGTCAGAAATCTCGTTGAACTCTCCGGCCACGGCCTTGGCGATGTCCGCCATTGGATCTCCGGCATCCATGCCTTCCTGGATCACGCCCTTGACGCGACCGAAGACTTCATCCGGCACGTTCGAGAGTTTATTCTCGCGGGTCTTCAGGAATTCCAGCGTCGCCTGGCTGGGAGATTTCCAAGGATCATTCCGGTTCAGTTCCTTGAAGACCTGCTCGCCTGCGTCCGCGACGGCCGTCGTTGCGATGGCTCGCATCCCAACTGACAGGGCGTTGCGGAAATCCAGCAGATTAAACAGGAAGTCCGCCGCCATGCCCTTGGCTGTGGGCGGTTGGCTATGGGCTATGCTCTTGGCCCCTGCCTTCTCCAGCTTGGCCATCACATGCCGCCGTGCTTCCATTAGCACGCGGTCGAACTTCGACCTGAACGCCTTGATGGTGGACATGCGGGGGGCGACGATAGACTTCCACTGCGCGAGCTGCCGCGCCGAGAGTGTCTTCGTGGACATCATCGCCTCTTCCAGCGAGCATCCGCAGCAGCAAATGGCCGCTTGCGGATTGTGGAACGCCCTCCGAGGCCCGGCCCATAGAGGCTCGCGACCCGAGAGCCGGGACCTCAGCGCCCAAATCGCTTCCTGTGCAGGCGTGGGAGTTTGCTCGGTCGGACCCAGGTTGAAGTCCGGTTCCGCCAGCCCCGGTTCCTTCTCCGGCATCTCGGCGCCATTGACCACCGGCGAGACATTGAACGGCAGATAGCCTTCGTCCCATCCCTCGAACTCCGGGAGGTCCAGGTCCAGGTATTCGGAGATTTCCTCCATCGGCATCCCCTTCGACCACAGCTTGTCAATCGTCTCGATGCGCTCGCGACGGACCTGCTGCATGACGATGTGTTCATCCCAGTCGAGGTAAACCTCCAGCTCAAGCCCGGTCTGCCGCTTAAATAGCCGCTGCAGTCCATCGGTGACTTTTGTTCCGGTCGGAATGCAGGTATCAGTGATGAGCTGATAATAATCGCTCTGCATCCCAATCGAGTAGGCGGCTTTGACATCGCCCATGCTCGGAGGCACTCCGAAGGCGATGAACACTTCATGGCGGTCTTCAAGTCGCACCGCGACGTAGGCCGTGTCCACCGCGCGTATTTTTGGATCCTCGACGGAGATGTTGCCTGGCAGGAAGATCGGCACATAGATGCCCTGCTGCTGAAGCCGCCGCTTCTCGCGGATTTGCTCCCGGACCTGCTTCATCTGGTCATCAGTCAGCGAGCCGCCATCCTTGAGCCCGATGATAGCGCCCGTGTCGCCGTTGTTGGCCATCAAATCGCGTTTGAACTTCCCGGCCAGGTAATCAGAGTCCGCCGCGATCTGCGCCGCTTCCCATTCGCCGAGCCCGCGCCAATCGTTGTAGGGATTCCAATATTTGGTCTGGATCACCTGGTCATCAAGCAGGGGCCAGACCTTCCCTGACCGATCCGTCCACTCCCATCCTGTCAGTTCATCCCCGTCAATGTCCTCGCGCATCCGGTCGGGACGCGCCACGATGATCTTGGGCCAGCCGTTGGCGGCCTCGGGAAATGGGAGCGCCTTGTCCATGTGCAGCCAGAACGTCTCCCCGCGCAGCTTCAGCCAGCCGATCACCGCCTCGATGAAGTCAGACCAGGCCAGCCGTGGCGACGGCTCGCGCAGCCAGCCGGATAATCCCGGATTGATGTATTCCTCCGCCTGCCCTGACTTCGTATAGCCTGCCCGGCGCGCTAGCTGAATGACCAGCCGCGGCGACCGCCGGAATTTTCGCTCCGCTCTCACCCGAGAAGTCCTCTCGCTCCCCGGCCATCCCTGGGAGAGCAGTTTCGCCCGGAGCGTGTCCATGCCCTCGGCCCGATAAACTTCCACCGGCACAGCGGAAACCGGCCCGGCGATCTTCTTGATGGCCCGCGCGACCCAGACCGAATTCTTGAACGGCTCCCGGATGGATGCCGACTGCGGCAGGTCAAATACCCGGTTGAACCATGAAGCCGGCAGCATCTTCTGCACGATCCCAGCGCTCCCTGCCCTTGGGAGCGAGAGCCCCAGCTCCGCGTAGGTCATACCTGGCACCCGGTTAGCCATTGCCGACCCCCTTTACAGGCGCCTGCAACCCGGCTGCATCCCCTCTTCTGACCACTTTCAGGAGTGCATTGAAGATTGCACTGCAGCGTTGAATAGGCGTCTTCGGCCCCGAGAGGTAGGTTTCTACCCCGGAGGAGCCCGACGCCCTATAAACGATTCCTGGTGTCATACGATCAGCTCGGCTCGGAAGTTCTCCAGACGCCCTGCCCCTCTGAGCCCTCGCAGCCCCAATTTCCCGCAATCAAACGTGTCCCCATGTCGGCCCAGGGCATCCGGCTCGCAAACGAATTGCCCCTTTTCCTTCCTCACCAGCCGGAAATCCTCGCGCAGATAGCGCTCCGGAGGCAGCGTCAAATGGTTATCGTCCAGCTCGCCGACCCACTGGCCGCCCAGGTATTGCTTCAGCGTAATGGATTCTTCCTCGCCGGGGACTTCGATGGTCTCGCTCCCGACCACCAGGTCAACCGGCAGCAGGTCCCGCAGATCCTTGCGCACGCTCTGCGCGAAATACCGCTCATTGGTGGCGTCCACCGCCAGCTTGCGCGCCGCGCCGCCTTCCTTGCGCGCCTTCACCGCCTGGACGATCCGCCGCGCCCGTTCCATCGCCATGTCCGGATCCGCCGTCTTCCACACGAACACCGCCCGCAAAATCAACTCCACCCCGCTTTGTTCCAGCACGCCAAACGCGCTCGGGTTGCTCAAGGCATTGGTAGTCGTCGCCAGGTCCCAGCCCAGCCCCACCGGCCCGCTGCCCATCCGCCCCGGCAACAGGTTCACCGCCCGGTCAAAATCCGAATCCTTGTCAATCTGCGCCAGATAGCACGTCCCCACCCCGCGCCGTTGCGCCGTGTCCAGCGCCAGAAGATTGCAAGCCGCCGTCCCGCCCATCTTGAACGCGCAGGCATAGTTCCGGTCCCAGGCATCTTTGTCATGCGCCTTGGCCCGCGACTCAGCCGGCGACAGCGCCTCGCCCGTGTCGTCATCATAGAGGGGCACGCCATCCGCGTAGGCATCTTCCGCCGTGATGCGCAGCACCCAGACTCCCATCTCGCTCTTATACCAGTTGCCCGTAGGCGAAACCGGCAGCTCAGCCCCGATGGGCGGCGCGAGCTGCTCGAAAGAATAGTGCGTATCGTCGGGAGGCGGCGTAGTCGTATAGATGCACCGGAACTCCGGGTTGCTAGCGATGATCGGCATCACGGCCTCGGCCACATCCTTGAACTTCTTGACGCGACCAACTTCGTCCAGGATCAGGTCGCCCGTCTCGCCAACGGCATCGGGCGTGAGCGCGACCACCTTCGTCCGGGAATAAATCGCCTGTGAGTGGTAGAGCCGCAGTTCCAACCGGCATGCCTCATAGAGCCCCGCAAAATCATCCGCGCTCAACGACGGCAGGTCCCGGCCCGTCGTGGCGTCTGCCAACCGGACCATCTTCTCTGCGTTCTTTGCGATCTCTGCGGTCATCTTGAATGCCCGCTGCAGTTGCTCTGCCTCCTTGCGGATCATCTCGCGCCCGAGGTCCAGCTTCACCGTGCCGAAGATGACCGTATGCCCGGCCCGTTTCATCATCTTCTTGAGCGCGATCCGGCTGGCAATCGTCGTCTTCCCATATTGCCGCCGCGCCAGCAGCGCGCATACGCGATGCCGCTCCACCCCGCGCTCGAACTCGCGTTGCCCCGCCCTTACCTTGAAAACCTGTTTCAGCATTTCAGCGTGTCAGCTTTTCAGCTTTTCAGAGGGTTCTTCCCAGTCCTCGCCGAACATCATGCGCCCGAGCTGCTCGATCTTCGCCGAGTTATCGCCCGCGCCGAGCGCCACGGCCTTGGCCTCCTCATTCGCGACCCACTTGATGAACAGCCCGCAAGTCTCCCGCTGGAACCGGTTCTTCTCCAGCCCGAGCGCCTCGCGCTGCCGCAGCTCCCCTTGCGCCTTAACGAACAGCCCCAGCACCGCCTTGATCTCATTCGGGTCCGCGGACGGATTCTGCAAAACCTCAAACGCCTTCTGGTCGAGCAGCTTCAGCGTCGCCACACCAAACGGCGCGGCCTTGCTCTCACCGCTCACCGCCTCCGCCATTCCTGCCGACTTCGCCCGTCTGGCCAGCAGCGCCGGCTGGCATACCTCCGACCAAAACTGTCCAAACGACGACAGGGACTTGACCGGCACGCCAAATTCCTTTTCCACCAGCACCTTGGCCTCATGATAAGGCATGCCCGAGAGCAGCCAATCCGCCAGCTTGCACTGCTGCTCCTCGGGGAGATTCAGCAGCACGGCATCAGATCGCGGCTTTCTCATCAGTCGTGCCCGCCTTCCAGGAACCATCTGTCCGCCTTCGTTCCCTTCGTTTGCTTCTGTGGCGGAGGGGGCGCGGGAGCGGGGATAGCGCGCCCGCTCGCCGCGCCCTGGGGGGAACGCAGGCTTGCGCCGGAAATGCTGGTGGCTGTCCGCCCGGCCTCTCGACCAGGTCCCAGGACTTCAGAGGTCTGGCCAGACCCCTCTGCGCCCGCCACCAAGGCGTTGCGCGTCCCATGTGTTTTTATAGAATTCAAAATCTCTGCGTCTCTCCGCGCTCTCTGCGTCTCTGCGTTACTCCACTCCCATCCCCGCCAAATAGTCCCTGCCATTCGCGGTAGTCGAGTAAGTCGCCACCTCCGGCGAAATCAGCTTATCGTTCTGTCTCAGAAACCCCTTGCTCGGGTCCGCCAGGTAAAGTATCTCCGCCCGCACTTCCTCCTTCGATAGCCCCCGAAACCCCTCGCTAGCCAGGTATTGCCGCGCCAGCCCCACGGTGAACGACCCGAGCCCATACCGCAGCAGGCTCAGCCGGATTTGTTCCCTCTGTTCAGGCGTCACGCTCATGATCGTTTGTGGTCAATGATCTGCCCGGTGTTTTTGAGGAGCGCCACGATCTGGCTCGGCAGCTCGGCCATGCGCGCGTCCAACTCCTTCACCGTCTTCAAAAGCTGATCTCGCATTTCCTTATCCTCCGCGCGCATTGTCCGCCACAGCTCGGCAATGTCGTCATCGTGGCCGTCCAGCCGGTCCACGATTCCCGCGTGCCTCAAGTCGCATGCCTCCGCGTTGAATCGCCTCGCCTTGGATCGCGTCTCCACTTCCCCCTCGATGGTCGCCCTCAGCGGCTGCGGGCTGATCTTCACCTTCTCAAATTTCCTGCGCGCCACCATGATCGCGTAAGCGCCCGCCACAATCGCGACGATGTCCACTGCGTATTTCACCACCTCCCAAAACCCAATGCCGCCAATCGCTTGCGCAAATATCATCATGGTTTCCTTCTGTTACGTCTTCCTGAATGGCCCGGTCCGCACTGGCAGCACGGCCCTGTCCCTCAGCAACCTTAGCGGCGCAATCATCCGTGCCGGCATCTGCAAGCAACCCGGCAGCGGCGCGGGCATCGCGGCCTGCAAACACTCCGCCGCCATCTGCGAACAGAACTCCCGGCGCTGCTGCTCAAGGGCGGCAGACACCTTCTTGTCCGCCCAATCCCCGCACGCCAGATTGACGATCTTGCCCACCGGATTGAACGCCAGCAGCCGCGCCACAATTCCCCAGTAGGCGTATTTCTCGCCGTCCCGCTCCATTGCGGCTTCGGCGATTGCTTTGGCCATCGCAACGCTCAGACCCGCAGGCTCTCCAAAATAGACCGTGCGCCCCTCGGCCAGGTAGTCGGAGATATGCACCCGCGTGATGCCCGATGACTCCGCCGACTCCGCCAGGTCCTCGCCGGTCACCACATAAGCGTGAGTCACGAGCGGATCGCTCAAGTCCGGCGTATCCAACTCCTCATTGAGGCCGATCCCAATGCTGACCGGATCATGACCCATCAGATTGAATCCGATCCATCCCAGGCCATAGTCGCGGCCAAAAACTGGAGCTGTGATTGTGGGTGCTGCGTTCACTTCGAGAGTTGGCTATTGGCGGTCGGCGATTGGGGATTGGCGCTCGGCAGCTTCACGCTCGACAGATAGTCAGCCAGGAACGCGACAACCCGGTAAGGCATCCATCGCAGCAGCCGGTCAACCCATGCCTCAGCTTCCGGGTCGCTGCTCGCCCGCGCCTTGGCCACCAGCCGATTCAGCCAGCCCTCCATCAGCAGGTTGAACGGGCGGAGGGCCAGCCTCAGTGCGCCGACCCATATCGCCACGCTCGGCAGCCAGGGGCACTTCGCCACCAGCAAATGGATTAGAGGTTGCATCGGCCCTTACCCGCCCAATCGTTCGCTGGCGAGCCCGCAATCGCGCATCCGCCGCGACCCGCCCGCATCGCGCCCGGCAATAGCTCTGCCCATCGGGGTGCCATCGGCAGACCGCCCAAGGGCAATCCGCCCCGCTCCATTGCTGGAGCGCCGGCCTCGCCGGCCCGAAATCAGAACCGGCGAGGCCACTGCACATGCGGATGATGGGGACATTGTATCAGGGTATGGAGTCCCGGCTTTAGCCGGTTCAGAATGTGAACCCCACCGCCGCCCCCAATACCTGCGGCGGGCTCCCCTTAGTGCCGAGCACCTGAACGCCGTAGCTCACCTGCGCAAACGTATGTGTGGTCAGCGCCTTCTGCACCCGCAGGCCGCACTCCGCATACATTTTCTTCAGGTTCCAGTCATAGCCGCCGTCCAGATAAGGAGCCAGCCGCGTGTCCACCATCACCAGGCCATAGGCCACGCCCCCCTGCAGTGAGTCCACCGTCCCGGCCACGTTCGCATTGCGCAACACCAGCTCGGCATCGAACGCATTGAAGACGGCGTAGCTCGCCCCCAACTCATTGACCAGGCTCGGCTCGCCAGAAGGCCCGCCCACAATCGAAGACGCCCCCGCCCAGGCCATCCCCTTATTCGTGAACGTCCCGGCCAAGTTCGTGTTGAAGCTGGTAAAGTATCCCAACACCGTGCTGATGAACGACCCCTCATCAACGGGCACAGTCACCTGCCCCATTTGATTGCTGATCACCGTCACGACCGGCGCCGGAGGTGAATTCGTCTGCCCCAATGCCGGCAGCCCCGCTGCCGCGATCCCCACGGTAATAAGTGAAACGAGTGCGATGTGTCTTATAGTTTTCATTGATTTGATGTCATGCAGTTATTTGCAACTGCCCCATCAAATCACAGCCGGACAAAACCCCAAAACGGACGGTAGGCTTAACTCCTTTTTTCTGGTCTCCGCCCCTTTGCCATTTGCCGTTGGCCATCTGCCATTCGGCAAAGACGCCGGCCCGCATCGCACAGGCCGGCCACTAAAAAAGCCGCACGTCCGTGAGGGGTGCGGCTCCCCCGATCAAATCATAACTCTACAGATGCCTGCAAGAACTTTTTTCACGGAGCGCTGCCCCAGCCGCAGCCCCAACGAAAAAACCCATTGCCCCCCCCCTCCTCCAAATCTGTTCCGATTCCTCCGGCCAGCGCGGCCCCGCTGAAGTGAAAACTGAAACGCGACTCGGCCTCGCGCCGCATCGCCTTCCGCGCTGGCCGCCCCCCCGAACAAACAGCGCGGCCCGATGTCGCCACCGGGCCGCGCCTCACCGCCCCACGTAACACTAAGCCGACGCCGGAACCCGCGCGTGGAACAATACGGGAATCCCCTCGTAACCGCTCGCGCAGGCCGAGACGGCCACAAACACCCGGCTGTTCGGCGGGGGCGCGCCGAATCGCGCCGTGTAGAGCGCCGTGATGTCAATCTTCCCGGCCACCGGACTGTCCAGCGTCCCGAGCACCCGGTAGCCCACTGCGCGCCGTGTGCCGCTCTTCTGCCACTCGCACGCGCGCAGAATGGTCCCGTCCGGCGGCGCATCGGTCGTGGCCAGCTTCAGCGTCACGACACCAGCCGCATTTGTGATCTCCAGCCCGCTGACCGGCAGCACCGCCATCAGCGACTTGAGCGGAGGCGCGGTCACCGTAGGAGCGCCAATGAGCTGCAGCGTGCAGTTCACCTTGATGAACAGTTGCGACCCAGTCAGCGCCCCGCTCTGCCCGAGCGTCGAGCGCGTCCGCACCTGGTTGGCCGCGCTGATCCATGCCTGCTGCTGCACGTCGGTCAGCGCGTCATAAGCCGCCGCCTGTGCTGCCAGCCGCGCGCGGATGATTTGCTGCGCGCCTGACCGGGGATTTTTCGGCGTGACCTTGATTCTCCTAAGCTGGCCCGTCCTGCCCTTCCAGGTTACTGTTTGACCCAATTTCCCCGTCTGGGGAATGTCTTGTATCTTCATATGAACTTTAGTGCGGCGCACTTACCTCCTGAAGGCCGGGGAACATACTCCGGCTGATACCCCAGAAGCCGCGCCCGCGGGGCGCCGCGCCGTCAACCAACCAAATCCCGCGCCCCCCGTCAAGCCAGATAGAAAAAAAAGCCCGGCGTAGGCCGGGCTCATCAATTTGGCTATCGGCTATCGTCTATCTGCTATTGGCCATCGTCTGGTTCAACTGTCTCAGCTCAGTCGCCGCCTCCTCGTTCCCTTGATCAGCAGCCCGCTGAAACCAAACCCTCGCCTGATTCGTATCGCATGCCGTTCCCTTGCCCTGCAAATAAAGCTGCCCTAGCCGCAACTGACTCGCGGCGCTTCCCTCCGTTGCCTTCTCCAGGTGGAACTTGAACGTAGCCAGTGCCGCCGCCTCGCTCCTTTTCTCCACCGCGGCCTTGGCCGCTGCAGCCTCCTCCGGCGTCAGCTCGCGCGCCGGCGGCACATACTCAGCCCCGCAATCATACAGATCGTGCTGGAAGGCCGAGGAGCTGTAAGTCGAGTGGTATCCCGAGCTGCTCGTATAAACGCTCCTCTCCCCGGAATCCAGCATTGCCGATCCAACTCGCATTGCGATGATCGGCGGCTGGATTACATCTCCTGTCTTGTATCTCCCCGCAGCCGGGAAGTTAGTCACCACGAATGTCTCGTGGTAAATCTTCTCATGCCGGTATGTGGGCCATGCCCGCATGTTGCCCGTGCCACCTTGGACGCCCTCAACGTTTCTCTCCGTGAACGTCCGCACGATCAGGTTGCGGCCGCTTGTCCCGATTACCTCCGCTGGGTCAGAGAAGATCGTCCAATCCGGCGACCTGCGGTCAAATATCTGCCCCCGCACAATTCGCGGCTGACCAAAGGCCGGCCACGCGCATACCACAATCAGAACCACTCCAATCCCCGTTTTCATTTCTTCAGCTTCCGCAATTTCACCTCCAGCATCAACACCTTTTCTTTGATCTCTAATAGATCAGCTAGCGCATCCTCAGCCAAGTAGCTGGGCGCATCCCGCAGAGGAGTCAGAGCGGTGGCGGCCTCACCCCGCAGCGCGTTCGTTAACGCCCGCTTCAAGCGCTCGCTGCCATCGCCCGTCCGCTCCAGGTCGCTGATCGCGCCCACCGAATACCCAATGCTGGCTGCAACCTCCCTGAGCTTGAGCCCGCGAGCCTCTCTGAGGGCCTTAAAATTAATTACATTTTCCGTAAAATAGTTCTTGCACGATTACGGATTCCGTATAAATCTATTGATGATGTTACGGGAACACCGACGCAAGAGCAGCAAAAAACGAGGCCCAACTCGATACCCAGGCATAGTCCGTCACGCCTCACAGCTCGGCGTTTCCCGCATCCATCTCTGGTATGTCCTCACCGGGCAGCGTGACAGCAAGCCCCTGCTCCGCCGCTACCATGAACTGAAGGAGGCCGCGTGAAAACCCTCGCCCAACTTCAGCAAGACGTAGTCAAGACCCGGAATGCTGTGGATGCTGCTTTGCTGCTTGTGCCCGCCGTGCCTTACAGCCAGTGCGGCGGAACAGGCCGCAAGGCTTATGATGACCTCTCATTCGCCCTCAGTCAGCACCGGAATGCAGTCGCCATCTGGCGGGTCGTTAAGCAAAGCCAGAAGGAAACTACCCGCCGCCTCCTTGCAGCCTATCGCGCTCTAACCAAGGAGGCCGCATGACTCTGCCATCTGCCACCCGCCATTTGCCATGCCCGCAACCCCCCTCGTGAACCACGACGAAGCCATGAACCTGGGAGCAACAGAGGAAGCAAAGATCGAAGTCGGACACGACGACATCGGCTGCCTTAGCCACGCCGCTGGCGTCCACCTCGAAGAACGAGTCAAACGCGAGCTCCGCCGCCATCACATCTCCGAACGCGACCGCCTCGTCGCCGACACTCTCTGCGAAGTCTCCTTTGGACTCGGCCTGCGCTCGGTCAAGATACCCAAGCTCGATGTCATCGGCGAGCTGACTGGCCTCCCCCGCCAGCACGTTTACACCACCCTCAAGCGGCTACATGACATGCGCATCGTCAGTGTGCAGCCCAAGCAAGGTGTCTTCCTCTACACCATCAACGCCAACAGCGAATCATGGAAAGTCGCCCCCCGCGTCGCCCTGGCCACCATCCTCCGGGGCCTCGAAACAATTCGCGAACTCAACGGCGTCCGCGAAGAGGCCATCGCCGACACCTCCGAAAATTCAGCGCCCGGCGACAAAGACCAAATTCAGCTTTTTTCTGTCACTGATTCCGTGACCGTCACGAACGAAGCCTTCCCCGCCCTCGAATAAATGAACCCCGATCCTCCCATCTCCCCCGCCGATCAGGACCGCATCGCCTTCCTGACCAAGTTGGACAACGCCCCCTTCGAAGTCACCGAATGGGAAGCCCGCTTCATCGAAAGCTTCCTCACCAACCCGCGCCCCCTCACCCCCGCCCAGCGCGAAGCCGCCGACACCCTGAAACAGCGCTACCTGCTATGACCCCATCAATCTGCAATCTTCAATTTGCAATCTGCAATTTGCAATGACCTCCGCCCCTCCAGTCCAAACCTTCCTCGGCATCCGCTGCGAGCTAAAGCGCCCCACCGCCGACCTCGCCTGTGCCCGCGCCCTGCTCGACCTGCATGAGAACGAAATCAAGGAGCTAGCTGATCAGGGCATCTTCCCCTGCTGGAACATCGCTCGGGTGACAGACGGCTCGCGCACCGAGCGACGCTTCCTCACCCGCGCCCTGCGCGACTACGCCGAGGGCAAGCCCGTCACCCGCGACGAAGACCTGATCACCCGTCTTCTCTACGGACGCGAAAAGCCCTTCGTCCTCGGCAAGTATTTCTGCCAGGCCTGGAACTGTGACAGCGGCCATACCATCAATCTAGTCCAGGACAAGACGTTGGCCATCGTGAAGGGCACTGACTACGGCCAGGGCCGCGGCTGCACCCCCTGCATCAAATGGGAAAGCGCCATCGCCTTCCTCAAAGACCGGAGGCTGTCATGAACAAAGGTATGGAGTCCCGGCTTCAGCCGGTTCGTTGCGGCGCGTTCTACCACCTGCTCCTGATGCGCCTCACCAACGCCATCGGAGAATTCGACTCAGCCGCCCGGATGCTCCTGGACACCGACGCCTCGCAGGAAACGTTCCAGACCGTTTTAGAAACGGACGCCTTCCTGAAGGATTTGCGCGACCGTCTCGACCCCTCTGAGCCTCAAACCACCCCCAAGCAACGTCATGAAGCAAAAAACTGAAACACTGTTCAAAGAGATCAATCACCTTCATGGTGAGAACATCGGCAACGCCCAGCGCACCGCCGAGAACGCCGTCGTCATTGGCGTCAAGTTCCACCAGCTCAAAGAAATCCTGCCGCACAGTGAGTTTGAAACGGAAGCCCAAAAGCGGTGCCAGATCAGCGACCGCACTCGGCAACGCTACATGATCATCGCTGAAGAGCGCCTGATCGAACAGCGCGCCCTAAAGCTCCTCACCGAGAATGCCCACGATGGGAAAAGCGTCACAGTGGCGCTTTTGGCCAACCCCGAAGATCAGGCCATCCCTGCCGAATTCATCGAACAGGCCCGCGCCCAAGTGCGCGCCGACGACTTCAAATGGAACGCCCAGGAAATCAAGCCCAAAGACCTCGCCCGCGGCCTGGAAGGCAAGGACATCATGGACCTGTATCGCGCCTACGATGTCATCCGCGATAAGAAGCCCAAGCAGCACGTCGCCCCGCGCGAGCTTTCCCCTGAAGAAAAGGTCGCCGCCGAAAACGAGCAAGCCGCCGCCCTGGTTCAAGCCGCGCAGGTAGCGATCCAGGTCCTCCTGACGGACCTCCAATCCAAAACCGGAACCCTTGTAACGCGCGTCCAGCCCAAGCTCTGGAAAGACATCCTCCGCACCACCACCCAATTCAACAAGCTCGCCCGCGCCGCCGCCAAGCGCAAGCAGTCCCCCGCCGAAAAGAAGCAGGAAAATCAAGCCAAAGCCAAAGCCCTCCTCTCCGCCGTCGAGTCCTGCCAAACCGCCCTGCAGACGCCCGCACCCGCCTCTCCATTCCGCAGCCTGGTCGCCGAAGACCGCCTGCGCGAGTTGCAGCACATGAAGCCCTGTCAGCTCCGTCAGGTCCTCGCCATGCCCACCGTCCAAAAAACTGTGCGCGAAAGGGCCGAATACCACCTCCACAAGCTTCTTGAACGCTACCGCATCGAGCACTACCAGGGGCTCAACTCCGATTTCTGGCGCGTCAAAGAGACTCCGAGCTGGATCACGGTAGCCAAACTCCCCTCTCGCGACGCCTGCGTCAATTACCTCGCCGATCACGGCTGCGACGAAAATGGCAACCTCCTAAAAGACCCCGATGCAACTGACCTGCCGAAGTTCCCATGACCACCGACGCACTCATCTCTCCGGCGTCCCCTTTGACCGTGGACCGTGGACTGCGGACTGTGGACTCCTCCCGCTTCACCTTCCACATCCCCGCCGACGACGCCGCCGCCTACGCCCGCACCGTCACCGTGGACGCCATGAACGAATGCCGAGTCCTGCTCGGCACCATGCAGAAAATCGCCTCTGCACGAAAGGTGAACCCCGAATGCAGGCGCCTTTCCCAGGTCCTGCAAGGCCGCTGGAGCCCGAGCCGCCTCCGCACCCTCTACTACCAATTCACCGGCTCCCTGCCCAATTCCAACCGCTATCCCGCGGGAGACTGGCGCATCCTCCTCAATAAATCCAAAGCCCGCGTGGACAACGCCGCCACCGCTGGCGACCGTTTCCGCTTCCACGAATTCTGGCGCACCCTTGGCGAGCGCCATCATCAGGACTGGGCCGCTGCCCACAATGAGCTGATCCAAATCTGGAAGACGGGCCACGACTTCGACGGCAAATCCTACAGCGTCATCCCCGGCTACACCGCCTGGCCCGCCGAAGACCCCGCCACCGGACACCCGCACGGCTGGAGCTACAGCGTCCTGATGCGCCATCAATCCAGCCCCTACGACCAGGTCGCTGCCCGCATCGGATACGCCAAAGCCGCCCTTCAGCGCGTCCCTGTTCTGACCACCCGCGTGGGCATTGACATCGGCCAGTTCATCGAATACGACGACCACGACTTCAACCAAAAGCTCCTCTACCAGCGCAAGCCCATGCGCGCGGTCGGTTTCGGCAGCATAGACGTGTTCACCGATTACGACATCCTGCCCAGCTTCAAGCCTATCCTCTGGGACAGCGAAGAGGAGAAAAAGCGTCGCATCGGCAAGCGCGAGTTCATGTGGTATGTGGTGGCGATCCACACCACGGTTGGTTACCGCGCCGACATCGGCACCGAGAACATCATCGAGAAGGGGACTACTACCTACGACACAGACTTCGAAGAGCGCCTCCTCGCAATCAGCAACGGCAAAATCACCACCTGGCGCGGCACTATCCAGGACCGCCCCGCCCACGACGGCCAATTCAAAGGCCGGTCAAAGGGTAACTTCAAAACCAAGGCCCTCATCGAAGGTCACTGGCGCATCGTTGACGACGCGATGGACCACATCGCCGGCCAGATGGGCAGAAACCGTGACGATTGTCCTGAGCAGCTCGCAGGCGCCGAACAGCACACCGGCCAGCTCATGCGGGCCATAGACAAGCTCCCTTTAGCCCAGCGCGAAGAAGCCTTGGCTCAAATCCAGTTCCCCTTTCCGCTTTACCACGCCTGGCGCGAAGCCGCTTTGGATGCCTTCCACCGCATCAACGCCAGTCACGATCACGATCTGCAAGGCTGGGAAAAGCTAGGCTTCGTTCAACCCATTTGGCGCTTGCCCTCTATGGGTATGGAGTCCCGCCTTCAGGCGGCTCAGTGGTTGCCCTGGCAATCCTTCCTCGCTCTCCCCGCCCCGCAGCAAAGCGTAGTGAAGGCCATGCTCGATGCCGACCCTTCTCTCACCAGGCCCTATCGCCTAAGCCGCCAGGAAGTTTGGAACGCGGGCCGCAACAAGTTTACCAAGCTCCCAATGGAGCTAGTCCCCACTCTGGTTGGCCCAGAGAACGCCTTGAACGCGGGCGATCCCATCCCTGTCCGCCACGGCCTGCTAACCTTCGAGTGCGCCGAGATTGATCCCGACCCCATCCATTTCTACGCCCGCAACGGCAGCGGCGAGTTCCTCCCCAACGACGAAAAATACGTCTGCTACGTCAACCCCTACGCCCCCACGCATCTCATCGCCTGCACCGCCAACGGCAAAGTCGCCGCCGTCTGTGCCCGCTACGAGCCGAGCTGCCGCACCGACGAAACCGGCATCAACCACGCCCTCGGTCATCAGAGCGCCTACGAAGCCCAGGCCCGCACCAGATTGAACCTCCGCCACGCCACCGAAGCCGACGCCAAGCGCATGATGCTGGACAACAATCGCCGCGTCTTAGCGGGCGAAGTTCCACGTGGAAACCCCCGCCTCAAGCACTACGCGGGCGACATCTCCGACCTCGCTGATTCCGACCCTCAACCCTCAACCCTCAACCCCGCTTTAACGGAGCCCACGCAGCCGGTCTCCGCCGCCGAACCATCCACCGATGACTTCGGAACCGACGCGCTGCTTTAACCCCTCAACACTTAACGCTCGATTCTATGGACACCCCTCAACATAACCTCGGCAACACCAGCCGCGCCTCCTGGCAGTTCAGCCTCGACGACATCCGCCAGAATACCGCGCAATACAGCGACGAAGCAAAAGCCGCCCTTATCGCCGGATTCCTTTGGTGCATTGACGCCAGCCACCCGATGGCCAAACCCGACTTCGCCCGGCGCGTTGGAGCCAGCGACAACCTCCTCTACAAGCTCTACACCGGCAAATACCGGGACGAAAACGGCAAGCAACTCTTCCCCTCCCCCGAACTGATCAAGAACATCCAGACCTTCCTCGCCCTCGAAAAAGAGCGCTTCGAGTCAGGCGAAACTGAATTCGTCATCACTCCCACCGCCAAAAAGATATTCAGCACCTGCGCCCTCGCCCGAGAATCCCAGACCCCTGCCATCATGTGGGGGCCGTCTCAGATCGGAAAGACCTGGGCACTGCGCAACGTCAAAACCACTAACAACCACGGACGCACCTTCATGGCTGAGCTGGACGCCTCCAGCGGCCTCGGTGGCATGGTGCGCTGCATCGCGCAGGCCTGTGGCATCTCCGACAAATCCAATACCGCCGCCCTGGTCGAGCGCATCAAAGGCGCCCTCACCCCGGACACTCTCCTCATCATCGACGAAGTCCACCTCCTGAAACACACCTACCGGCTCAACAGCTTCTTCGCCTGCATCGAAACCATCCGCCGCATTTACGACAAAACCCGATGCGGCATGGTCCTATCCTGGACCGAGATTAAGGAACTCAAGCAAGCCTCCGCGGGCGAGCTGGTTCAAGTCTGGCGCCGCGGCGTCCACAAAGTCGCCCTGCCCGTGATGCCCACCAAGGCCGATCTCGCCGCCATCTTCGAACATGCCGGCCTCGACTTCCCCGACAAAGCCCTCAAGTTCACCTTTGCCACCCAAGACGAAAAAGGAAACTCCGGCAGCATCACCGAGACCCCCTACGAGATCGTCCGCCAGCTCGCCAAGCTCGAAGGCTTGAAAGCCATCACTGAGCGCCTCCGTTACGCCCGCAAAATCGCGCTCAAATCCAAAGACAAAGTCACCTGGCGTCACTTCACCGATGCCCACCTCCGCATCGCCAAACAAGCCCAGCAGGAAGGCGAGTGGAACTAGTCCTGTAACCATAACTCCCATACCTCACACAAATCCTATGCAATCCCTCACACGCCACGAAACAACGATCCGTCTCCATACCCGCCCCGTCCGCTACTGTTGGCCCACACCGGACGGCACAGTCCACCACGGCAGCACGGTAGTGCTAAGCCGAAGCAAGGCCGGCATCGGCAAAGCCCTCCGCCGCTTCTGGAACCAAAACTCCCATGTCTCCCCGGAGGCCGTATGAATCCAAAGCTCTTTGCCTTCTGCGCGGTCGGCGTGCGCCATTCCGCCAGGTCATACCGCATTACAGATATCGTCGGTTACGTCTTCGAGCTCGATCAGGAGCGTGCGCGGGAATATGCCGAGCGCCGCTGGCGCGGTGTGCAGCCGCGGCTAAAGCCCCGGAGCATAAACCTGATCGAGATACCGACAACCGAGTTGCCTCCCACGCGCGATTACACCGCGTTGGTGCCTGCCCACTCGATTCCAGGCATTCAGGTCCGCGCCCTCATCGGCTGGCCTCTAGCCAAGGGGGCCGCATGACGTTCAACTATCAAGCCCGCTTCGCCGTGCTGGTTCAGTCTGGCGTAAAGCGCTCCACCATTCGTGCCCGCCGCCGCGACGGCAAAGTCGCGCGCCCCGGCGAGACCCTGCATCACTTCACCGGCATGCGCACCAAGCAATGCCGCCGCCTGGGGGAAAGCATTTGCAAGCTCGTGTCTCCGATCAGAATCTCCGGGCGCGGCCTGAACATAGGAGGCCATCCCGTTGCCCCGCACTTCGCTGACTACGTGGCCAAGCGTGACGGCTTCATTGACCTCGCTGAAATGGTCCAATGGTTCAGCACAACACACGGCCTGCCCTTCGCCGGCAACCTCATCGAATGGTAATATGAACGCCTCCAAAATCCCCGGCCTCGTCAAATACATCATCCTGGAAACGGACGGCAAAGAACACCCCCTAGTGTTCAGCACCTTCATCCGCCATGACGAAATGGCCCCGGCCTCAGGCGGCCACCTGGTCGCCGCCGGCTACGCCATCCTGACAGACGGCAAAGCCATCGTCAACGGCGTCGGCAGCGGCTCCCTCAACCTCAAATCCCGTCCCCAGGACGCCGACATCATCCAATCCCTCCTCCGTTAACTCCGTTACCTCCTGTTAAACTATGATCACCAAAGAAGAACTTCAGGAACGCGCTCAGCTCGTGCGCATCCATGAAGCCAATTGCCAGATCGAGCACCCCAGCCCGGAAGAAATCAACTTCCGCCTCGCCATCATGAAAAAGCTCGGGGCCGAGTTCAGCCTGAGAGAACTGCGCCCCTTGCAGATCACCGGCCCGGCCCAGGCCACTCCTCGCGCCAGACCCGCCGCCACCAAGTAGCCATGATCACCATGCTTCACCCCTACACCCATTACGAGCGCCGCCTCTTGGAGGAGCGCCGCCGCCACGCGGTCGCCGCCCTCGCGCTCCGGTTCATAGCCGTGGCCGCCTATGTGTCCGTGATCGGCTTCATGGTCGGCGTCATCATCGCCAGCCGCCGCTACCTGCCATGAAGACCACCGAAACCTTTTATGGCGTCGAGCTCCCCTCCCTGATGCATCCCGGTCAGACCCGTCTCGCCTTGGGCGCGCCTGGCGCCGGCCCCGGCCTGCGCTACTGGCGCAAAGAGGCCATCGCTTTCAAGCGACGCCTGGTCGAGGAGGGATTTAAGAAAGCCCGCGTCGTCAAAGTCAGCGCCACATACGAATGGTCATGACCCATGCTCGCCAATCACCCGATCTGCTCAGGCTGTCGCTATCGCCTGCCCGCCAGCAAAACCTGCGAACTGGGAGCGGTGGACAAGCCCAGCCTCTGTCCGCGCTGTCGAAAGCGCATGCACGTAACCGCGCCTCCCAGCGCCGCTATGCCGCTCGCCGTCGCGCCATCCTTCGCGCCGCTGGCCTCACCGCACGCGGGACAAGTCCCAGGCGCATCATATTCGTCCACGGCCACCGCCGCCTCTCCCACCGCCTATCCGAGCGCCGCCGCCGAGACCGCCTTGCCGCCCTGGGCCTCACCAGCCGCGCCACGCCCCGCAAGCGCAGCGATCTATTCCGCCCGTCCAACCCCGCCGAGCTTGCCTGGCGCCAACTCCGTGCCACAATCCTGCTCCCCCCCGGAGGTGACTACTTAACCCCCGCTGAACGCTACGAGCTATGACTCCCGCCCAACGCTATTCCATCCTCATAGACTATGCTCGCACCGGCCATGTCAGCCGCTGGACCCTCGCCTGCCGTGCCCAAGGGTGGGACCGAAACGACCGCGCCAAGCGCCTCCAGGTCATCAGCCAAGCCGTAGGCCGCTGGGTCGGCAGCATGACTGAGCTGAACAGCACGACTGACATTGACGCCGTCTATGCCCACCTCGGCCTGCTCTCTGACAACGTCGCCCTCACTGCCGAAACCCTGCCCGCCCCCCACATGACGGTCAGCGCCGGCAAAGCGAAGATCACCAAGGCCGCCACAGCCGGCGAGCGCCGCCGCATCCTCTGGAATATCCGGCATTATGCCGAGCCCCTCGGCGGCGAGCCCTACATCCGCCAACTCGTCCAATGCAATCCCGGCCTCGTGCAGGACTGGAGCATCCTGGAAGACATCAGCACCCCGAAACTGCATCAGCTCATGACCACGCTTGCCCGGTGCGCGAACCACAAGCAAAAAGCCCTGGAAGCCCAATCCCTCACCAGCGAAGAAGCCTTTCCCGACCAGGTCGAGTTCGCCCCTGAACCTGAACCCGAATATGTCGCCGGTCCCTTCTAGCACAAAGCCACATGAGCAGAATCGCAATACCCAACGTAATCGAGCAGATGGACAGAGCTGACAGGATCAAATCAACCATTGCGTCGTTGCCTCAAGCGCCGGTTACTCCAGTGCTCTGGCTCGGCTGCGAGCACTGCAACCGAGAGTTCCGAGTCCCGACCCGCGAAATATCACCGGACATGTGCCGATGCGACGGCGAGTTCAGATGTCCATATTGTTTGGTCCTACAGCGCCTCCATATTCGGGTCCAAACATAGCCATGAACCAGCCCGATCTCTTCGCCGCCGAGCCTCGCGCCATAACTGACGCCGACATTTCGGATCTGCGGGCGCACCTCATCATGTCCCCCGCATGGCTCAGCCGCTCCGATCTCTGCGCCCGCACGGGCTGGCCAGATCGGAAGGTCCGCGCCGTCGCCCAGGCTCTCGGAAACAAAATCATTCGCAGCCATCAAGGCTATAAGCTCACTGATAACGCCACCGCCGACGACGTGGCCGCCATCCGCCAAACCCTCCACACGTTCAAGCATCAAGCCGAAGAAATGGAGAGCTACGCCGACGCCCTGCGCATCCATCCCCATGTCCTCGAACTCCTCACCGGCCCAAAGCCCGTCTAACCTTCTGGTCAGTTCCCTTCTGGCCACCATCCGCGGCCAGTTCTGTGGCGAGATGACCCCTGGCGAATGGTTGATGCATAGCCACTTCATCAAGTGCAACGTAGTCCTCTGGCCGGCTAGATTCATGTGGGGTAAAGGCTTCACCGTCCCCGGCCCGCGCTATGAAGCCATCATGCGTGGCATCTTCGAGACGATTAAGACCCGCGGCCAGACCGGGGCCGTCAAATTCTGGCCCGGCTACCTCATGATGTGCGTCCAGAAACACTGGCACGTTCACTGGGAAGAGTATTATGCGGAGGCCAAGTCGGTTCGCGCCGCGGTGGACGCAGCCCTTCTCGCCTGTCGCCCCGTAGAGCGCCCCGACAATACCGTCGAGACGCTTGCCGCCGCCCATCAGGTCCTGGCCACCAAGAAGCGCCAGTCAAAATCTCTCCGCCTGCCCTCGCATCGCTCCCCGCAGCTCAGTTTTCATGGCCTATGAACCCCCACTTCAACACACTTTCCCCATTCCTGAAAAAGGCCCCTTTGAAGGCCTCAAAGTGTATCATACCTCTGCGAACCACCGGGGGTAGCCTCCGAAAGTGTATCGAACCGCCTTTTCCGCCTTCCAGCCTTCCTAAGTGCTTGATAGTCGCGCTATTCCGCGCTATTCCAGCCTAATCCGGACTGTAGCACCTTGCGCGCTAGATTCTT
>Ga0326727_10004369_pt1 | contig 42626 bp, 40 predicted proteins | sample MB2enrmetagenome_FD_207643 | JGI IMG/M metagenome (GOLD analysis project Ga0326727, IMG submission 207643) | Lab enriched peat soil microbial communities from McLean, Ithaca, NY, United States - MB29MY | ecosystem: Environmental > Terrestrial > Soil > Wetlands > Peat | place: USA: New York...
TTCTCTCCCCGGCGAAACCAGGTTTCACGCGGCAAGATCCGCTCCTCTCCGCCTCCGGAGCGCTTCACTCCGCCACTAAACCGCTTCTCTCGACGTGAAGAGCGCTCCTCTCCGCGTCGAAACCGGTCCACTCCGCGCGTGATCCTCTTCTCTCCGGGCGTGAAGCCCTCTTCTCGCGGCGAAGTCCGCTTTCCTCGCGGCGAGATCCGCTTCACACGCGGCGTTGTCCGCTTCCCTCCGGGCATGAACCGCTCTTGTCCGGGCAAGGTCCGCCTTGCTCGCGGCACGATCCGCCTTGCTCGCGGCACGATCCGCCTTGCTCGCGGCACGATCCGCTTCCGGCGCGGCGTTGTCCGCTTCTCTCCGGGCGTGAACCGCTCTTCTCCCGGCGAGGTCCGCTTCCCTCGCGGCACGATCCGCCTTGCTCGCGGCCTCGTCTGTTCCTCGCCCGTCTGCTCCCTGATTCACAGCTCGCGGGGTGAAGAGCGCGGCCGCAGGTACCGGACCACGAGCGCCGTCGCCTCGTCGACCAGCGCCACATCCCCGAGATCGTCCCGCGGCGAGACCATCGACTCGTGCGCGAGCGCGTTGACGGCCTGCACGACGGTGAAGGCGGCGCGGCCGAGGTCCAGGACGTCGAGCTCACCCTGGCGTTGCTCGAGGAAGACCCGGACCTCGTCCTCGGCCAGGCGCCGGGCCTCGGCCCCCCCGCGGGCGTCCCCGACGAGCGCCGGGACCTCGTGGAAGAGCACGTGGTGGATGGGCGCGTGGTCGCGGGCCGCGACGAGGACGGCGACGAGGGCCGCGCGGATCGCCTCCTCCACCGAGACGTCCCCGCTGTCGCGCAGCGCACCGGCCACCGCGTCGCGCAGCCGGCGCCGCTCGCGCGCGAGGAGGCCCGCCACTACCTCGAGAGCTCCCGGATCGATCACCTGATCATCCTCGGCGTCGCCGCCGGCGCGTGCGTGCGCGCGACGGCCCTCGGCGCGCTCCACCGCGGCTACCGCGTCACCCTGGTGAGCGACGCGATCGGCGCCCCCAGCGCGCGAAGCCGCGACGGGGCGCTCGCGAAGCTCCTCGACGCAGGCGCCGCGGTGGTCACGTCGGACGCGGCGGTGCGGTCGCTGGGGCAGTGAGCGGAGCGTGAACCGGTAGACAGGTCGAGGCCGCTCAGCTGCTCTTGCGCAGCACCGCCACGTAGAACCCGGCGAAGAACGCCGCGCGCGTGTCCGCCAGCCGGTGCTCGACGCGGCGCACGAGGTCGCGCACCAGGGGCACGTGCATGATCCGCGCGGTCGGCGTCACGATGCGGACGCCCCGCGCCGCCTCCAGCCTCAGGCTCGGGGGCAGCAGGCGGGGCACGATCCACGGCGCGTCGAAGCGCGTGTAGACGGCGCTCTCGCGCCTCGCGTCGGAGATGGCGCCCGCCGGGCCGAGGCGCTTGACCAGCCCCCGCATACTGATGGGGTTATAGAACTCGGCGAGCACGACGCCGCCGGGGCGGGTCACCCGCGCCATCTCGGAGAGGGCGCGGCCGATCTGGGGGACGTGGGCGAGGACCTTGAAGGAGCACGTGACGTCGAAGCTCGCGTCGTCGAAGGGGATGTCGGTGACGCTGGCCTCGCGCACGTCGAGGCCGCGCGTGCGGGCGCCCTCCAGCATTCCGGGGGAGAGGTCGATGCCGCGGGCGCTCCGGGCGAAGCTGGCGAAGCGCTCGAGGAGCAGGCCCGTGCCCACGCCGCACTCCAGCACGTCGCCGCCGGCCCCGTAGCGCTCGACCACCTCGACCTCGAGGTCGTCGATCAGCGCGTGGTACCCGTCGGGGCGGTTGGGGCGACGCTCGGCCTCGTACCTGCGCGAGAACTCGTCGTAGTAGGCGCGCGTGGCGGCGTGCTCGACATCGGTGGAGGGCGCGCGGGGAGCCATGGATCGCGCACGGGATAGCACGACGAACGCTGCCCGGTCGCGCTCAGCGCGTGGCCCCCTTGAGGCGCGGCTTCTTCCGGCGCGCGGCGCCGTGAAGGAAGAGGTCCACGACGACGGAGGCGTCCTCCTCCACGTCGGCCGTCCGCCTGGCCAGGGCCGACAGCAGGAAGGCGCGGAGGGTCCCGCCGAAGAAGCGGGCCAGCGCGTCGCCCTGGAGCGGCTCGAGGTCGCCCGACGCGATGCCCTCCTCGACGATGGCGCTGAAGAGCGCGCGGAAGCGCTCCACCTGCCGCAGCCGCTTGCTGGCCGTGTGGGCGCCCGGAGCCACGCTCCCCGCGAAGAGCCCCTGTTCGTTGGCGATGGCGAAGAAGGCGTCGTGGGCGCGGACGTAGGTGAGCAGGCGGGTGACCCGGTCGCGCAGCCTCGAGGCGAAGGACCCCGTGTCCTCGCGCACCGGCAGCAGCTGGGCGAGCATCTCCTCCGAGCGCACCTCCAGGAGGGCGCCCAGCACGTCGTCCTTGTCCTCGAAGTGGTTGTAGACGGTGCCCACCGCGATGCGCGCGCGCTCCGCGATGTCCTGGATGCGCGCCCCGTGGAAGCCGCGCTCGGCGAAGACCGCCTCCGCCGCGTCGAGGATCGCGTTGCGGAAGAGAGCCCGCGCCTCGTCGCGCCGCCGGAGAGGCTCGCCGTTCATCGCGTGAATCGTGGTTCATGTCGCGCGGCGGCGCAAGAGCACGCCCCCCTGCCTCAGCGGCACGCGACGCGCTCGAGCCAGCTCCCGGTGCCGTCCACCCAGCTGACCCACAGCGCTCCCTCGCGATCGGCGGCGAGCGCGACGTCGGTCAGCTTGGGGGCTCCGGTCAGCAGGAGCCCGCGCGACGCGAAGACCCCGTCGGCGCCGCCCACCACCCCCAGCTCCAGCACCCGCGGAGAGCCCGGCTCGGCTCCCTGCGGGCGCACGCGAGCCACCCACGTGACGCTCCCGTCCACCACGGAGACGACCGGGGCCGGATCGAGCCCGTTCGGGTACATCGACCACTGCACGGGCTCGTCGACGTGGGCGGGCTCGTCCACCCGCACGACGGCCATGCCGAAGGAGCCGATGTCCTTCGGGATGGGGAGCAGCGCCCACGCCACCCCGCTCGGGGGCAGCGCGATGGCCGCCGCGGTCCGGCGGTCCCCCGGTCCTCCCACGAAGACGACGACGTTCTCGCCGAGCTGCACGCGCCCCTCGAAGGTCACCGGGCGCACGTGAAGGGTCGTCAGCGCGGCCCGGGCGTCGACGCTCACGGCGAGGACCGAGCCCTTGCGCGCGGCCAGCACCAGCGAGGTCGCGCCGCTGCCGTCCTCCGAGAGGCGCACGGGCAGCTCGTCGTCCACGGCGAGCCAGGCCTCGCTCACCCAGCCCTCGCTGGTCTGGCGGCTGGCGAGGTAGCCGAGGGCGCTGTGGCTGCCGGCGAGCGTCGCCGCGGAGATGCGCGAGCCGCTCCGGCTGCTGGCCGCGATGCGGTCGCCCGTCCCGTCGCGGTTCGTGCGGTGGACGGCCCCCGTGCGATCGGGGCAGAAGACGTGGTCCGCCGTGACCGCGCACGCCACGGGATACCCCGCCACCGTGCCGCCGTCGGCCGGCTCGCGAGCCGACGCGGCCGCCGTGGCGGGCGGGATGGCGCCCGGCGTGAACGATGTGGTGCGCGGCTTTCCGTCGTCGTTCAGCACCACGTCGAGGGCATCCCCGCGGAGCACCATGGTGGCCGGGGACCGCACGGGGAGCTCGACCGGCCCGCGGAGGACGCGGCACGCGGAGGCGCCTCCGTCGGGACCCGTGGGGACCGTGGAGCCCGGGGTGGACGCCGACGGGGCCGGCGGCGCCGCATCGGGAGAGGATGGCGCGAGAGACGCCGGCGGTGCAGCAGAGGCGGCCGACGGGGCCGACGCGCTCGCGGACGGAGCCGGCGGCGAGCCCGTCGGCGCCGGCGTGGACCCTGCCTGCCCAGGCGCTCCCTTGCACGCGGTCAGAGCCACGAAGACGAGCCACCACGGCGCGCGCACCCTCCTTTTGTACTACGCTTCCAATGCGCGTCCTCATTTAGGACACGGCGGAGGGACGAGGCGTTGAGCGTCGACAGCGAGACCGCCGCAGAATCCGACGCCCCGCGCGCCGTCGGGCGGATGCTCGCGGGCCGCTACCGCCTCCAGAGCGTGCTGGGCGAAGGCGGCATGGCGATCGTCTACGAGGGCGAGCACGTCGCGCTCGGCAAGCGGGTCGCCGTCAAGCTGGTGCAGTCGCTCTTCGCGCGGGACGAGGAGATCGTCCACCGCTTCGAGCGCGAGGCGCGCAGCGCGAGCGCGGTCGAGAGCGAGCACATCGTCCACGTGTTCGACGTGGGCACCGATCCCGAGCTCGGGCTCTTCTTGGTGATGGAGCTGCTCAAGGGGGAGGACCTCGCGCGTGTGCTCCAGCGACGCGGACGGCTCGAGCCGCTCTTCGCGTGCGGGCTCGTGAAGCAGGCGGCCCACGGCCTCGAGAAGGCGCACGCCGCCGGCATCGTCCACCGCGACCTCAAGCCCGCCAACGTGTTCCTGGTGGAGCGCGACGACGGGACCACGCTGGTCAAGCTGGTCGACTTCGGCATCGCCAAGATCGTGCGCGACGCGCACGACGCGCGCTTCGCCCGCAAGGGCATCACGCGCCGTGGAACCGCCATCGGGACGCCGCAGTACATGTCGCCCGAGCAGGCGCAGGCGCTCGACACGGTCGACCACCGCACCGACGTCTTCTCCCTCGGGGCCGTGCTGTTCGAGGCCATCGCCGGCACGGCCTACCTGCCCGAGCGCCCCACCTACGAGCAGACCATCCTGCAGCTCGTCTCCACGCCCGCGCCGCGCCTCAGCACCGTGGTGCCCTCCGTCCCGCCCGCCCTCGACGATCTCGTGGCCGACATGCTCGAGCACGACGTCAGCAAGCGCGTGCAGGACATGCGGACGGTGCGCGAACGCCTGGAGGGCATCTACCCCGAGCTCTCGGGCTCGTCCGTGAAGCTGAAGTCCCTGCCCCCGGGGTCGTCGCCCTCGCTCGAGCGCTACGTGGTGCACGGGAGCGCGGCGCCGCTCGGCCCCACGGTGAGCGGCACCAGCGCGGCCATCGTGCTGCCCAGGACGCGCAGCCCCCTGCTCTACGTCGCCGCCTTCGCCGTCGCGCTCGGTGTGCTGGTCGGCGTCGCGACCATGTGGTCCTCCCGGGCGTCCGAGCCCGCGCCACCGCTCGCGGCGACGCCGACGGCGCCGGCCCTCCCCACCATCCCTCCCCCGCCGGCGTCGTCGACGCCCTCGACCGCGGCGGCCACATCGGTCGCTTCCTCGGCTCCGGCCCCCAGCGACAGGCCCCCGGCCGAGAGCACGGCGAAGTCCGGCTCCGGCGGCGCAGGGACCGCCGGACGAGCGCCCGCGCCCCGGCCGCACGACCAGGTCGGCGCTGCGGGAATCTCCTCCCAGTTCTGACGCTTCGGCTACCCTGAAAGGTCGATGCGCGCTGGTTCGCTCGTCGCGGCACTCGCGATCGCTCTCGGTCGCATCGCCGTGCCCGCGCCGGTCTCGGGGGCCCCGCCCTCGCCTCCCGCGCCCACCGCCAGCCCGGCCGACCTGGCCGCGGCGAAGAAGCTCTTCACGACGGGCCTCAAGCTCTACAACGAGGGCTCCTTCCGCGAGGCGCTCTCGGCCTTCCAGCGGGCCAACGCCATCGCGCCGCGCGCCAGCCTGCAGCGCAACATCGCGCAGTGTCATCGCGACCTGAAGGACTTCGCCGCGGCCTACGACGCCTACCAGACCCTGCTCGCGCAGTACGGCGCGACCATGAGCGCGCCCGACAGGCGGGCCATCCAGCACGCCATCGACGAGCTGGCGACGCTCACGGGCACCATCCGCATCGCGGTGGCCGAGCTCGGCGCCGCCGTCGCCCTCGACGATCACGAGCTCGGCACCACGCCCCTGAACGGCCCGCTGCGCGCCAACCTCGGGCCCCACGTGGTCACCCTGCGCAAGGCCGGATTCGAGACCATCCGCAAGGAGGTCCGGCTCGTGGGCGGTGACGAGGTGACCGTCGCCGGTCCGCTCCAGCCCGAGGTGACCACGGGGCACCTGGTCGTGAACGCGCCGGCGGACGTGCAGGTGGAGGTCATCCTCGACGGCGCCGACGTGGGCCCTGCGCCCTGGGAGGGAGACGTCAAACCGGGCGTGCACGTCGTCGAGGCACGCGGGACGGGCAAGCTGGCCCCCCCCAAGCAGGTCGACGTCGTGCGCCGCGAGCGGGTGGAGATCGCCCTCGAGGTCGCCCCGGTGGTGGGAAGAGTGCAGATCGACGCGCACGCGGCCGACGCCGTGATCGCCATCGACGGGGTCGAGGTCGGCAAGGGCGTTTGGGAGGGGATGCTGCCCGCCGGCGAGCACGAGGTCACCATCGAGGCCGCAGGCTTCCGTCCCTACAAGCGCCCGTTCCTGGTCCACGCGGGCGAGACCTTCGCGGAGGACGCCCACCTGGAGAGCACGACGCCGCCCGCTGCCCCGGTGACCTACGAGGGCCTCTACTCGGGCCTGGAGTTCTTCGGCTTCGCGACGCCCACGGGCTCGAGGAACGGCATCGTGACGGCGTGCCCGGAGCAGCCGTGCTCTTCCGCCAGCCCTCTCGGGGCGGGGCTGGGCGTCCGCTTCGGCTACGCGTTCGGGTGGATCGCCGTCGAGGGCCTGGCCCTGGGCTCGTACGACTACTCCACCGCCTCGGTGACCTACGCGACCGCGGTGGCGAGCGGCCCCGCGCGCACCGAGAGCTACGAGTTCCACCGCTTCGGCGGCGGCGCGGCCATCGGCGTCCGGGCTGCGAGCAAGGACCCGCACCTGCGCTTCACCGGCGCGGTGCTGGGCGGCTTCGAGACGATGGGCAACATCTTCCGGCAGGAGGTGACGCCGACGGCCAGCGGCGGCACGTCCTCCGAGACGACGTCGGGCACGACGACCTACACCGCGCCGCTCCTCGCGCTCGACGCGGGCGTGCTGGTGGGGTGGGCCAACGGCGCGAAGCTGCACGTGTCGCTGCTGACGATGTTCCAGTTCGTGGGCGGCGCGGTCATGGCGCCCGCGCTCGGACAGCAGAACCTGGGCAACGCGGGCACCTTCAACACGCCGGCCCTGCAGGTCGCGCAGGGCACGAATGTGTTCGTGGGGCCGATGCTCGGCTTCGATTTCGGCCTGTAGGACCGCCGCCGCGCCTCAGCGGTCCTTCGCCGACGCCTCGACCGCGATCCGTCCCGCGATGGTCCGCGCGAGCTGGGTCGCCGCGGTGCGAGCGCCCGCGCCGTGGAGCGGCCCCCCCTGGGAGGGCACGATCTGCACGAAGAACGTCTGGTCGCCCTCGAGCACGTCGACGTGACCGACCGTCAGCCGCTTGTCGGCATACGCTCTGTCCCCGATGCCGGAGATGGAATCGCGCTCGGTGGGCGACTTGTCGAAGTCGGCCTTGCGGGACGGAACGTGAAAGTAGAGCTCGACGATCCCGCGGCCGGACTTGACGAAGTATGCGCAGCGGGCGTCGCCCGGAGGGCCCGGCTGCTGCTGCTGCTCCAGGTCCGAGGTGCCGAGGAGGGGCTCGACGTCGGCGATCTCGAGCAGCGAGCACGGGTGGGCGAGCACCTCGGTCAGCGAGCTGGGAACCGGCACGGCCGACGCCTCCGGCGAGCCCCCGTCGGGTGCCGCGCTGGTCCTGGTGCAGCCCAGCGCGAGCAGACAGGTGGCGACGAGAACGGCGCGCATGACCGCGCTGATTAGCACGCCGTCGCCCGCGGCGGCTCACTGCGCGACGCAGATGTTGCCCGGGTTCAGCTCCTCGTAACAGCACTGGCCCGCGCCGCAGACCCCCGAGAGGCACAGCGTGAAGTGTCCGCTGGTGACCGCCGCGAGGGCCTCGATCGCGTACTTGGGGTTGCTGGTGTCGCAGATGTCGCCCGCGTCTTCTCCCGTGCTGCCCTCGGGCGCGGTGCCGGTGTCCTGGAGGGTTCCCGTGTCCTGCAGGCCCGAGTCCTGGGTCGAGGCCTCGTCGCCCGACGCAGAGTCGCCTGCGGTGGAGCCGTCGTCGCCGCTCGACCCCGAGTCGGGCTGCCCCGTCCCCGTGTCGCGAGCGGTCGCCGCGTCGAAACCGCCGCTGCCCGAGTCGAGCCCCGACGAGGTCTCGGCTGCCCCGCCTGCATCACCACCAGGGTCCGACGAGTCGTCCCCGCTGCCCCCGCTCGCGCACGCGCCGACGAGCCACGCCGCCGCAACCCAAGCCAGATTTCCAAGACGCATTTTGCTGCTCCGCTGCGGCAAAAACATACGGTCGCAGACGGAGCAGCCTCGTCTCGATCAAGGCTCAGCCTGCAGACCCCGCGCCCAGGGAAGGCCAGTCGTCGAGGCAGCGTAGAACGGCGTCCACCGCGGCCGAAGCCGACGTGCGGTGGTGTGCGCGCCACTCCTCGCGGGCTCGCGCACCCACGTAGTTCGCGACCCCGAGGGCGGCCGCGAAGGGAACGCCCCGCGCAGCGCACGCCGCCGCGACGCCGTAGGCCTCGAGGTGCTCGACGTGAGAGGTGGTGGCGCGGGCGGCGCGCACGGCGACCGCGTCGTCGGTGGTGATGGCGAGGGTGGTCGCCACGTCCGCCGCGCGCGCACCCGCGCGGACGAGCGCCTCGAAGGAGGGCGTGTGGGTCTCGGTCAGGACCGACATGGGCTCGGGGAACTGAGCGACCCCTTGCACCACGGCGTGCGACACGAGGCGGATCCGTCTTGCGCTGATGACCTCTCCCACTGCGATGCCTGCCCCGGCATAGGCACCACACGTGCCGAGAAGCACGACGGCACGCGGCTGCATCTCCACGAGCTGCATGGCCGCTCCCGCCGCCGCCATGGGGAGCCCGATGCCCACGACCCTGGCGGCGACGTCCCGGCCCCCGAGACGCGCGCGCATCCCGTCACCCAGCGCCGACTTCAGCGGCGCCAGCTCGGGGTGAAACGCGGCGAGGAGAAGGAGGTCGCAGGGCATGTGCCAGGAGATTCTAGAGGACCGCTCGCGAGTGTCACCCGGACGACTGACCCCGCGTACAGGGCTCCTCCCTTGCCACGTAGGCACCAGCCGACTACCGTTATGGCGTCGCTGATGCGCCTCGTCTCGCTCGCCCTCCTCCCCTTCCTCCCGGCCGCCGTGGGCTGTGCCGGCACCGTCTCCACGGCGGACGGCGTGGACGCCGAGGCCACGACGACGACCGCAGTGGTCGCCATCGAGCGTACGGCGGACTCGACCGAAGGCTCCCGGGCGGAGGCCAGCGCCCGCTTCATCCGCATCACGGCGGCCTCGTCGGCGGGGGATGCCCTGCACACGATCGGCGCCGCCCTGGACCTCCCGGCCACGGGAAGCTGCGCCACCGTGGCCTCGCTCGCGAGCGCACCGGTGGCCCAGACCTCGGTGGTCGAGCTGCTCGACGTCGGGGAGGTGACGCTCCGCGCCGATGGCGTGGAGACGCGTCTCGCCGCGCGCCAGCTCCCGGACGTGACGGACGTGGTCAGCGGGGTGGTCTACGACCGCGCGACCGATTCTGCGCTGCTGCCTGCCGCCACCAGCTACACGGTGCACGTCGCGGGGGGACACGGGCTGGAGCCGCTCGAGGTGACCGCGGCCGCGCCCGGCGACCCAGAGGACGTGCGCATCGTCGGGGAAGACGTGGCCGGCACGCTGGTCGCGAGCGGCGCCAACATCGAGCTCTCCTGGTCGACGTCGGCGTCGGCACCGGGCGAGCCAGCGGGTGACATCGTCTACGTGGACGTCCGGCCCAATGGGGTCCGCTGCGTTCTCGACGGCTCGGGGCATGGCGCCGTGTCCACCCTCTTCCTCGATGACGAGGGCACCCTCGTCGTCCACCGGCTGCGGCGCGAGCCCCTCACCGCCCGCGGCATCGACTCCGGCGAGGTCCGCTTCGACTTCGCCCGCACCGTCGCCTACGTGCGTCGCTGATCCAGACTTCGAGGGCCACGGAGCGACGAGATGCGTGCGAGCCGCCTCTCCCGGTTGCTGTCCTGCGTCCTCGGGCTGGTGTCAGTCGTCTCCACCCTGACCGCGCTCGGCCAGCCTCCGACCCGCACGGCGAAGCGGGGCCCCCCGCCCGTCCCGACCACCCGCCCCGGCAGCGCCGCTGCGATCGCCTATCTCTCGGGCAAGCAGCCACTCGTGGGATGGCACGCGCCGTCCACGAGACCCATCGCGCGCGACGCGAACAACCGACCCATGCTGACGCTCTCGACCCTCAACCACAACGAGACGCTTTCACTCCCGGCCGACGGCGACGACGGGGGCTTCGCCTCGGCGGACCTCGACCGGGCGGCGCACCTGCTGCGCGCAGCGACGGGCGACGAGCACCCCGTGGATCCGCGCACCATGGCGCTCGCCTACCGCATCCAGACGCACTTCGCCGTCCCCGAGCTTCGCGTCGTGTCCGGGTACCGCGTGCCCAAGCCCGGCTCGCACTCCAACCACGGCAAGGGGCGCGCGATCGACATGGTCGTGCCAGGCGTACCCGACGAGGAGGTGGCCCGGTTCGCGCGGGAGATGGGGTTCGTCGGCGTGGGCGTCTACCCCACCAGCCAGTTCGTGCACGTCGACATCCGCCCGCGCAGCTACTTCTGGGTCGACTTCAGCGGCCCGCGGATGAAAAACCGCGAGCGTGGCATCCTCGGCGATCTCGCGGCGAAGAGCGACGCGGCCGCGGTGGCGCGTGGCCAGCCCGCGATCGAGCCGTACGGACTGGTGACCGACGTGGACGCGGCGCTCAAGGCGCGGGGCCTGACCGGGGCCGCGACGCAGGGCGACGACGACGAGGACGACGAGAACTGAGCGCAGCAGGCAACGGGCCACGATCCCTGGGTCTCGGCTGTGCCACGTGCCGCTCGTTGGCCCCGCGAGAACCTGCGCGAATCCATGGGCCCCGGCTGGTACGCCGGGTGCTCCTGGATCCGCGCATGCGCGTCTCCTCTTCCTTGCTTCTCCCCGCGTTCGCGGCGCTCTCGCTGCTCCTGTTCGGCTGCGGCGGTCAGACACAGGCCTCGACCGGCGACGGCGGCGCCCCCGAGGGCTCCGGTGGTGCGACGCCGGCAAAGGGCGGCGGCGTCTGCTGCCCCGCACCGCAGGATCCCTGCGGGGCCTGCGGGGGCGCCACCGGTGGGTGGGCGGCGAGCGCGAGCGACTGCGCCACCAACGGCCCGTGCGACGGGAACCTCGCGATCACGACCGACAGCCACGGCTGCGCCGTCGTCACCGGGGGCGACGATCTCCCGGGCGCCGTGTGCTGCGGATGCCCGCAGACGACGGGCACCAGCAACCCGACCTGCTTCGAGGACGCGGGCGTCTGGCACTGTCCGCAGTTCGACGCCCCCCAGTGCCCGGCCGCCCTCGCGGGCACGGACTCGAACGCCCCCTGCGATGCAGACGCCGGCAGCTGCTTCTACTGCTCGGAGGGAGCAGGCACCTCCTGCGGGTGCATCGCCGGCGATGCCGGATCCAGGTGGTCGTGTGTGGGCTCCGAGATCGCCTGCCAGTGACGCGCCGGCGACCGGGTACCTCGCAGCGCTCAGGTCGGAAGCGCGTGACGTGCCCGTCCTTCCTTCGTGACCCGTCCCCACCACGACAGCTCGTTGACCATCGCCTGCGCGCGGGCGGCGTAGAAGGGATCCGTCGGTGGCCCGTCCTCGAGCTGGACCCCGATGAGCCGGATGTTCACCTCGTGGCGAACCGAGACCATCCGCACCTCCACGGCCACCTGCCGGAGCTGCTCGACGGCCCTGGCGCCGCCGGCGTTCAACGTGGATGGGCTCCTGCGCGTTCGTGTCTGTCATCGCGAGCAGACTACACTGGCCAAAGTGGACATCGACGTCGCGCAGCTCGTCCGCGAGGAGCGCCTGCTCGAGGCGGCGGCGGTGGCCGGTGCGCGGGGTGACCTCGTCCTCTCGAGCCAGCTCTACGAGCGCGCCTGCGACTGGGCCAGGGCGGCCGCCCAGGCGATGGCGGCCGGCGACGCGCCGCGAGCCCTCGAGCTGGCAGCGGAGGCAGGCGACGAGTCTCTGGCCGAGCGGGCGGCGGCGCTGGTGCCCCCGGAGGCCGCGGACGCGACCGCCTCGAGGCTGGTGCATCGCGGCCACGAGCGATACGCAGCCGCGCTGCTCGAGGCCAGGGGTCGCCTGGTCGAGGCGGCGCGCGCCTGGGAGCGCGCAGACGAGCCGACGCGAGCGTCGCAGCTGCTGGAGAGGGCGGGTGACCCCGCGAGCGCTGCGCGCGTGCTGGAGAGTGCCCTCCGGCGCGACCCCGCGGCGTGGGCCGCGGCGACGGCGCTCGGCGCGCTCCTGGCGAGGTTCGGCAAGCACCAGGCGGCGGTCAGGGTCCTGCAGCGGGTGCCTGTCGATGCCCCGGAGCGCCGCGAGGCCCTCGCGCACCTGGTCCCCGCCCTGGAGCGCCTCGGGCTCGCGCGCGCCTCGGCCGACGCCGCAGCCGAGCTGGGAGCGCAGGGGGGAGCGCCGGCACGGGACGACCTGGAGCGGGCCGCTGGCCAGCCCCAGCGCATCTTCGGGCGGTACGACGTGGTGCGGGAGGCCGCCTCCTCACCGAGCGCGCGCGTCCTCGAGTGCATCGACGTCGTGCGCGGCGAGCGCGTCGCCGTGAAGGTGTTCGCCGCCTGGGACACGCAGGGCAAGGGGCGCGACGCGCTGGCGCGCTTCGAGCGCGAGGTGCGCACGATGCGCGTGCTCGACCATCCGAGCGTCGTGCCGCTTCGCGACTACATCCCCGAGGGGCCGGCCATCGTCCTCGCATGGATGGCGGGTGGCACGCTGGAGCGCATGCTGGCGTCCACCGGCGCGCTCGCGCCGGCACGGGCCGTGGAGATCGCCACGGGAGTCCTCGCCGCGCTGGGCGAGGCGCATCGCCTCGGCATCGTCCACCGGGACGTGAAGCCGGCCAACGTCCTCTTCGACGAGGCCGGAGGCGCGCGGCTCAGTGACTTCGGCGTCGCGCACCTGGGCGATGTGTCGACCACCGCCACTGCCGGCGTCTTCGGGACGCTCGCGTACATGAGCCCCGAGCAGCGCGAGGGCCGACCGGCGACGGCGCGCAGCGACGTGTTCTCGGCGGGCACCATCCTGCGCGAGATGCTCACCGGCGAACGACCGCGACCGGACGCCTCCGGCGCGCCCCGCCTGCGTCCCAGCGAGGCGCACGGCGAGCTCGACGCGCGTCACGACGCTGCCATCGCACGGCTCGCGGCGCTCGATCCTCGAGAGAGGCCGGCCGATGCGTTCCAGGCCCGCTCCGAGCTCCTCGCGCTCCCCTGGCCGGCCACGCTGGACGCCCGCGCCGGCCGCGCGCGCGCCGAGAGGATGTCCAGCGTGCGCCCCCAGGCCGGCCGGCTGGAGCTCGCGCCGGACGGCGCGCTGGTCGACGCGTGGACGGGGCGGACCATCGAGCGCATCCCTCTTTCGCCCCTCGCGCTGACGCGGGCGCGGTCCTTCGCGCGCGCAGAGCACGTTGGTCTCCAGAGCGTGCTGCGCGTCGACCGGGAGGACGGGACCCTCTGGCTCGAGGCCCCGCGCGGGCGGCCGCTCGACCGCCCTCTCGCCGCCGGCGAGCGAGCGCTGCTCGCAGCTGCGCTCGAGGCGCTGCACGCGGCAGGGGGCGTGCATGGCCGCGTGGACGCGGCTCACGTGGTCGTGGAGGACTCCGGACCGGTGCTGCGCTTCGAGCCGGAACAGGAGGCGACGGCGACCATCGACCGCGACCGGCTCGCGCTGGCGCGGCTCTGAGCCGCGCGCCCCACCACCACCACCGCCGCCAGCACGATCACCGCGCCGAGCAGGCTGGTGGTGCCGAAGCGCTCGCCCAGCAGCGCGACGCCGAGCACCACGGCGATGACGGGGTTGACGTACGCGTAGCTGGTGGCCACCGCGGGGCGCGCGTTCGCGAGCAGATACGAATAGGCGCTGAAGCCGAGGAGCGAGCCGAAGACGCACAGATAGAGGAGCGCGACCGACGCCTGCCACGATGGCGCCTGCACGAAGTGCTCGCCGGCCGCGAGGCTCACCGCCGCCATGGCGGCGCCGCCGCAGATCATCTGCGCCGCGGTGCGCATCATGCCGCGGGGGAGCGGGAGGCGCGCGCTGGCCACCGAGCCCATGGCCCAGCCCATGGGCGCCAGCAGCGCGCACGTCGCGCCGCCCGGGCTGGCGCGCAGGTCTCCGCCGAGGTTCAGGACCATCACGCCCAGCAGGCCGAGGACGACGCCGGCGAGCTCGGCCCCCGACACACGCACGCCGAACAGGCGCCCGAAGAGCGTGACCCACAGGGGCATGGTGGCCACCAGCACCGAGGCCAGCCCCGACGAGACGGATTGCTCGGCCACGTTCACCAGCCCGTTGCCCACGACGAAGAAGAGGCTGCCGGTGAGGAGCGCGGAGGCCCACTCGCGGGGCCGCGGCAGCGCCTCGCCGCGGAGGCGGGCGACCGCGAGGAGCACCGACCCGGCGAGCAGGAACCGCGCCGCCCCCAGGGTGAAGGGGGGGTAGCCCGACACGGCGACGCGGATCCCGTAGTAGGTCGACCCCCAGACCACGCACACCACGGCGAAGGCGGCGATGACCAGACGTTGCCTCGTGCCGGTGATGGGGCTCACGATGGGGACACCATGACAGCTGGAGCGCGTGCAGAACAGATTCAGGTGGGTCACAGTGAGACCAGCACAGTCGTTCGGCGTCCGGACTGTGCTCCCGCCGGACACCGCTGCTGTGTCTGTCCCGCGCGCGCGCCACGCCTAGGCTAGGAGAGACCATGACGTCGGCAGCCCGGCATCTCTACGAGGAGCTGGCCGAGGATCTCACCGGGCTCGTCGCGAAGGGGACGCTCCGCGCCGGCGACCGCCTCCCTTCCGTCCGCGTGCTCAGTGACCAGCGCGGCGTGAGCATCTCCACCGTGCTGCAGGCCTACCTGCTGCTGGAGAGCCGCGGGGTCGTCGAGACCCGCCCGCAGTCGGGGCACTACGTGCGCTCGACCCGTCTGGCGCTGGTGCCGGAGCCGAGGCCGTCCCGTGTCTCGGCGACGGCGACGCGCGTGACGGTGAGCGAGCTCGTCGCCCGCGTGTACGGGGCCGCGCGTGATCCCAACATGGTGCTGCTCGGGGCGGGGTACATGAGCCCGGCCCTCCTGCCCACCGAGCGGCTCAATCGCGGCCTCGCGGCGGTGGCGCGTGCCGCGGGTGGAGCCGGCATCGCCTACGACCCCCCGCCGGGACTGCCTGCGCTCCGTCGGCAGGTGGCGCGGCGCGCAGCGGACTGCGGGGTGGCGCTCCGGGCCGACGAGATCGTGACCACGGTCGGCACCATGGAGGCGCTCCACCTGTGCCTGCGCACGGTGGCGCGCGCGGGCGACACCATCGCCGTGGAGTCGCCGGCGTACTACGGCGTGCTCCAGCTCATCGAGAGCCTCGAGATGCGCGCGCTGGAGATCCCGTCCAACGCCGGCACGGGCATCGATCTCGCCCTGCTCGACGCTGCGCTCCGCCACGCCCCGCGCAACCGGGCCGTGAAGGCCTGCCTCGTCGTCCCCAACTTCTCCAACCCGCTCGGGTCCCTGATGCCCGACGAGGCCAAGCGAGAGCTCGTGAAGATGCTCGCCCGCCGTGAGATCCCGCTGATCGAGGACGACATCTACGGCGACCTGCACTTCGACGGCGCCCGACCGCGCCCGGCGCGTGCGTTCGACCGCCACGGCCTGGTGATGCTGTGCGGCTCGTTCTCGAAGACCCTCGCGCCGGGCTACCGCGTCGGGTACGTGGCGCCAGGTCGATACCGCGATGCCGTGGAGCGGCTGAAGTTCGCGCAGACGGTGGCGACGCCGACGCTGGCGCAGATGGCGGTGGCCGACTTCCTGGAGAACGGCGGCTACGAGCGGCACCTGCGGCGCCTGCGGCGCGCCCTGTCCGAGCAGGTGGCGCGGGTGAGCGAGTCCATCGCGGAGCACTTCCCTGCCGGGACGCGCATCTCCCGGCCGCAGGGCGGATTCCTCCTCTGGGTGGAGATGCCGGCGGGCAAGAGCGGACTCGAGCTACACGACCGCGCGCTGGCGCGTGGAGTGAGCGTGGCGCCCGGACCGATCTTCTCGGCCAAGCAGCGCTTCACGCGGTGCATCCGCGTGAGCTGCGGCTTCCCGTGGTCGGAGACCATCGAGCGCGGCATCCGCACGCTGGGGGAGATCGCCCGGGAGCTGTAAGGGCAGCGACCTCGACGACTCAGCGCCCGTCGACGATGGCGTAGACGAGCTCGCGGGCCTGCCCGTCACGCTCGTAGCTCACGCGCAGCTCGCTGGAGACCTCCAGTGAATCGAAGGCCGTCTGCGCTTGCTCCGGGTGCTCGATGGGGAAGCCGTTGACGCCCGTGACCACGTCGCCTGGCTTCAGGTCGACCCCTTGCCAGAACGAGCCGTCGCGGAGAGCGGCGATGCGGAACCCGTGGAACTTGCCCCCGGCGAGCACCGGCTGGTCCAACAAGTCGACGTGCTGGAGGAACGAGCCCAGCCCCTGCGACACGACCTCGTGGACCGCGGAGCGAGCCAGGGCGTGATCGCCCAGCGGCGGCGGGGCCGGCGGCGGTGGAGCGGGCCTCGTCGCCGCCGCCGTGGCCGGAGCGGACGACGGAGTCGCGCCCCCGCAGGCGCCGAGCGCGAGGGCGAGGACCAGGGGGACGGCGGTGCGCATGGGGGGGAGCTTTCCTCGCGGGCGTCGTCGAGCGCAAGTTTTCGGCAAGGCCCGCTCATGTGCCCAGCAGGGCGAGCCAGCGCTCGAAGAACGTCTCGCTGTCCTGTCGCCAGGTCGTCGCGGGCCTGTCGAGGTCGAGCTGGTAGGGCTCGGCGACGTCGGACCGACCGGCTGCCTGGTCGCGTTCCCATTCGAAGACCAGGCGGTCGGCCTCGTACTCGGGGTGGCCGAGGTGCGCGACGAAGCGGTGATCCGGACTCGCGAAGACGGTGGCGCCGGTCCTGGGCGAGTGAGCGAGCAGGCGCACCCGCCCCTCGCGCGCGGCGCGGACCACGGCGTCGTCGTCGCTACCCGAGTGGCGGCTGTGGGCACATCGAAACGACGAGAGCCTGTCCGCCGGCAGCAGAGGGTCGCCCTCGAGCAGGACGCGGTGCTCGTACACGCCGAAGAGCTTCTGACGGAAGAGCCGCTTCGGGATGCCGAGGAGGGCCCCGAGCGCGAGCCCTCCCCAGCAGATCCCGAGCGTGCTCCGGACGCTGGTCTGCGCCTCCCGCAGGATCGCCGTCAGCTCGGGCCAGTAGTGAACCTCCGCGAACTCGACCTCCTCCACCGGGGCACCCGTGACGATGAGACCGTCGAGACGTCCGGCCGCGTCGAACGTTCGATAGAAGCGGTCGAGGTGGGCGCGGTCACTGCTCCCGTACCGGTGGCTCTGGAGTCGAACGAACACGGGCTCGACTGTGCGCGACGCCGGGGCCAGGCGACGCAGGAGAAGCGGCTCGTACGCCTCCAGGCGGGGCATGATGTTGATGATCCCGACCCTGAGCGTCTCCCCGTCAGGGGAGGCGCGAGCGACGTCGTCGGGCGCCGGGTGCTCGTGGGGCAGGATGAGGGGCAAGGCGGCACCCGCGAGCGGAGGCTCAGACCTTTGCGAGCGACGCGTCGATGTCCGCGAGGATGTCGTCGACGTGCTCGAGTCCGACGGAGAGCCGGACGTAGTCCGGGGTCACCCCGGTGGCTTGTTGCTCGGCCGGAGACAGCTGCGAGTGCGTCGTGGTCGCCGGGTGGATCGCCAGCGTCTTGGCGTCGCCCACGTTGGCCAGGTGGGAGATGAGCTGGAGGCCGTCGATGAACTTGCTGCCGGCCGCGAGACCGCCCTTCACCCCGAACCCGAGGATGGCGCCGGCGCCCCGGGGCAAGTACTTCCGCGTCTTCGCGAACTCCGGGCTGGTCTCCAGGCCCGGGTAGTTGACCCAGGCGACCTTCGGGTGCTTGCCGAGCCAGCGCGCCACCGCGAGCGCGTTCTCGGAGTGACGGACGAGGCGCAGATGGAGCGTCTCGAGCCCCTGGAGGAACAGGAAGGAGTTGAACGGCGAGAGCGCGGGACCGAGGTCGCGCAGCAGCGTGACCCGCGCCTTGATGATGTAGGCCAGGTTCCCGAGCGGCGCGAGCGCCTTGATGAAGTCGAGGCCGTGGTAGCTCGCGTCGGGCTCGGAGATGAGCGGAAACTTCCCGCTGGACCAGTCGAACTTGCCGCTGTCGACGATGGCCCCGCCGATCGACGTGCCGTGGCCGCCGATGAACTTCGTCGCCGAGTACACGACGATGTCCACGCCGTGCTCGATGGGACGCAGGAGGTAGGGCGACACGGTGTTGTCCAGGATCAGCGGGATACCGTGCCGGTGCGCGATGGCGGCCAGGGGCTCCAGGTCGGCGACGTCGTTCTTCGGGTTGCCGATCGACTCGGCGTAGAGCGCCTTGGTCTTCGGCGTGATGGCCTTCTCGATGGCCGTCAGATCGTGCGAGGGCGCGAAGTGGGTCCTGATGCCCAGGCGCGGGAGCGTGTGGCGGAAGAGGTTGTAGGTGCCGCCGTAGAGGTTGTCCGCCGAGACGATCTCGTCGCCCGCCTGGGCGATGTTGAGCAGCGCGAGCGTGATCGCGGCCTGACCGCTCCCGGTCGCGAGGGCGCCGATGCCGCCGTCGAGCGCGGCCAGACGCTTCTCGAAGACGTCGGTCGTCGGGTTCATCAGGCGCGTGTAGATGTTGCCGAACTCCTTCAAGGCGAAGAGGTTCGCCGCGTGCTCGCTGTCGCGGAACTGGTAGGAGGTCGTCTGGTAGATGGGGACGGCCCGGGAGCCGGTGGTCGGGTCGGGGACCTGGCCGCCGTGCAGGGCCACCGTCTCGGGACGTAGCGCTCGCTCTGTCATCGTGTCCTCCGTTATCGTGGACACACTGTCTATCACGGACCGTTCGGGGGTCAAGCCGTGGCTCGCGGGCTACGGATCGCCCATCCCTGCGTCGGCCGGAGGGCCCGGGATGGCAGGCGCCTGGGCAGCCGGAACGGACTGCGCCTGCACCGTCCCGTGCCCGGCCCCGAGGTGGCTGGTCCCGAACACGATGTCGTCGCCTGTGACGTTGCCGGTCGCCACGAGAGTCCCCAACGGATCCGGCGTGAACGAGGCGGTGACCACCAGACCATCCACCGAGACCGCAGGTTGCTCGACCACCATGTTGGCGGGCTGGGTCGCGAACGTCACCCCGTTCCCGCTGTCCTCCGCGCAGCCGTTGACCGTGAACGAGAACCCCACCGGGGGCGTCGCGTTGGCGTAGAAGTCCGGCCACTCCGAGGGGCTCCCGGCGCGCGTCGAGGGCACGACGCAGGCCGGTGGACCGGGCAGCGTCTGGCAGACATCGCCGTTCGTGCAGGGTGGGGAGCACCGGTTCGGATCGGTGATGCGGGAGGCGAGGGTGAACTGACCGACGAAGCGACCCGACGCCGCGTCGACGTCGAGGTCGGCGAAGACGCGGATCTGCGTGCCGATGGGATCGACCACGTCGAGCAGGAAGAAGTACGGACCGGAGACGAGCACCCTGGTCCCCGCGCCCGTGCAGTTGAAGGAATAGGAGAAGATGAGCCGCTTGCGGATCCCCGTGGTCGCGGTCGGATCGTGGGCCGCATCCGTGAGCCCCGGTTCGATGAGCACTGCCAGCGTCGGCCCCACGGGGAGGCGCGCGAGCGGGGTGATGGTGTAGATGGTGCTGGTGGGGTCCAGGACGCCGGTCCCCCCGCTGTCGCCGTTCACCGGGTCGTGAGCGAAGAGCGGATCGAGGCTGACCGATGCGTCCCCCGTCTCGTCCGGGAGCTGCCCCTCCGCGTTGGGATCGAACAGGATGATCTTGAGCGAGAGGGTGCTGGGATCGATGGCCTTGGAGAACTCGAGGACCAGCGGCGCCGACGGATCTTCCAGCAGACCGCCCTCGAGCCCCTCGATGGTCGCCACCGGAGGCGCGACGTAGCGCTGGCACGAGCCGGCGAGCGGAGCGACGAGGGCGGCCAGGATGACGAGCAAGAGGATGGTTCGCATGGCACTAGAAGAAGAACGTCGTACGAGCCTGCACGAGGAAGCTGTTCACGGCGTGACCGTCCTCGTCCCGGAGGGCGTCGCCGGGGAAGAGGACTGCGCCCTCGAGATCGAACGCGAAGTGTTCGAGGTAGCGCCACTGGAACCGCCCATCGAGCTCCGTGCCGTAGTAGTTGCCGGGCGCGCCGCCGTTGAAGTTGACGACCGTGTACTGGTACGTCCCCGCGGACCGCCGCTCTGCGGTCGCGATGGGATCGAACACCGCCGCCGGAGCCCAGGCGAACATGACCCCGGCGCGAAGGAGCACGTTGTCGACCGGCCGGACGTCGAACTGGGGGAACAGGACCAGCGCGTCGGTGAGCGCCCCGTTGGTGGCGATGGATTCGACCGGTACGGTGGGCGCGTTCAGGCTGTTGAGCAGCGCCGTCGCCGCGGCGGCCTCGCGCGCGGTCTGGTAGGCGAACACCTGCTTGAAGAGGAGCAGGCCTACGTTGGTGTCCTCGGCGAAGTGAAACTGCGTGAGCGGGCCCTGGAGGGTCGTGTCCGAGCTGCCCGAGGCGTAGTCGCCCTCGAGGTAGGCGGTCCACCGGGGCCGGTCGTAACGGACGACGGCGCGCGCTCCGAGCTGCCGGATGGCCTGGCTCACCGCGGGGTCGTTGGTGATGAGATGAAACGCGTCGCTGACCTCGGTCGTCCCGCCGAGGACGCCCGTCGCGTCCAGGCCGGCGAACCAGTTCCCCCAGCGCGCCACCGCACGGCCTCCGACCGCGTTCACGTTGGTGCCGAAATGCCCGTCCCACCGATACGTGTAGAAGAGGCGGACCTCCACGTCGCGCAGGCCCCGCACCTCGGGCGCCAGGTACCTCGCCGCGGCGATGACCTCGTGCAAGTTGAAGCCGAGGAGCTGCGGCTCGTCGATGACGAGCTGGTCGTAGGCGAGGATGAGAAAGAGACCATTGTTCTCGGAACGATCCCGGAGGTCCTTCTGCTTGAAGGCCTCGAGCGGCTTCGTGGCGAAGAGGATGCGGTCCGCCGAGTTGCCCTTGTCGGCGACGCCGAAGCGGTTCCGCCGTCCGTCTCCGTCGTTCACCGCGACGCTCGCTCCCTCCGTGAAGGCCTGCCTTCCCACGCGGAGCAGCCCGACCGGCAGCACGACGTCCCCGTACAGCCGCCGCACGCTGATGACGTCGGCCGAGCAGAACCCGTAGTGGTACGAGTGGGGATCGACGGGGCTGGCGCCGGGATCGAGCGTCATGCAGAGCTGCGACACGTTCACGTTGTTGGTGTTGACGTGAGCGCCGTTCGACGGCTCGGGGGCGGTCCCCAGGTTGCCGTTGTCGCCCCACAGCACGCCGTCCAGCGCATCGACCGACGTGGTCAGCCGGATGGTGTCCTGGTAGTCGACCGCGCCGTCGAGGCGCAGGCGATGCTGGATCCAGAACGAGCGGTAGTAGGTCTCGCTCGAGAGATCGAGCGGGTCGATGTAGGTGCCCTGCGCGCGATACTCGGCCGCCCCGCGGAAGCCATAGTCGCCGATGGCGAGGCGCCTGGGCGGAGCTGCCGGGTCGCTGTCCGACCACGGCTCCGGCCAGTCTGCGTACGCGGCATGCACCCCCAGGACGAGAGAGAGCATGCACGCCAGGCTGACGCCGACGCGGAGGGGCACGACCGATCATCGTACAGAAACGCGAGGCGCTCAGCGCCCCTTCTGCGAGGAGCCCGGCGCGGGCAGCTTCTCGATGATGCGGAGCGCCACGGGGTGGCGTGGATCGAGGTCGAGCGCCTTCCCCACTTGCTCGCGGGCGTCGTCGAAGAGGCCCATCTCGAAGAAGGCGAGCGCCAGTTCGGCGTGCGCGGTGGCCGGTGAATCGGGGTCCACGTCGGGGCGCGGGGCAGGCGTCAGGTCGCTCCAGAGCAGATCGGGATCGAGGCGTCCCTCGTCGGGAGCTCTCTCGTCGGTGTCGGCCAGCACCTGGCGGGCGAAGGCCAGGCAGTCGCCGCAGATGGTGATGGCCCGCGCGTCGTCTCGGGTGCCCTGGGGGCTCGGGTGGTCGCAGAAGTCACACGCGCCGAGGGCGTCGCCGGCCCGGAGGACCTCGACGCAGCGAGTGCAGATCACGCGCGGCGCCGCGCCGCTGCGCCGGCCGGCGACGGCGTGCGGCGTGGCCAGCGCGCAGAAGCTACAGACGTTCTCGGCGGGTTTCGGTGCCATGCCCGAGCGCTACTTTGTTCGCGATCGAGCCGGCGCACAAGGCCACGATCCGGTCAGCGGCCCGAGCGCTCCTTCAGCCACTCCCCGACGTCGCGCATCACGCGCGCGCGCTCCGGCTCGTGCAGCAGGTCGTGCGCCAGACCGTCGTAGAGGTAGAGCTGCTTGTCGACGCTCTTCGCGCGGGCGACCAGCCGTCGGCTCCCGTCGGGATCGTTCACGACGTCTGCCGACCCGTGCATGGCCAGCAGGGGCACCGTCAGCTCGGGCGCCCTCTCCTCGATTCGCTGCATCGCATCGAGCAGCTCCTTGGCCGTGCGCGCCGGGGCCGGAAAAGGATCGACCAGCGCATCACGCAGCGAGTCCTCCACCGTCCTCCGATCGCGGCACGTGCGACGGACGTCGAGCTGCAGGATGCGAGCGCGCGGCGCGAGCACGGAGAGCAGGCGGGTCGAGCGTGCCTCGGCCCCGACGGGGTGCGGCTGGAGCGCCGCGCCGCTGAGGATCAACCCGGCCAGCGGCACCTTCGCGTCGAGGCCCCAGAGGGTCGCGATGGCTGCGCCCAGGCCGTGTCCCAGCACGAACAGGGGAACGCCCCTCTCGCGGCTGCGAACGCAGGACACGGCAGCGTGGAGGTCTGCGACGTAGTCATCGAAGCAGTCGACCCACGCGCGAGGCCCCTCGCTGCGGCCGTGCCCGCGCAGGTCGAAGGCGTGCACCGCGAAGCCGCGGTGGACGAGCCTCTCTGCGAAGCTGCTGTAGCGTGCGCTGTGGTCCTTGAGGCCATGGACCACGGCCACCGCGCCGCGGCATGGCCCGCAGGGCCTCCACCACTGCGCATAGAGGGTGGTGCCGCGTGCCCCACGGATCGTGGCCTCCCCGTGCTCGAGAGTGATGCTCTCCGGATCGTCGAGGTCGTCGAGCTCCGGCACGACGCCGAGCTCGATGTCCAGCGGCCTCGATACGGCGACGGCGGCGAGTCCGGTCAAGGCCATGGGGGAGCCGGGAGACGGGGTTGAAATCGCCCGCGCGAGGGGACTCGCGTCTCTTTTTTGCGTGCGGGGGGAGCGGTGCGGGCCAAGAGAACGCGCACTGTGCCCTCGCGCCGGTTGCGGGATCGGCGCGCGGGCTGGTGTCCCATCGCGCGGGCGGGAGGTCCATGAGCACGGCTCGTGCCAGGGACGAGACGAGGGTGGGTACCGGAGCTACCGCGCGGCACGGCGCACGACGGTCAATCAATCTCCTCACTTGCCACGCACCCGTCGACGGGTCCCCTCCTCGAACTCGACCCGAGCATGGGACGCGGATTCACCAGAGGGGGGGCGCGCCCCTGATCCAGCTGCTGGGAGGGAGCATCGCGAGGATGGGGTCCGCCAGCCCCGGCGTCGCCGTACCATGTGGACGTCATGCGTGACACACGGGAGCGCTTCACGGACCGGGTGGCCGACTACGTGCGCTACAGGCCGGGCTATCCCGTCGCGGTCCGCCAGCTCATGGAGCGAGAGCTGGGCCTGGGTCCCGCGAGCGTCGTCGCAGACCTCGGCTCGGGCACGGGCATCCTCTCGCGGCTGCTCCTCGGCTCCGGTGCACGCGTCTTCGGCGTGGAGCCCAACGCCGCAATGCGCGCCGCGGCGGAGGCCGAGCTCACCGGACAGCCGCGCTTCGTGAGCATCGACGGGACGGCGGAGGCCACGACCCTCGCGCCGGCCAGCGTGGACCTGGCGACGGCAGGTCAGGCCTTTCACTGGTTCGACGTGGCGCGCACCCGCCTGGAGCTGGAGCGCGTCCTTCGCCCCGGAGGGGGCGTCGCCCTCGTCTGGAACGTACGGGCCAGCACTCCCTTCAACGACGACTACGAGGAGCTGCTCCTTCGATTTGCGCCGGAGTATCCCGAGGTCCGCGCCCGCGATCGCGTCTCGGAGACCGCCGTGCGGACGTTGCTCGCCCCGGGAGAGGTCCGCGTCGCTCGCTTCCCCAACCGCCAGCGCCTCGACGAGCAAAGCCTGCGCGGGCGGCTGATGTCGTCTTCCTACGCCCCGAAGCCGGGCGCCCCCACCCACGAGGCGATGTCGGCGCGCCTCCGGGAGATCTTCGCCGCGCACGCCGCCGGGGGCGCGGTCGAGATGGCCTACGACGCTGTCGTATACTGGGGGCGGCTCGGCTGACGTTTCAGACGACGAACGCCTCCGTGTAGGCCGCCCAGACACGCTGGTGCACGTCGTCGACCGTGCCGGAAGCGTCGATGGCCACGATGCGATCGTGGGGAAGATGCAAGGGCAGGTCCTTGTAGAAGACCGCCAGCGCGCGCTGCACCTCGTTCTGCTCGTAGAGCTGCGCCGCCTCGCCCCGCTGCGTGCGCCGCTCGGCGGCGACGTCGGCCTGGAGGTCGAGCACGATGGTGAGGTCCGGGCGGCGCACGTACCGGTTGAGCGAGCGGATCCACTCGAGCGCTGCGCGTGCCTCTGCGCCGCTCGACACGCTCTGGTACGCGAGGCTCGACGCATCGTAGCGATCGGAGATCATCACCCCCCCCTCCGCGACGAACGGCTCGATCTCGCTCTCGACGTGATCCATGCGGTCGGCGGCGAAGAGCAGCGCCATGGTCGACCACCCGGGCGCGCGTCCGCCGGGGACGACCAGGCGACCGGTGAGCACCTGCCGGACCAGCGTGCCGATGGGGCCGTCGCTCGGCTCTCGTGTGGCCCGCACGGGGACGCGAGCGGCCCGCAGCCGGTCCACGAGGCGCGCGACCTGCGTCGTCGTCCCCGATCCGTCGATCCCCTCGAGCACCACGAACCGTCCTGTAGGCTTGCCAGTCATCGCGCGAAGGGGTTACCCCAGCTGCATCCCAGGGGGAACCCCCTCAGCCGAGCGGCGGAGCGTCGTCGCCCAGCACCACGTTGTCGATGAGGCGGGTGGAGCCCACGCGGCACGCGACGAGGAGGGCCGCGCGCGACTCGACGGTGGCGATGGGCGCCAGGGTCTCGGCGCCACGTGCCTCCACGTAGTCGATGGAGGTCGCCGCCGCCTCGATGGATGCGCGCGCCACGCCCTCGAGCGCGCGCGCATCGCGCTCGCCGGCGGCGAAGCGCCTCACGGCGGCGTCGAGGCCGCGCACGATGGCGAGCGCCCGCGCCCGCTCCTCGGTGGACAGGTAGGCGTTGCGGGAGCTCAGGGCCAGTCCGTCGTGGTCGCGCACGATGGGGTGCCCCACGATCTCCACCGGCAGGAGCAGGTCGCTCGCCATGCGCTTCACGACCAGCAGCTGCTGGTAGTCCTTGCGCCCGAACACCGCGGTGCACGGCCCCACCGCAGCGAACAGCTTGGCCACGACCGTCGCCACGCCTTCGAAGTGTCCCGGACGGTGGGCGCCCTCCAGCATGGTGGTGAGCGTCCGCACGTGGACACGGGTGTCGTCGCCGGGCGGGTACATCTCCTCCGGCGCAGGGGCGAACACGACGTCGGCCCCGGCGGTCTCGAGCTTGCGCACGTCGCCCTCGAGGTCCCGGGGATAGCGGGTGAAGTCCTCGCCCGGGCCGAACTGCGTGGGGTTGACGAAGATCGAGCTGACGACGAGCTGGGTCCGGCGCCGCGCCTCGGAGACGAGGGCGAGGTGACCGGCGTGCAGGGCGCCCATCGTCGGCACGAAGCCGACGCGCGCGCCGCCCCGCCGGGCTTCGTCGCAGGCGGCGCGGAGCTCCGCGACCGAACGGACCACGCGAACGCCTCCGGAACCCGGCAATCGAGATGCGCTATCCATGGCTCTGCCGCGGAAACTATCGCGGATCGAGGGTCGAATTGGTAGGCTACCGCTCGCCTGCGAGGTGCGCGCGCCGATGCCTTCCCCCACCTGTCTGCGTGGTCTCTTTCCGTCGGCCCTCGTGGCGAGCCTCTTCCTGGCTGCCTGCGGCGCGCGAGGACCGCTGGACATCACGGTCATCCAGGAAGTGGAAGGACCGGAAGCCAGCACCGACGCCGCCGTCGTCGAGGCGTCCACCGACGCCGCGGACGCCAGCGACGCGGCGGAGGCGGGCAAGGAGGGCGGGACCTTCGGCATCGACGGGGGCCCCCTCATCAACTGCGGGGAGTGCGTGGCGCAGAGCTGCGGGTCTCAGGTGCTCACCTGCATCGAGTCTCCGAACTGCCTGTCGGCCATCCAGTGCGCCGTGACCACGTGCCTGTCGGGCGGCTCGCTCGATCCTTCCTGCATCGAGGGGTGTGCCAACGGGGACCTGTCGGCGCTGGGCGATCTCGTCGGCACCTTCACCTGCGTCATCGGGACGTGCGGCGCGCAGTGCACGAGCGTGCTCGGCGGACTGGGCGGCCTGGGTGGCGGGGGCGGCGCAGGCGGGGGCGGCGGTGGTGGCAGCGGCGGCTGAGGCCCGCCGGATCGGCTGGGCGGTGGTGGCGTTTCTCGGGGTGACGTCGGCGACGTCGCTGCTCCGGGCCGAGCCCTCCCCGGCCGAGCTGCGCGCGGCGCGACAGCTCTTCGCGAGCGCCGAGAAGGACGAGGACCACGCCCGCTGGGCCGACGCGCTCGACAAGCTGCGCCGCGTCTCCCAGGTCAAGCTCACGGCGGGCGTGCACTACCACATCGCCCTCTGCGAGGAGCACCTCGGCCAGCTCGCCGCTGCGCTCGACGAGTACACGTCGGCCGAGGATCAGGCGCGGCAGGAGAAGGCGCAGGACGTGATGGCCCTGGTCGACAAGCGCATCGCCGATCTCGGGCCGCGCGTCCCGCGGCTGACCATCCGCCTGGTCCCGAACGTCCAGGACGCCGAGGTGACGCTCGACGGTACGCGCCTTCCGCAGACCGTCCTGGGAACGGCGCTCCCCGTCGATCCCGGCGAGCACCGCATCGAGGCGACGGCGCCGAACCGTGCACCGACTACCCAGCACGTGATGATGCGCGAGCGCGACGTGACCGCCATCGAGGTGCAGCTCGTGGAGCCGCCGCCTGCGCCGGCGCCGGCCCCTGCCCCTGCTGCCCCGCCTGCTGCGGAGCCCCTCCCCGCGGCCCCTCCGCTCTCTGCTTCGCGCAGCGCCACGAGCCACACCGGCGCCCTGCTCGCCACGGCGGGCGCCGTCGTCCTGGTGGGCGGCGGCGTCGGCGCGTACGTCCTCGCGGGGAGCGCCCACACCAGCGCCGTCGAGCAGTGCGCGCAGGTGGTGAGTCTCTCGCCGGGCGCCTGCGACTCGCAGAAGAACAGCGTGCGGGCGTGGGACTTCACCGCGGCGGGAGCGTGGGTGGGAGCGGCGGTGGTGGGCGCCGTCGCGGTCGTCGCCTGGGTGCGCACCCCGTCACCGGCCACGTCGGCGCTGCTCCTGGTGGGGCCGACCTCGGTCTCGCTCGCCGGCCACTTCTAATTGAGCGCTCCCCCGCCCTACCAGGGCATGCGTCGCTCGTCGCGGAACAGTCCCCCCGTGGGTCCACCCTCGGGCAGGGTGGCCAGCCACACCGCCGTCCGCGCGCCTTCCTCCACGGTGCGCGGGGCCGACGGTCCGCCCATCCGCGTGCGCACCCATCCAGGGTTCTCGGCGTTCACGCAGATGCGGCGCGGATCGGTGGCCAGCTCGCGCGCCAGGACCCGCACGAGCGCGTTCAGGGCCACCTTCGACATGCTGTAGGCGTTGGACGACCAGCCTCGCGCCGTGTGCTGCCCCGACGCGACGTCGCGCACGAATGACTCGACCAGGCCGACGAGCCCTTCCCGGGTGAGCGCGGGATCCGTGATGCGCGCCCGGACCTCGCCCCGGACGCCCGATAGATCGCCCATGCCGCTCGAGATCATGACCACGCGGCCACCGGGACGCATCGACGGCAGGAGCGCGTCGGTCACCCGCATCGCGCCGAAGAAGTTCACGTCCATGGTGCGCCTCGCCACTTCGGCGTCGAAGCCCTCGAGCGAGATGCCCGCGTTGTTGACCAGCGCGTCGACGCCCCCCTCGGCGGCGAGGCGGTGGGCGAGGGCGTCGATGTCGGCGCTCCGGGTGACGTCCAGCGTGACGAACCCGTCGGCCTTCACGCGGCTGGTCGCGACCACCCGGAGCCCCTTCTCCTCGAGCTGTCTCGCGATCTCCGCGCCGATGCCGCGGTTGGCACCCGTCACCACGGCCACGCGCTCCGGCATGGCCATGATTTTCCGCCCTCGCGCGCGGGCAAGCAAGGACGTCGACGGCACAAACGCGACGGTGCTAACGAGTCCCCGTGGGAAGCCGCCGGCGCGCGTGGATGTCGTGGAGCTCGGGCAAGGACAGCGCCTTCGCCCTGCAGGCCGCGCGGGAGCGCGCCGACCTCGAGATCGTGGCGCTGCTGACGACGATCACCGACGAGTATGCCCGCGTCTCGATGCACGGCGTGCGGGAGGAGCTCCTGCGCGCGCAGGCCGACGCGGTGGGCTTGCCCCTGGTCGAGGTTCGCATCCCGAGCACGTGCACGAACGCCGTCTACGAGGCGCGCATGGCGGAGGCGATGTCCCGCGCCGGCGCCGGCGGGGTCGAGACGGTGGTGTTCGGCGATCTCTACCTCGCCGACATCCGCTCCTACCGCGAGGAGCGGCTCGCCGCCATCGGGTGCCGCGCCGAGTTTCCGCTGTGGAAGCGCGATACCCGCGAGCTCGCCCGGGCCATGATCGACTCCGGCCTGCGGGCCATCCTCACCTGCGTGGATCCCCGCCGCGTCCCGCGCAGCCTCGCGGGGCGCGAGTTCGACCGGGACCTGGTCGATGAGCTCGCCTCCCTGCCGGGGAACGTCGACCCTTGCGGCGAGAACGGGGAGTTCCACTCCTTCGTGTTCGCGGGCCCGCCGCTCCGCACGCCCATCGACGTTCGCGTCGGCGACATCGTGGAGCGCGATGGTTTCGTCTTCGCCGACGTCCTGGCGCGCCAGTAGACTGATGCTCGCGATGAAGCACGGGAAGCACCTCGGAGGTTTGCTCGCGGCCGCGCTGGCCTCCATCGTCGCGTGCTCGCAGCCGCCGCCCGACAACAGCCCCGATCCGTGCGCCTTGCTCACGGCCGAGTGCCCCTACTGCACCCAGTCCGCCGCGCAGGAGACCTGCCAGACGGCGTCCGCGACCGGTGACGACGTGCAGTGCACGGTCGCGCTCGACGATCAGAACGTGCAGACCTACTGCGTGGTGCCCGACGGTGGGGGCGACGCCTCCCTGGACGGAGCGGCGGACGCTACGCTCCCCGTCTGCAACGCGAGCGTGATTTCCCCGGACGGCGGCTGCGCGTGCGCCTCACCCTGCGTGTCGGCCTGCCCGACGGGAGGGTGCACGATCACCTGCCCCTCCGGCGGAACGTGCTCGCCCAGCTGCGAGGGCGGGGGCTGCACCATCGACTGCAAGGCCAACGCGACCTGCGAGGCTTCGTGCGCCGGCGGGGGCTGCGTCTTCGTCTGCGAGGCCGGCTCGAACTGCGCGAACTCGTGCACCGGCGGTCAGTGCGCCTTCCAGTGCGCCGATGGCTCGGTGTGCAACGACACCTGCGCGACGACCCCTCCCTGCACGGGGCCCTGAGGCGCGTCGTGCCACCCGCGCTGCACGGCATCTGGGGCCGGCCCTACCTCGACCTCGCGCCTCTCTTCGACCTCTCCTGCCTGGCCGACGTCGACGAGGAGGTGTGCCTGGGGCTGAGCCGTGTCGCGCCTTCGTACACGGGCGGGAGCCTGAAGTGGATGGGCGTGGTGGCGCCGCCCGTGCGCGAGGACGGCTACCGGGACCTCATGGAGGTGATCGCCGGCTTCTCGCGCGAGGAGTTCGCCACCTTCGTCTCGCTGTCCGACCGCCCCGGCGAGTTCGAGCTGGACCGCCACCGCGAGTACGCGTTCGGCGACGAGACCGATCACCCCCTCACCCGGCGGCAGATGCTCTACCTGAAGTACCGATACGGCGCCTACTTCCCCTGGAAGGTCGCCTACCACTTCCTCGAGAACGTCGCGTGGGAGGACAAGAACCTCGGCGCCGGCAAGAGCTTCCACCGCGAGGCCCGGGAGGTGTTCCCGCGCACGCTGGCGCTCATCGAGAAGCTCCCGTTTCGCGAGATCGGGCGCGCGGTCCTGTTCGGCCTCGAGTCCAACGATCACGCCCCCCTGCACCGGGACACGGTGCCGGGCTCCAGGGCCGCGGTGGACCACTGCATCACCCTCTGCCCGCGCCGGAACAAGCGCTTCTACCTGTGCGATCCGGAGCTCACCACCCGGCTCTACGTGGACTCGCCGCTCTACTGGTTCAACGACATGGACTGGCACGGCGTCGCCCCCGATCCGTACTTCCGCTACTCCATCCGCGTCGACGGCGTGTTCGAGCCCGCCTTCGTCGAGGAGCTGCGGCGGCACGCCGGGTGAGGCCGTCGACGCCGGGTAGCGTCGAAGCGTCCGTGGAGGCGCCACTTGGTCTATCCTGGCCGCCAATGGCCGAAGAACGACGAAGCTCTCACCGCATCCACATCTCGGGCGTGCGCGTCACCTACGAGAGCGGGACGGGCGAGCGCGTGGACGCGGACGTGGTCGACCTCGGCGGCGGCGGCATGTTCATACGCACCGCCGCGCCGCTGCCGGTGGGCAAGCGCATCTCGCTCGAGCTCCAGGTCGTCGGCGAGCCGGGGCCGTGGTCGGCGCTCGGGCGTGTGGTGTGGTCCCGCGAGAAGGGCGAGGGGGACAAGGCGCCGCCCGGGATGGGGGTGAAGCTCATCGACGCGGAGGACGCGGTGCTGGCCGCCATCGAGCACCTGGTCGAGACGCGTGAGCCGACCGAGCCCGGCGTGGGCACGGGGTCGACCCCACCGCCCGCGCCGGCGCCGGTCATTGCCGTCGCTCCGGAGCGCGAGCGCACGCTCATGGGCGTCGGGACGTCGGAGGAAGAGGCTCCCGCCGCCCCGAAGGAGGCGCTGCCCACCCCGCGAGAGGCGAGCGTCGCCATCGATCTCGTCGCACAGAAGCCGCTTGCCGCGGCCCCGTCCGCGACCCCTGCCGTTGCTCCGCCCGCGACGCCCAAGACGGCACCCAGGCCCGAGGAGAAGACGGGCGGAGCGGGACGCCTGGTGGTGATCCTGTTGCTGCTCGTCGTCGCTGCCATCGCGGCCTACGTGCTCCTCGACGGCTTCCTGCGCCCGGCGGGCGGGCACTGAGCTAGCTGCTCGGGTGCACGTCGAGCTCGCCGGCGGTGGTGTCCATCTCGGCCGACAGCGAGGCCACGAAGCGGTCCAGCGCCTCCCAGTCGGTGAGGTCGTGGTCGCGTGACGTGTCGGTCTCCGCGCCGGCGCGGCTCGCGATCATCCGCATGACCAGGCGCTTGAGCACGCCGTATTCGCGGTACATGAGCGCCCCCGCCACGGGCCACACGCGCTGAGGGTGCAGCCCGGTCTCGTGGAAGAAGGACTCCACCATCGCCTTCACGTCCTCCGCCGCCTTCGCGCGGCGCTCGAACGGCGCGGTGCGGTCCTCCACGCTCGCCTCGACCAGGCTGACCGAGATGAACGCCGTCTGCAGACGCTCGAGCCCGGCGCGGTACGCCTTGACGAAGTCGACCATCTCCTTCTCGTGCTTGCCGAGATGCACCGACGCCGCGAGCACCACGCCCCCGTAGCGGGACACGTCGAAGCCCACGGGCACGGTGGCTGCGTCGACCACGTCGACCCTGTCGCCCCGCGCGCGCATGGTGGCAGCGACGTGCTCGGCGACCTTGCGGGTGTGTCCTTCGCGCGTGGCGAAGACGACCAGGATGGACTTCATCGCGGGCCTCCTGACTCTCGGACCTCGAGGCTGGACTGGAAGGGGCGCGCCGTGTCGGCGCAGAGGATCTGCACCGCCTTGCGTCCGGACATGACCGCGGTGGGCACCCCGCCGCCCGGCTCGACCCACTGCCCGGCCATGTAGAAGCGGTCGAGGCCGGCGAGCTTCTTCTTCACGTGGCCGAACATCGAGTCGGAGTTGGGCATCCACCCCTCGTACGCCCCCCGCCACGAGCGCGTCTGCCTCCAGTAGGTGAGCGGCGTCGCCAGGTCGGTCATGCGCACTCGCTCCCCGATGCCCGGGATGGCGTGCTCGATCTGCGCGAGGGCCGCGCGCGCGACCTCCTCCTTGGCGGCCTCGTAGCCCGCGCCGCGCGTCGCCCACCACGTGTAATCGGTCGGGAGCATGGCCTGGACGACGGCGTGGCCGGCCGGCGCGAGGGCCGGGTCGTCGTTGCACACGCGCAGGTAGAGGTAGTTGCTCTCGGTGTTGCCCACCCGGAACGGCGCGAGGCGGTCCACCAGCAGCATTGGGGGAACGGCCGACAGCGGGTCGTCCACGCCGAAGCTCGCCAGGACGATGGGCTGGAAGAGCTTCCATTTCTGCAGGCGCTCTCGCAGCGCGGCGGCGTCGTACCGGCCGCCCAGCAGGCGCAGCACGGTCTCGGGCGTGCTCGAGGTGGACAGCACGGCGTCGCCCGACAGGATGGTCCCGTCGTCGAGGCGCAGGCCGCACGCCTGCCCGTTCTCGACCAGGACCTCGTCCACCGTCGCGTGCACCACGCTCTCTCCACCCAGACGCCGGTAGCGATCGATGACGGCGTCCCGGAACGCGGCGGTCCCGCCGGCCGGGCGCGAGAGCCAGCCGCGCTTCAGGTAGCCGAGGAACATGAGGAGCATCATCGCCGGCGCGTCCTCGGGCAGCAGGCGCGCGAAGAAGCGACGGAGCGTCTCGCTGCGCAGGTGCTCTCTCGCCCAGGTGCCGAGGGGCTTGCGGAAGTGCACCAGGGGCTTGACCGAGCTGCGCATCTCCCAGAGGGCGTGCAGCTGCTCGCGGAGCGGCGTGATCTCGGCCGGTCGGTCCACGCCCGGATCGAGCTCCGCGATGTGGTCGGCCTCCTCGAAGAAACGAGCCAGCTCCTCGCCGTCGTCGGGGCTCAGCGCGCGCAGGTCGCGCGCCAGCCGCGCGAGGTCGCGGGTCACGTCGACCATGCTGCCGTCGATCGCGTCGCGCCAGGTCATCCACCGCTCGATGGGGCGCAGCTCGACGCGCGGGACGACGCCGAGCTCCTCGTAGAGCCGGGCGAAGGGCCCGCCGGTGAGCCAGTGGATGCAGCCGTCCACCACGTACGGACCGCGCGGCCACGCTGTGCACACGCCGCCGAGCGCGAGGTTGTGCTCGACGATCGTCGTCCGGAAGCCGGACGCCCGGGCGTAGCACCCGGCGGAGAGCCCCGCGAGACCGCCGCCCACGATGAGAAGGTGCGGATCGCCCATGCGCGGACCCGGGTGCAATGCCTATTCCAGTAGGTCTTGCACCATGGTCACGAGCTCCTCGCGCGCAACGCGTGCGTGCGACCGCAAGTCGTTCGCAGCCCTAGGGGTGAAGGGGCTTGCCGGCGTGACGGAATGGCGGTTTCGAGGGCAGTCTGACCGGTGGCGTCTGCCTCGACGAGGAGGCGGGGGGCGGGGAGGAAGCGTCCGTCGGCGCATCGGACGAGGTCGAGGGCGACGTGGAGGCGAGGGCGGACGACGAACCAGCCCCCGAGTCGAGTGGGTCCGTACCGACCGTCGATCCGTCGTGACGGCCCATCATCCACAGCCCGCCCCCCAGCCCGAGGGCGAGCGGCACCGCGAGCCACGGCCAGAGCAGCCGGCTGCGCTGCCGCGGCTGCGTGTGCAGCACGGGCAGCGGCGGCTCCAGGTCCCCTCCGCTCACCTCCGTGGTCGGCTCGGGGGGTGGCGGTGGTGGCGGTGCTGGCGGGGGCGATGACGTCACGGCATTGGGCGGCGGTACGGAGGCAGGAGGCGAGAGCGCGATCTCGGTCCGCGCGACGCCGTCCATCTCCGCCTTCGCCCTGCGCACGTCCTCGCGCATCTCGGCCGCGGTGGCGTAGCGATCCTCGCGCTTGAACTCGAGGGCGCGATCGATGACGCGCGCGAACGACGGGTTCACCTCGGGGGCGAACGTCTCGATCTTCGGCGCCGCGAAGTTCGCCATCTTGGTGACGAGCTCGACGGGGTTCGCGCCCTCGTGGATGCGACGTCCGGTCCTCAGCCGGAACCCGGTGGCGGCCAGCGCGAATAGATCGGTCCGGCCGTCGATCTCGTCGATGCGACCCGCCGCCTGCTCCGGCGACATGAACGACGGGGTCCCCAGGGCGAGCCCGTAGGAGGTGATGGTCTGTCCGTCCAGCAGCCGCGCCAGCCCGAAGTCGAGCACCTTGACCCCCGGCTTGTGGTCGTCGTCCCCGCGGAGCAGAAAGAGGTTCTCCGGCTTCAGGTCCCTGTGCACGACGCCGTTCGCGTGCGCCACGTCGAGCACGTCGAGCACGGTCTCGGCGATGTCCAGGAACTCGCGCTCCCCGATGGGCGGCCCTCGCTCCAGGCGGTCCTGCAGCGACTCGCCCTCCAGGAGCTCCATCACCAGGTAGGCGGTCCCCGCGTCGGGTCCCGACGCCACCACGTCGTCGTCCAGCACCTTGACCGCGCTCGGATGCTCGACGCGGTTGGCCGCGTACCCTTCGCGCAGGAAGCGCTCGCGCACCTCGCGGTGGCGCGACAGATCCGGGTGCAGCACCTTGACCGCCGCCCGCGCTCCGTTGCGGTGCCTGGCGGCGTAGACCGCGGCCATGCCGCCCACGCCGAGCAGGCGCTCGAGCGTCCACTTCTCGTTGAGGACGCTGCCTACGCGGTTCCTCGAGCTGCTGTCCGTGTCCTCGATCAAACCGGGTCGATTGTACCGCCGCGACGAGGAATGTTCCTTGCGGATCCTCGGCTCGTCCAGCCTATGATGCACGCATCGCCGGAGGCGACTCGAGCGTTGGCCAACCCCCGTTCCTCGCCTCCTCAGCCCGTCCGGCCAGTCACCAAGGTGTCGGTCATCGTCCCCGCGTACAACGAGGCGGACTCGCTGGAGGCCTGCGTCCGCGGGGTGCTGGCGCAGAAGCCCGCGGGGCTACCGCTCGAGGTCATCGTCGTCGAGAGCAACTCCAAGGACGACACGCGGCGCATCGCCAAACGGCTCGCCGAGGAGCTGCCCATCCGCCTCATCCTCGAGGACGAGCCGCGCGGCAAGGGCTCCGCCGTGCGCAAGGGTATCGCCGCGGCGACGGGCGAGATCATCATCATCCAGGACGCCGACCTCGAGTACGAGCCGGCCGACTACGACAGGCTGGTCCGCCCCATCGTCGCGGGCGAGGCGCTCTTCGTCCTGGGCTCGAGGGTGCTGGGCGTCCAGCACTGGGCCATCCGCAAGTTCGAGGGAGCTCCGGTCCGCGAGCTCCTGTTCAACGCGGGCGGCCAGGTGGTGAACACCTTCTTCAATCTTCTGTACGGGACGCACCTCACCGATCAGGCCACGATGTTCAAGGTGTTCCACGTCGACGCGGCCCGGGGCATCGACTGGGTGTCCGACTCCTGGGATCTCGACGTGGAGATCATCGCCAAGCTCGTCCGCGGCGGCACGCTCCCCATCGAGGTGCCGGTCCACTACCAGGCGAGGACCGGCGAGCAGGGCAAGAAGATGCGCTTCCGCGATGTCCTCACCGTGGTAAAGGCGATGGTTCGCTTCCGGGTGTAGGAGCGCCGCGCCCGCGCCGGAGTCGGCGGCGGAGCGGACCGACGGCGGGCGCCGCTGCGGCCACCAGGAAGAGCAGGACACCGAGCCACAGGGTCTTCGGGCGATACCGGAAATGGACCAGCTCGGAGTCCGACGTGAGCGTCCCGGACACCGTGTCGTCCCACGGGACGCTCGCGCTCCCGTTCACCGTCCAGCCCGGGTCCCAGTTCTGGTTGAGCACGACGCTGTCACCCGCCCGCGCGCCGTCCACCTGCACGTCGACGGCGTTGGGGCTGAAGCTCACGACCCTGGCCGTGCCCTCTCCCTCGGCGACGTAGGCCTCGCCGTGGTACGCGGGATCGCCGACGACGCGCGCGCCGAGGCCGGGGGAGCGCCCGTTCTGGCCGCGCGTGTAGTTGTTGAACCCGGGGAACGTGTTGCAGTCGAGCGAGCCGATGTTGGCCATGACCGCCGACAGCGTCGACGGCGCCCACTCCCCGGGATCGTAGTTGAGCTCCGGGGGGACGTGCTGCAGCGTCCGGAACTCGCCCATGGGGTTCGCGATGGCGGGCGCCGGCCGACCGAAGGTGTGCGTCAGGGACGTCCGCGTGACGTGGCAGACGTCGTGCACCAGCCACCCGGCGACGAGCAGCGCCCCCACCTCCAGCACCGCGCGCGCGCGCCCCGTGCGCCGCAGGAGGCGCTCGCCGGTCGAGGCCGCCGCGCAGGCCAGCACCAGCAGCGCCGGGAGCATCCACCGCGAGGGCACGTGCTGCGACGAGAACACGGGCAAGAGGTGCAGCAGCGGCCACGGCGCGTACGGGTGGAAGCGCCCGAACGCCAGCACCAGCAGGCCGGCGCCCACCAGGAGCATCGGGCGCTCCCGCGGGCCGCGCGCCAGCAGCGCCCCCAGCGCCACGGCGACCAGCGCGCCCCAGCCGACGTACATGCCCCACTCGTGCCAGCCCCACTGCGACACGCGCACGGGCATCGACCACGGGTCCTGCTGGGACGAGGTCAGCATCTCGAGGAAGCCGCCCAGGTCCATGGTCTCGGTCGAGTCGGTCAGGCGCGGGAAGCGGCGCAGCACCTCGATGATGGGCAGGAGCCGGGGAGCGGCCAGCCCGACCCCCAGCAGGCCGCACTTCACCATCCGCCCGATGGGCACGAGCGACCGGGTCGTCACCGCGAGCAGGCAGGCGTACCCCGCGAGCGCGATGGCGGTGTGCGGCAGCGGGTAGATGCCTCCGGTGTAGACCAGCATCGCCAGGCAGATCGCGGCGAGGATGCCGTCGCGCCTGCGCGGCGCGGGCAGCAGCGGGGCGGCGCCGGCGGCGCGATCGTAGAAGTAGAGCACCCACGGCATCCACGCGTAGGCGGTGTGCCAGACGTGCCCCACGGTGATCTGCATGGTCCAGCGGCTGTTGAGGACGAACAGCGCCGCCACCAGCGCGCAGAGGGCGCGGCTGCGCGTGAAGCGCGAGGCCAGGAGCCACGCCCCCGCGGCGCCGAGCAGGGTCGAGCCCACGACCTCGATGCGCAGCGCGAGCGGGAACGGCGCGAGCAGGTACGCCGGGAGCCAGGGCGAGACGACGATGGGATCCGACTCGAAGCCGCCCCAGGCCGGGTGTCCTCCGCAGGCGTAGGGGTTCCAGAAGGGAAACTGGTGGAAGCCGAGGATGGTCTTCGCCACGAGGAAGCGGTGGGTCTCGACCTGATCCCAGTCGTGGCTGCCGAAGGTGCTGGTGTCGACGAAGAGGGGCTGGAACACGTAGGCGATCGCCGCCAGCACGCCCAGCGCGCCGAGCACGCCGGTCACCACGTGCACCCAGGCCACGGCCGTCCTCGGCCTCACCCGCCTCCACGTGTCCCTCAGCTTGCCGCCGTCGCTCATGGCTTGCTGCCGAAGACCTCTACGCGGCCGAGCGCGAGGTAGCTGCGGCGCGCGACGCGCACGCGGACGTACCGCGCCATGCGGCCCGACGCCCGGGCCACCCAGGGGACGTCGAAGCCGAAGTGGGTCTCGCGCCGCGCGAGCTCCGTGTACGTCTTGCCGTCGCGCGAGAGCTCGACCACCAGGGGCAGGCAGTCGTCCCACCAGCCGTCGGAGCGGTTGGTGATGGCGACGCGGTCGATGGCGTAGTCGCCCGCGAGATCGATGACGACGTTGGGCGAGTCCTCGGTGTTGGTGATGACGCCGAAGCTGAAGCCGGGCCGGCCGTCGACCAGCTCGTGGCCGTCGGGCGGGTTCTCCTTGTAGCTGCTCACGTGCACGTGCTTGCCGGGGGCGACGTTCACCGGGCCGAGGCGGCCGCGGACGCCGAGCCACGCGGCGTAGAGCAGGACCACCGCGATGGCCGCGAGGCGTCCCCACCGCTGCGCGCGCACGTGGCCGAGGCTCCTCGCCTCCACGCGCCGGCGCAGCGTCAGGGCCACGCGCTCGAGCGCCGTGCGCGTGCGGGCGAGCTCCGCCGGGTCGAGGCGATCGAGGAAGAGAGGGTCCTCCGTGGAGAGGGCCCGGCGGACGCGGGCGGTGTCGCCCGTGCCGCCGTCGAGCACATCGGGCGGCAGCTCGGGGACCTCGCGCGCGACGTCCAGCAGGGCCAGCTCGGCGTCGTCGAGCAGCAGGTCCCGCGCCACCGCCCTCGCGCGTCCGAGGGCCGCCACCGACTCGCGGAGGAGTATGCAAGCGGCCAGCGCCGAGCTCGAGCGCCGGGCCGCGGCCAGCCGCTCTTCGCCGGCGTCCGTCAGCTCCCGCACGCGCCGGTGCTGCTCCGGCGTGTACGCGGCGATGGTCCGCTCGGAGGCCTCGAGCAGGAAGAACTCGCGCAAGGGGGCAAGAATGGTCGCAGGACCCATGCTACCTGGCGATGAGCAGGACCGTGTCGGGGCGGTTGTCGGTCCGGTGCGGGAAGGGAGCGCTGTCGCGCGGGATCCAGCGCCCCGAGTACTGCTCGATGCCGATGCGGTGGTTGAGCACGGTCGTGGCCACGTAGATGCAGTGCGGCTTCCAGAGCTTGGTCGGCAGCGAGCCGGGGAACGCCGAGTCGCGGTCGGTCGTGTCGGGGGGGATGAGGCTGAAGGGCGCGCGCCCCGAGACGCTGGAGCGCACGGCGAAGTAGTCGTCCCCGTCGAAGGGCTTGCTGGTCTCGAACCACGCCTCGATGCGCGGCTCCACGCCGCCGACGAGCCGCACCCCGATGAGCGCCAGGCCCGTGTCGTACTTGGTCGTCACCGTGCGATCGATCTGCGCCTCGATCCGCTCGCGCCAGTGCTCCGCCGTCGCGTCGTCCCCGTGCAGGACGGCGATGTTGTGGGCGATGCGCATCTCGTCGAGGGTCCCGGGCTCGCTCGTGGGCGCGAGGGCGCTCTGCCCGAGGTGCATGCGCCACTCCCACGTCAGCCACGGATCGGGCTGGGTGCCGACCTGGCGGTGAGGCTCGGTGGGGTTGAAGAGCAGCCACTCGATGGGGTTGGGCTCGCGCTCGTTCATGGAGTAGGCGTCGAGCGGCGCGGCGGGCTCGCGCTGGTCGACCAGCCAGACGTCGCCGTAGACGCGGACGTGGGCCGAGCCCACGATCTTGCGCTGCTCGTCGGCGTTCATCCCGCTCGGTCGCGCGATCCAGAAGGGGTGCGACGCGGCCGAGGGCGTGCTGGACAGCGGCAGGAGGACGTCCTCGTTGAGCCCCTGGAACTTCCACTGGTGCTCCCAGCCCCACTGCGCCGACGGGTGCGTGTCGATGGGGGTGCCGCGGATGGTGCGGGGGTTTATCACCTGCTCGACGACGTCGAGCATGTCGAGGTGGCTGCGGATGAGGATGCCGTTCTCGTCGTAGCGCCCGCCCGTGCGGCGCCAGACCCAGAGGGACTTGAACCCGTCGTGCGCCATGGCGACGGCGGGCACGAGGCCGATGGAGAGGGCCGTCCACGCCGCCACCACCGGCGCGAGACGGAGGCTGAAGCGCCGCACGACGAAGCCCACCACCGCGCCGGAGGCGTGCACCAGCTGCGCGAGGGCCAGGGCGAAGTACGGGGCGAAGTAGTGCGGCCAGAAGATGTGGACGTCGGCGCCCTGCTTGAACCCGAGGTACTGCGCGACCGCGCCGAAGAGCAGGGACAGCGAGTACGTCTCCTCGTCGCGCCGGGTCACCAGCAGGCGCAGCAGGCACACCGGGGCGGCGATCTTGCCGAGCAGGATGGCCAGCGGCGTGAACGAGAAGTCGAGCCAGGTCTTGCGCGCGTCGAGCACCGCGCGGAGCTTCAGCCCCTCGCCGCCGCCGCGGGCCTGGGCGGCCCCGACCCAGTCGATGAGCTGTCCGGCCTTGAAGAAGAGGATGAGCCACAGGAGCACCGACCCCACCGCGATGGACACCGAGAGGGCCCACCAGCGCGCGTAGGTGCTGCGGTTGAAGCGCGGGGTGAGGCGCACCGGCAGGACGAAGGCGCGCACCAGCGCCCAGACCACCATGGGCCCCACGAGCAGGTACCCCGCCCAGTCCCCCGAGCAGGCGAAGCACAGGCCGACGAGGCTGGCCCAGAGATGCCTGCGCTTGCCGGTGACCATGTGGCGCGAGTGGCCCCAGAAGAAGAGCAGGGCGCCGAAGATGCAGTAGGTCTCCAGGTTGTTGAACTGGGAGAAGCCCACGGAGATGGGGAGCACCACGTAGGCCGCGGCCGCCACCGCCCCCATGCCGGCCCCCCACCGCTCGCGGGCGATCCCGTAGAGGAGGGGCGGGATGGCGAGGCTCATGAGCGTCGCCGGCAGGCGCACGACGAAGTCGTGGTGATGGAAGATGGCGAGGAAGACGGCGGGCACCCAGTACTGGCCGAACGGGTGGTGGCAGATGTACGCGCTCGGCGGGGGCGGGTGGCCGTCGTACCAGTTCCACGCCGGGTAGACGATGTGCCACTTGAGCATCTGCTCGGCGGCCATCACGTTCCCCGCGCTGCCCGCGCCGAGGTGGCCGCCGCCCGGGATGGCGAAGAGCCCCCAGAACGCGGTGAAGCCGAACCACACGCTGGCGAGGATGACGACGGCGCGCGCGACTCTCTCGATCACTGGCTGAGTCGCGGGCTTCGGGCCCCTCATGGCGCGGCGGGAAGCTATCACGGGACCGCGGGAAAAGGCTGCGAAGTGTGCGGATGGGGGTGGGCGCGGGCGCGAAGGCGGGGCGCAACGGGCCTCGCCTTCGCCTGCCGGCGCTCAGCGCACGTTCTTCACCAGCACCGCGCGCCCCGAGCGCCATCGCCGCATCGAGGCAGGCACCCGTCTCTCGCGCAGACCCGAGCGCATTGCGGTACCGCTCCCTCCTCGTCCCTCCGCTGCTCCCGCTGCCTTCCCCGCAGTTCAGCAGCACGCTCGTCGCCGCCCTTCGCAGCTGCCTCCGAGCACGGCGCCAAGATGGAAGAGCCGAGCGAGCCCTCCGTGGGTTGCTGTTTCCAGCCCGCGCCCGCGCCCGCGCGCTCGCGTCCTCCTTCACCGCGGCCCCGCCCCCCTGCCCTTCGGTCCCTCCTGCACGTCGTGCGTCGGGTCGGCCTGGTTGAACACGGGCGGCGGCGCCACCGAGGCCGTCGGCGCGGGCAGGAGCACGGGGACCTCGGTCGGGCGGATCTCCTCGATCTTCGCGCCGCGGTGGAGCAGCCACCAGGCGAGCGCCGCGGCCACCAGGACGCCGGCCAGCACGAGCAGCAGCACAGCGCGCTGCCTGCGCTCCTCGCTGCGTTTCCACTGCGGGATCCACCTGGCCTTGAAGCGCAGGATCCGGTTGTCGAACGCCGCCTCGGTCATCGCGTGCTCCGCGGCGATCACCGCGTTCGACTTCCCGGTGGTCCCCTTCTCCACCAGCATCTCCAGCGTCAGCCGGTCGGCCGCCGTCTTCACGTTCTGCCCCAGCCACGTCACCAGCCGTCGCTCGTCCACGGTCTCGACGGGGCGCGGCGGCGCCGTGGGGTCCTCGGGCGAGAGCTCGGCCTCGTCGCCCTCGGCGGCGGGATCGGGGGGGAGCTCCTGCACCTCGACGGCGCGATCGAGCCACTTGAGCTGGGTGGCGTCGGCCCGGAAGTGGTCGATGACCACGTTCTGCGCGATGCGCGAGATCCACGGGCGCATGCCAGGGACGGAGCGCGCGAGCGACGTCGTCTCCATCGCGCGCAGGTTCGCCTTCTGGATCAGGTCGAGGACGTCGGCCCTCTGCATACGACGCGGAGCCCGGTACTCGACGACCTCACGGATGCGGGCCTGCGTGGTCTTCTTCGCGAGGAAGGCGTTCGTGAGCGCGCGCGTGACGGGCGTGGCCTCGGCCTCGTCGCTCGCGGGCGCGGAGTCGGGCGGGAGGGGCGCGGCCGTGTCGTTCGAGGGCGGGGCGTCGTCGAGCAGGCCCGCATCCTCATCGGCGAGGGCGTCGTCGAGGACGCTGAGGGGTGAACGCTTGTGGCTCGTGGGCATGGCGATGTGCGGCGCGGATGGTGAAACGGGGTGGAGGAGTGCGCAAGGGAGACTGAGGGGGAAAGCCAGGAGCGCCATGGCCGCGGGCGTTCAGCCAAGTGGGTCGAGCCACGAGCGTCGCGGATGCGCCCGTGACGCCGAGGGGCGCGGCCTTCGAGCTCGTGGCCGCGGGCACGAGCCCGAGGACCGCGGACAGGAGCGCCATGGCCGCGGGCACGAGCTTCCAGGCCGCAGGCAGGACGGCCATCCCCCGGGCCACGAGGCTCCTGGGTGCGGGCATGAGCGGTGATGGCCCGCGCCACGAGCCTCGAGGCCGCGACCATGACGGACCATGCCCCGACCCTTGCGGGCGATGACCCGGGCCATG
>Ga0326727_10004370_pt1 | contig 42625 bp, 30 predicted proteins | sample MB2enrmetagenome_FD_207643 | JGI IMG/M metagenome (GOLD analysis project Ga0326727, IMG submission 207643) | Lab enriched peat soil microbial communities from McLean, Ithaca, NY, United States - MB29MY | ecosystem: Environmental > Terrestrial > Soil > Wetlands > Peat | place: USA: New York...
TCCCTGGGTTATCCCTGATAATTTTAAAAGGAAAAAGGATTAGCCACCTTCTGCTAATCCTTCTTAATAATTGGTTATTCTGGTGGGCCGTCGGGGGCTCGAACCCCAAACCTAGTGATTAAGAGTCGCGCCAAATAGGCTTTCGAGATAATTCACCTTGTGTCATAAAATGTTTTTTATTATGAATAATGGCTTGACATTCAAGAATATTTCACTTATGATTGTACCATCGGGTACCAAGATGTTTCTCCTATTGCCAGTATAGAAATGGTACCCAATTTGGTACCCGAAAGGAGGCCCGGATGAAATTTACTGACCGACAGATCCAAAACCTGAAAATCAAAAACCAAAGGTATGAAGTTTTTGAAGATCGTGGATTTGGTGTCCGTGTGTCATCCACAGGACGCAAGACCTTTATCTATTTGTATCGAATGCCAGGTGAGATAAAAAAAAGACGCCTCACCCTGGGGAATTATCCAACCTTATCTCTTGCGGAAGCCCATTTACAGTATGCTGAGGCTCGGGAAATGGTTGCCCGAGGTATCGATCCTGGCGCCAAGGCTATAACCGAAAAAGAGGATGAACGCAGCGCTCCAACTGTAGCTGCCCTAGCCAACGAATACCTTGAGAAGTGGGCCAAAGCTCGCAAACGCTCCTGGGCAACCGATAAGCGTATTATAGAAAAGGATGTGCTGCCAGAATGGGGGAGGCGTAAGGCCAGGGACATTAGCCGGCGCGATGTAATCCGCCTCCTGGACAATATAGTTGATCGGGGCGCGCCCATCATGGCCAACCGCACCTTGGCGGTGGTCCGCAAGATGTTTAATTTCGCGGTGGCTCGGGATATTGTCCATTCTTCCCCTTGCACCGTAATACAAACCCCCTCTCGCGAACAGCGCCGGGACCGTGTGCTATCTGCGGAAGAGATTAAGACCTTCTGGCATGGCCTGGAGGGGACCCGGATTACAGAAGGTATAAGGTTGGCGCTGAAACTGCAACTGGTTACCGCACAGCGGAAAGGCGAAATCATTTCCGCAGAATGGGCTGAGATCGACCTGCAAGAGAAATGGTGGACGATCCCAGCCGAGAAGGCTAAGAACCGACTTCCACATCGCGTGCCGCTATCCACGGTGGCGATAGAAATAATGGAAGCGGCCAAAAATCTGGCAGGAGATTCGTGCTGGGTGTTTCCATCTCCTCGTGGCGCCGGACATATAACGCCTACGGCAGTAGACCATGCACTTCGTGTTGACCTTAATAACTTGGGGATAAATAATTTCACTCCTCACGATTTGCGGCGCACCGCAGCCTCGCACATGACCAGCATGGGCATATCCCGGTTAGTGGTCAGTAAGATCCTCAACCATGTCGAGCGTGGTGTAACCGCCGTTTACGACCGCCACAGCTACGACCGGGAGAAGCGTCAGGCCCTGGAAGCCTGGGCCCAAAAGCTGAAGAGCTTAATTGAAGGTGTCGAAAGCAAAGTGATCCCGATGGTGCGTGGGGCATAGAACCGTAAACCGAGTTTCCCCCCTAACCCCTGCCTGATCAGCGAGGGGGACAGGGTGCCTTCCTCATCACATTGGGGGGAGTTTCCTTGGAGGAGCTATGAGAGGACATAGCAGATGAAGGACGATGAAACCCAGCCAGAAATTGATGAAGATATAAGCCAAGAGGGAAAAGAACCCTCACAACTTGGTCAGCAAAGGGCGAAGGGCTGGAAGATTATAAAGATCAAGCCCAAGGAACAGGCCGAAGCTGAACGGCTCTTCTTTCGCTTTTTCCCTGAAGCCTCACATTGGGAGGAACCTTCTATCCTTATTCCGTTTGACCCCATCACCTACATCCCCTACCTTAGGCAAGCTGCCCTTGCAATTCTGAGCACCGGGATCATCGGGGAGAAGGGACTAAAGGGTCATACAGGACATAAAGAATTTTTCCCTGTTGAGCAGAGAGAGTTAATTTCCGCCTTGGTGGAAGCAAATTTTAGGTTTCGCGAAGTTACATTTTTACCCAATGATATTATAAAACATTTTGAAACAAGGTTTGACATCGCGGCCGCGGTCGCCCGGCAAGGTGGCGTTAAAGATAAGGTTATTTCAAAAGTTCGGCGGGAATGGCGGGAAAAAATATCTCTCACGATCTCCCAAGGCAAATTTCCCTCTAATTGGCGTGAGCTCATAAAAGCTGACTATTTTTCTTTGGTAAAATATCGCCCCCGAACAGAAGCCCAAGCGTATGTTAATATATTTTTACACTTTGCCCCCCAAGCCAGTGACAACAGGATAGCCATATGGGTAAATGAGACTCTTAAATCTTTTGGACAACCTAGTGTAAGCAGTTCTAACCTGCGCGAGTATATTAAGAAGGAACGGCAACGAAGACCATACCTTTCCAGAATAACTCCTGATAACCCGTCATAGATTATCCTCTTATCCTAACTTTTGTTATACTTGCCACAATCTCTCCTGAAATTAGGTGATTTTTGCTTCAATATCGGCAAGTAAGCTCTATTTGCCGAAATTGCATAATAAAAGCCACCAATTTAGCGTCGTTTTCGGCAACTAATAATTTCCATCTCTATTCTTGACATGGCAAAAATTACTCCAAAATTATTGACAATATAACTGACGGCCCCCAAAATATCATCATGAAGATTGTGATGGCTTTTTGTTCTTTGGGTATTTATTGAAAAAAAAGAACTGATTATTCTTAAGGAGTTTTGAGTCATGGATGAACAGATCCTTCGCGAAAAGGAAGTCTTAAAGGTCGTTGGTCTTAGCCGATCAAGCCTTTGGAGGAAGGAACGGCTCGGTGTTTTTCCTCCTCGACGGAAGCTTGGAATAGGAGGAAGAGCGGTCGGTTGGCTCCGATCCGAGTTGGAGGCGTGGCTTAAAAACCTTCAGACACCGGCATCGGCCAGTGGTTCCGAAAGCCAACGGGAGGTTATTTAGAGTGGGCAGCATGGATTCCGAGTTAAGGTTTGGGCAGCATGGTTGTAAGGGCAAACTGCTTGAGAAAAGAATAGATAGGGGGGTGGTTGCGGGAAGGAATTGACTGACAAGCGGCAAAAGAAGTGAAATTTCCAAAAAATCCCAAAACCGAAAGAGAGGGCAGAAAAATGAACGAGAAAGAAGATTTGAAAAACTTGCCGTCACTTATGGACAAAACAAAAATGGTTCCCGTACCAATCCCCGACGAAGTTCTCGAAGCTGCCGCCAGCATCGCTCCAGAAGGCTTTTTCGCCTCGGTCACGGAGACAGGGATTTACTTTAAAGCCTTCGACTATGCGGTCCCCTTCATTGCGGGACGAATCGTCGACATTGACCCCTACTTGGGCAAGTTTGAAAACGGGATCTTATCGAAAATGTCACTCAGCCGGCAGCCTTATCCTGAGGGGTACCAGCCGCGGATGGATATCGCCATACAAGATCCGGAAAAAATTTCGATCTTGTCCCTGGCCCCTACTTCCGCCAAGGCCGCAGCCAGTTTTCTCCGTCATCTGAAAAATTTGGGGCATAGACCGGAGAATTGCCTGGTCCGGGTCGAGACCGCCGTGCGCACTTCGAAGCAAGGGGGCCGATTCGGGGTTGCAGTTTTCAGTCTCATCGGGACGATCAACCCCGACCCACCCCAGGAGCCAAGCATAGCCCGGGCTGTTGCAGACCCGGTGTCACCGGTACCATCGGCCGAGCCCGCGACAGTCAAAAACCCCTGGGCTTAACCGTAAGTTGTAGAGCGGGGAGGGGGCGCCCTCCCCGCATCCCTTAGGACCCGACCGATGGTAACCAAGGCTATTTTACATCATTCACTTGAAATTAGCATAGCGGAAAACCAGCGATTAAATATCGGGGGACTAAAGAGGAGGTTCACCTATCCCAATCCCCGCTATGCCGAGGCCCGCCGACTAAAGCTCAGTACCTACGGGATTCCCGAAAAAATTTGTCTTCTGAACGACAGGGGCCCAGCCCTATTACTGCCCCGTGGCCTTATCAGCGCCATCATCACCGAGAACCCCAAAATGGAGATCTTTGATCAAACGGTCACGAGGCCTATTGAGTTCCCGCCAGCGACGATCTCCTTGCGGGATTACCAGCAGAGCCCCGTCGATGCGTTGCTTCAAAAGAATCAAGGTCTGCTGGTTGCCCCTTGTGGCTCCGGCAAGACTGTCATGCTGCTGGCAGTCATCCGGCACCGGAGCCAGAAGACTCTGGTGGTGGCCCACACCACGGACCTCATTGAGCAATGGCGGGTCAAAATCGAGGAGTTCCTGGGTCTATTCCCCGGCATCATCGCGGGGGGAAGATTTGACCCATCCCCCGCAGTAGTTGTCGGCACCCCCATGAGCCTGGATAAATATCAAGCTCCCGAGTTCCTCAATCAGTTTGGCATGATCATCCTAGACGAGGCCCACCATGCCCCGGCAGACTCCTTTCGTAGGGTAATCAGCCGCTTCCCGGCCCGCTACCGTTTGGGGGCATCGGCGACCCCAGAGCGCCGTGATGGCCTCTCTTTCTTGCTTCACGCGGTAATGGGCCCCACGGTGGCCGAGATCAAGACCGGGGATCTGGTCCAGGTCGGCCATGCCTTGGTCCCAAGTGTCCGGGCCATCTCCACCAACCTTTATCTGCCGGCGGTTGATGATTATGGGACCCTGTTGACGGCGATCACCAAGGACGAAGCCCGGAATGACCTGATCCTGCAGCATGTCATCAAGGAGGCCCGGGAAGGCCATTCCTGCCTGGTCCTGACGGAACGGATCGCCCATGCCAAGGAGCTTTATCGTCTTTTTCACACTCGTTATCCTGAGTTAGAGGCCGCAGTCGTCACCGGGAAGGATTCACACATCCACCGCCAGCAGGCCATCACGGCAATGAACCAGGGGCAGGTCAAGGTGCTATTCGCCACTCGCCTGGCGGAGGAAGGGCTGGACATCCCTTGGTTGTCCCGACTTTTTCTCACCTGCCCCATCAGGAGTACTAACAAAGTCACCCAAATGTTGGGGAGAACTCTCCGGCCCTGCCCCGGCAAGCCAACCCCAGTTATCTTCGATTTCGTCGATGACCTGGTTGGGTTAGCCGAATCCCAATTTCATTCCCGGAAAAGCGCGGCCTATGAGGGACTGATAATTAACCAAACGGCCTTTGGAGACGACTAGTGGAAACTCTAAAAGAAATCCAAATATCTCAAAAGCAATATGACGATCTTGCCTGCTTCTATGACCTCGTTAAGTCGCCGGAAGGGGTTATAGAGGGTTTCTTCATCAAGCCGGAGGGCAAGAAGGTCACGCGATATTACGGGGACAAGGACAAATTCATACAGGAAGTAGCCTATCTCAACAGTCAGGGGTTTACCTGCTACGCCGGCCTCCAACCCCGGAATCTTCAACTGACGAGCAAAAAAAAAGCAGGGTGTGACGAAAATATCATCGGGTTGCGTTTCCTGTATGCTGACCTGGACCCGATCAGGCCCAATGGCGTAAACGCAACCGATGAGGAGAAGCTCCTTTGCCAGCAAGCGTCCGGAGTGATTGTGGAGAATATCAGCAATGGACTGGGCTACCAGCCACCCATAGTTGTTGACTCCGGCAACGGCACCTGGTTGTTGCTGCCACTGCCGGAGGTCGCCATTACCGCTGAGAATCGGCGAGAAATTGCCGGCCGCCTGAAGGCATGGGGCGCTAAGTTCCGGGAGAAGTTCGAGACACCCGGGATCAAGATTGACCCCCAGGTTTACGACCTGCGCCGGTTAACCAAGATTCCGGGGACAAGGATATTTAACCATCCCGACACCTCGGAAAGACCACAGCGAATCTCCAGCTTCATATCCAGTTCATTCACCGGGCCGGATCAGAAGCTGCGGGACGATTTCCTTGCCATGCCCTTGGAAATGGAGGAAACAGCCTCAGGCCCAGGGGCCACCCCTATAATTCAGCTCAACTTAAAACGCATCTTTAAACGCTGTTACCTGATGGAGTTCTTGCGGCAAAAGGGCGAAGCCGGCGTTAATCATCCCCATAGTATACGCCTGGCCCTGAGTTCCTTCTCGCTGGCCTTGGGTGACCTGGATCAGGATCTGGCCTTCATTCGGCAAATCATCGGCGGCTGCCCGGACTTTTCTGAGGAAAAAACTCGCTACTATCTCCGGCAGAATCAAGGGAAAGTGGCCCCTTACGGCTGTGAAGCTCTGCGGAAAGTGGTAGTGGACCACTTCAAGGATTTCCAGGCTGAGTCGTGCAACTGCAACCTCACCCCTTCCCATGACCCAGTTACCAGGAAATTGCGGAAGCCTTCGCCCATCCGCTTTGCCCACCTCCTGGAGGAAGATTTGGCGGAGTTGTTTCAAGGCCTGCGCTTGGGGGAGGATGCGTTTAATGATTTCCAGGAGTTAAGGAAGTTCACCGGCAACTTTCTGTCGGCCGTGGATGCTGGCACCGCAAAGAAATTCCTGGAGGCCAGGAAAAAGGACTTGAAGCTGAAGAATCCCGATATTGCCAGTCTCTTGGCTTACCGGAAACAAGTCATTGACCTGTCCAAGGGCGCCAGGCAGGAGCGGCAGCTCTCCCAGGAGGAGGCGGAGCAGGCTATTGAATTGTTAAAGAGTCCGTCCCTCCTCTTTGACTACGGCGAATTTATCGGTCGGTTGGGGGTGGTGGGAGAGGAGCGGAACATCAGGCTGGTGCTCCTGGCCCTGACCTCCCGGCTATTAGGTGAGAATCTCATCAGCCTGGCCATTAAGGGAGAGTCTTCATCCGGTAAGAGTTGGCTTCTAAAAAACTGCCTAAAGGTGTTCCCCGAAGAATTTTATTTCGAATATACCAGCATGTCCGATAAGGCCCTCATTTATTCGGACAAAGATTTTCGGCATAAATTCATCATTTTCTATGAATTTAAGGGGCAGAACGACGAGATCAACTACCTGGTCCGCACCTTGATGAGCGAGGGGCGCCTGAAGTACGAGTATACGGCCACAGGTGACCGTGATTACAAGACTGTAGTCATTGACAAAGAGGGCCCCACGGGATTCATCACCACCACTACGGACCCCCAGGTCTTTGACGAAAACGAAACCCGGATCTTCTCCCTTTTCATCGATGAGTCCGAAAGCCAAACCCAGGCCGTAATCGATTTAATCGCTGACAGGTATGCCCAGGAAAATCCCAAGGTGCCGCAGGCGGAGATGGAACGGTGGCAGAACATCCAGCGGGTCTTGAAACCGTCTCCAGTGATCATCCCTTACAGCACCTGGTTAGCCCAGCACATGCCGGTGAAGAAGGTGCGGATCCGGCGGGACTTCGAGCGCATCCTGATGGCCATCTCGGTCTGTGCCCTGCTGCACCAATCCCAGAGGAGGATAGTCCGCAAGGATGGTCAGGAATACCTGGAGGCCTCGGTGGTCGATTATCTCATGGTCAAAGAGCTGCTGGAAGGGACTTTGATCGAGACGGTGGAGGGGACCTCACCGAAAACCGAGATGCTGGTGCGGATGGTCCAGGAAATTTATTCGGGGAAAGGTGCCGCTTATACCACCGAGGACGGAACCGACGCCATGGTATCGATGACCGAGATAGTGAATAAAGTGGGTAAAACCCGGCGCACCGTGGAGAGGTGGTTGGACCCCGCGGTGGAAAATGGCCTGTTGGATAAAAAGAAGCTGGGCCGGCAGGTGTTTTTTAAACCGTCCAAGGAAGCCGCCGGCAACCCAGTTTTCTCCAAGAGGTCCATGCTACCGGCTGGTGAAGTGCTCATTAACAATTTTCCAGAACTTTGCAAGGCGATCCAATTTGTGCACCCCGTGTCCGGGGAGAAGATCGAAATCGTAGATGATGGTTCATAAAAATATACGACATGCGACAAATATAAGAAATTGCCAATGTCGTATATTAAAATGCAGGAATCATTAAATAAATTCCCATTTACGACATACGACACGGGAAAGGAATAAAGCACTTTTTTTTCATGATACCAAGACCAAGGCAGTTAAAATTTCGTGCTACGCTTACCATAATTTATGTCGCATATTGATCTGAATAACAGTTATTCTAACAGGTTATCTATCAAGGAGCCTTCGTCGCATGTCTGTTGCATGTCGTATATAAACCAGGGTGAAAAAAAAGTGCGCTTCTTACCCATTAGGATTAGGTGTATTGCAAAGAATTTTTCCAGGCTTCTAATAGTTGGAATATACGACATACGACAAATATGCGACATTGGCAATGTCGTATAATAACCTCTGATAATTATTGAATAAATGCTTATTTACGACATACGACACGGAAAAGGAATAAAGCACGTTTTTTTCTAAGATCTTAGGGAATCAAGTTGATAAAAATTTTTGCCTTAAGTACCCTGCGGTTTGTCGTATATAGACAATAAAATGAAGTAATTTAATGTGTTATCTATCAAGGAGCCTTTGTCGTATGTTTGTCGTATGTCGTATATCCAAAATGTTTTTGGAAAAAAAAGTGTGCTTCTTTCCCCCCCCTGTCGTATGTGTCGTAAATGAGATTTCCCAGGCCACGCCTGGCTGAAATATACGACAGGGCCTTTGTCGTATATTTGTCGTATGTCGCATGTTGAAGGAGAGGGCCATGCTTGTTTTGAAGGTCGTGCCCACCAGAACCGAGGGTGCAGGAGTGGTAATGCCGGCGGTTGAAGAGTTGGCGGCGCCTTCTCAGTCCGACCTTGCCTTCAAAGAGTCAATTCTTGACCTGGCCTTCGCCGGCCAGCTCACCGAAATTGTGAGGATGGGTGTTTCCCCCCAATATCAGGGGTTGTTGGGCCCCCATGTCTGGTTGGCGCCTAATGAGAAATTGGCCTTAAAAAAATGGCGTGAAAAGGGCGATATAGCCTTCATACCGGAGGAATTGCCCATCATTATTCCTCTGATCCTCGAATCCTCTGATCAGGCCATGGCGCTCTTAGAAACCAAGCGCCGGAGCGGGACTTTCATCACTACCGAATCCCCCGGTCAAGACAACAGCCCAGAAATTTATCATATCCAGGACGGCGAGGAGCTTGAATCAATTTACTTATACGTCAAGGAAAACTCTGTCAGCAAGGTCTTCATTGACACTGAAACCACCGGCCTGGACCCATATGCAGCCGAGTTGGTGCTGGTACAGATCATGGCAGAGGACCAGGTTTTCGTCATCAACGTGAAGAGCGTTGCCCCCGATCACCCCGGCTTCGGCATTCTTAGGCGCATTCTGGAAGATCGGGCGATTCTAAAAATAGGCCACAATCTTAAATTCGACATCAAGTTTCTCAAACAGCAGCTTTTTTCAGACCTAACCATCAGGAATCTCTTCGACACTTACCTGGCCGAGTCCCTTCTGACCGCCGGCTTGACGGATAAAGGTAACCTTTCCTTGAAAGCCCTGGCGAAGAAGTATCTGGGATTGGAGTTGGACAAGGCTCAGCAGAGCTCATTCGCTGGCCAGGAAATTAGCCGCGCACAGATTGACTATGCCGTGAAAGATGTGAAGGTTTTAGAGCCGATCTTTCGGCAGCAATCTGAAAAACTGGTTGCCGAGGGTCTGGTAGATGCCGCCCTTTTGGAGTTTTCCATTGTTTCAGCCGTGGCTGACATGGAGTTGGCCGGGATGCTGCTGGATTTAGGCAAACTCCGGAGCTTAGAAAAGACTCTTGAGGCAAAGCTGGTTGAATTGGAAGCCCAGTTACATGATCTGGCCGGAGAGAAGGAGCCTACCCTTTTCGGCGACATCCCCAAGATCAACTTTCGCTCCCCCGTCCAGGTGAAGGAGGTTTTTGCCAAGTTGGGAATCAGCCTGGAAAGTACCGGCATTGAAGTTCTGTCAAAGACAGACCATCCCCTCGCTAGGACTCTGGTGGAGCACCGCAAGGTATCAAAACTGCTGTCGTCCTTTATCAAACCTCTGCCGGATCACATCAGCAAGCACACCGGCAGAATCCACCCGGAGTTTTATCAGACCGGCACCGAGGCGGGAAGATTCACCTGCGAGAACCCCAATGTCCAGCAGATCCCCAAGGAACAGGGATGGAGGGATTTGTTCACGGCGCCGGTTGGGTACCGGATACTTACCGCCGACTACAACCAGATCGAGCTCCGAATCTTGGCCGAGTATTCCCAGGACCCAGCTTTTCTGGACGCTTATCACCAGGGTCAGGACCTGCACTCCCGGACAGCCGCGGAGATGTTTAGAGTACCCCTGGAGCAGGTAACCAAAGAGCAGCGCAACGTGGCCAAGACCATCAACTTTGGCCTCTGTTACGGAATGAGTGCGAAGGGTTTGGCTGCCCGGTTGGGTTTTGGCGTGGAGCAAGCCGAGAAATTTATTCAGGCCTATTTCAGGGCCTACCCCCTGGTTAAGGACACCCTGCAACGGCTGGGGATGCAGGCTATCCGGCGGCATTATTCCGAAACCCTGTCTGGCCGGAAGCGCTATTACCGGCCCGCGGACAGCTTTTCAGCCCAAAAGTCCCTGGAGCGGAAAGGTCGCAACACTCCCATCCAGGGCACTTGCGGAGACATCCTCAAGAAGGCCGTCCACTATCTCATGGAGGCCTTGCGGCCATATGACGCCAGGATAATCAACCTGGTTCATGATGAGATAGTGATCGAGGTGGTGGAGCACCAGGCGGCGACCGTCAAAGAGATCGTCACAACCCAGATGGTGCAGGCCGGCAAAGATTTTCTTAAAACCATTCCAGTGGAAGTTGACCTGGTCATTGATCAGGTATGGAGGAAATGATGCTCATCCAGGCAATTGACGACTATCTGCAAACCAGGCCCAGGGCTGAAAGACCCCGGAGGTGCTTTCACCCTTCCAGCCTGCACAAATCACCGAGGGAGTTGTACTATCATTACCTCCACGGTGATGCCGACCAAGAATTTGAGTCCCGGATCCTCCGGATCTTCGATAACGGGCACGCGGTCCATAACCGGTTGCAGGGGTATTTGCAAGAAATCGGGATCCTGTGGAAAACCGAGGTTCCCGTGGAGCATGAGGAATACGAGATCAAGGGCCATGCCGACGGTATCATAAAGATTAACGGGATTGAGGGGGTCTTGGAGATCAAGTCAATTAATAGCAATCAATTCTATGGGTCTTATGAGTCCGTGCCCGAGCACCTGATCCAGGTCAATATTTACATGTTTTGCTTGGGCATCCCCCGCGGCTGCCTGCTGTATGAGTGTAAGGATACCCAGAAATTGAAGGAATTCTACATTAAACAGGACCAACCTACCCTGGAGAAAACCTTGGCGAAAATAAGCTATGTGCAACGGTGCATAAGAGCAGGGAGAGAGCCTGATGAATCGGAGAAATGGTAGACCAGCGCTTAAAACTTATACCAATAATTCCACGTTTTCTTTGCGAGCGATAAAATTCCTAGAACTCTATTTTGGAGGGGCCTTAATAAAAGACGCTGCCCGTGTCGCGGGTTACAAAGGCACAAGCGACCAGGCTCTTTGCAACACCGGGCGGAAAGTCCTAGATAAATTCAGCAACAACCCCCATGCACTTTTTCGGAGGGTGGGGCCGCGTGGGATGGATAATATTGTCCGCCTAATTTCCGGGGCGGTGGACGATGATAGCAAGCCTGAGCGCCAGCTGGAAGCCCTGAAAGTCTTAACGCAATGCTTTTTCCCATAGGAAGATTAACCGTTCAACATATGAGGAGTTACAGCAATGAGCAGGGGTCTTTCGCACCTCCAAAAAGGAATTTTGCTTCTCTGCCTGGAGAATGGCTTTCTTTCGACTCAAGAGATTTTGAGCGCCTGGTTGAGTTGGACACCGGCAAAATGGGGGTCCAAGGTGGCCACCGTTGGCAAGAGCGAATACAACGCCGGCCACGCCAGTTTATCCAGGACCATAGGCCGACTTTGGCGCCGGGGCTTAGTGGTTATTTGGAAAACGCCTAGCCATTCATCCACAGGGATTACCTTGACGGATGCGGGTAAAGCACTAGCCCAGGCCATTTCGAAGGAAGAATCAGGAGGAAGCAATTAACAGTTAAGAGGCTGTAATTTCAAAAGATATTCACCAGTAATATCATTAGAATTATTTCTTCTGATATTTTATATCCTGAATTATCTATATTTTTCGGTAGGATAAGTGTTAATCAGCCAACAAACATAGGAATTGGTTGGGCAAAAAATCCCCGTGCCATTCATCCATTTTTCACATATGTTCATAATTCCCAGCGAAAGGCATGAATATCCTGAAGGATATTGTTATTTCAGCATGGTAACCCATAATCCTACCCATCTTTGTCTGCGCCTACCCCTGGGAGCTTCCGGTTAATTAAATCAGGCAGTTTCACGTCTCCGGTAAGAAAATCCCCTTAATATAATTTTGTCCAAGGAAATTTGCCGTCTCAAACACCCCAAAATGTCTTAACCATTTCCTCTCGCTTGTGACATAATGCTTTTAGGTGAAGCCCGATGAATTCCCTGGAAACCTACCCCAAGGAATTATCCGAAATCAGCTCTTCCGGGGCGGCCATCAAGGAGACCTCTTATTATGGCCCCCTGGCCAACCTCCTGAATGAGATCGGCAAGGCCCTTAAGCACAAGGTCAAGCAGACGCTGCATTCAAGGCGCATCGCCGCATGAAACTGACCGATTTTCAAGCCAAATACTTTGCCCACGAGCTTACCAAACGCTGTGCGTCCGATAGCGTTGAGAAGCTCGCATCGGTGCTGGCCGACGCTCAGGTTGATCTGAATCCCCATCAGGTGGAGGCTGCCCTTTTTGCCTTCCGCAGCCCCTTCTCTAAAGGTGCAATCCTGGCGGATGAAGTCGGGTTGGGCAAGACCATCGAGGCCGGGCTCTTGCTTTCTCAAAGATGGGCCGAACGAAAGCGCCGTCTGCTGGTCATCGTGCCGGCCAACCTCCGCAAGCAATGGAGCCAGGAGTTGGCGGACAAGTTCTTCCTCCCCTCCATCATTCTGGAGTCACGCAGCTTCAACGAGTCGATCCGCGCCGGCAACCTCAACCCCTTCCAGCAGGACGCCGTCGTCCTCTGTTCCTATCAGTTCGCGCGAACCAAAGAACCGTATCTGCGTCAGACATCCTGGAACTTGGTGGTCATCGACGAAGCGCACCGATTGCGCAACGTCTATAAGAACACCAGCAAGATTGCTGTCGCCATTAAGCAGGCCGTGGCCCCGTTTCCCAAGGTGCTGCTTACAGCTACGCCGCTCCAGAACACGCTGCTGGAACTCTACGGCTTGGTCAGCATTGTGGATGACTTTGCCTTCGGCGATTTTAAGAGCTACCGCACGCGCTTCACCCGCCTCGGCAACGACACCGATTTCTCGGAACTGAAGGAACGCCTGAAGCCCCTCTGCAAGCGCACGCTCCGCCGCCAGGTGTTGGAGTACGTGAAGTTTACCAATCGTCACGCTCTCGTGCAGGAGTTTGTGCCCTCCGAAGCAGAGCAACGGCTCTACGATCTGGTTTCGGACTATCTACAACGACCTACGCTCTATGCCCTCCCGGCCAGCCAGCGCCAGCTCATGACGCTGATCCTGCGCAAGTTGCTCGCCTCTTCCACCTACGCCATCTCGGGCACGCTGGAAGGTCTGGTTAACCGACTAGAAGCTGCAGCCGCGGCTGCGACGGCCGTGGATACCCCACCGGAAGAGCTACCCGGGGACTGGGAAGGGCTGGATGAGTTGGCCGACGAATGGGAAGCGGAAGAAGACGGCCCCTTGCAGCCGGAACGGGCGCGCCTCACATCCGAGCAACTGGCAGAGCTACGACAGGAAATGGCACAGCTCCGGGAGTTCCATGCCCTGGCCAAGTCGATCATCAAGAACGCCAAGGGGGAGGTTTTGCTAACTGCCCTGCGTCGGGGCTTTGCTGCCGCCGCTGAGGCCCAGCTTAGCCAGGGCGCCGCCACTTTGCAGCAGAAGGCCGTGATCTTCACAGAATCGCGCCGCACTCAGGAATACCTTTTCCGCGTGCTTGAGCAGACAGAGTTTGCTGGCAAGGTGATGCTTTTTAACGGGACCAACAACGATCCCACCTCCAAGGCCATCTACCAGCGCTGGCTCGTCCAGCATGCCGACACCGACCGCATCACGGGTTCGCCCAGTGCCGACATGCGGGCCGCGCTGGTGGAAAACTTCCGCGACCACGCCGCCATTCTGATTGCCACCGAGGCCGCCGCCGAGGGCATCAACCTCCAGTTCTGCAACCTGGTAGTCAATTACGACCTGCCCTGGAACCCCCAGCGCATCGAACAGCGCATAGGCCGCTGCCACCGCTACGGTCAGAAGTTCGACGTGGTGGTGGTCAACTTCCTCAACAAAAAGAACGCCGCCGATCAACGAGTTTACCAGTTGCTCGACCAGAAGTTCCGCCTGTTCGACGGGGTCTTTGGGGCCAGCGACGAGGTGCTTGGGGCGCTCGAATCGGGATTGGACTTCGAGAAGCGCATCGCCGCCATCTATCAGCAGTGCCGCACCCCGGAGCAGATCCAGTTCGAGTTCGACCAACTGCAGCGGGAACTGGAAACCGAGATTGCCGCCGGCCAGCGCGACGCCCGGGAGAAGCTCTTGGACAACTTCGACCAGGAAGTCGTGGAGAAGGTGCGCATCCAGAGCCATGATTTCCTTGACCGTTTCAACGAGCAGCTTTGGCGGCTCACCCGGCACCTTCTTGCCGACTACGCTCACTTTGTCGACAACGGCTACAGCTTCATGCTGCATACTAATCCCTTCCTCGGCGAGGCCATTCACCCGGGACCGTACCGGATGGCCAAAGGTGTTGAGGACGCCAATACCTATCGCGTGGGCCATCCTCTGGCGCAACGGCTTCTGGAGCGCGGTAAGGCGTTGACCCCGCCGCCATTCGAGGTTGTCTTTGACTATACTGGCAGCGGCAAGAACATCGCCATTCTGGAGCCTTTGCTGAGCCGAAGTGGCTGGCTGGTTTGCGCTCTCCTCACCATGAGTGCCCTGGAAACGGAGGATATGCTTGTTCTTACCGGCTTGGCTGACGACGGGATGGCCTTGGACGAGGCGCAGTGCCGCCGACTCTTCGACCTACCAGCCAGCCTGGGTGCACCCCGCAAGGTACCCGGACCCATCGCCTCAACCATGGACGAAGCCCTGGCGATCCACCGTCAGGAGCTTCTGGAGGAGATGTCCGCACGAAACGGCCGCTGGTTTGATACCGAGATGGACAAGCTGGACCACTGGGCCGAAGACCGCCGCGCTTCGCTCAAGACCGTGCTGGCGGAGTTGGACGAGGCGCTCAAGGAGGCCAAGAAGGCCGCTCGTTTGGCCCCCACGCTACCGGAGAAGCTGGAACGGCAACGCACCGCCCGAACCCTGGAGGCCAAGCGGGAGGAAGCTTGGCGCGCCTATGACCAGGCCAGTCGAGAGATCGACCGGCAGAAAGATGCGCTGCTCGACGAGATTAGCCGAAGGCTGGAGCAACGCATCGAACAGGAAAGGCTATTCGCCCTGCGCTGGAAACTCATATGAACTACAAACCCCTCCATCTGATTAGCAACAATGCAGTAGTACGATAAGGACAAAATAATGAATGCCGTTGCAACCAATTTAATGGAGTTCCTCAAGAAGGCGCCACAGTTCGTTATCCCTATTTACCAACGCCCCTATAGTTGGGGTGAGAAAGAATGTCGCCAATTGTGGAACGATATCATGCGCACAGGGCTTAACGATGCGATTCCGGCTCATTTTGTCGGCTCCATCGTGTATGTGGAGAAGGGGCTTTACCATGTAACAAGCCATTCGCCTCTGCTGGTTATTGACGGCCAGCAGCGGCTCACCACGGTAATGCTCCTGATTGAAGCACTTTCCCGTAGTTTGGGTGATAGCGAGCCGCAGGATGGCTTCTCTGCGAAGAAGCTGCGCAACTACTATCTGCTCAATCCGTTGGAAGACGGCGAGCGTAGATACAAGCTGGTGCTCTCCCAAACCGACAAAGCATCCCTGATGGCCCTGGTGGATCAGAACTCCAAGCCAAGAGATTATTCCATCCGGGTCGAAACCAATTTTGAGTTCTTCAAGGATCGGATAGACGAACTCAAGGATGATCTGGTAGCTCTATGCAAGGGTCTGGCTAAGCTGGTAATTGTGGATATCTCACTTGATCGTGTACAGGATAATCCGCAGCTTATTTTTGAGAGCCTTAATTCCACGGGGCGCGAGTTGAGCCAAGCGGACCTGATCCGCAACTTTATTTTAATGGGCCTGGAGCCACAGCTACAGACCAAACTTTATGAACAGTATTGGCGGCCTATGGAGGTGGATTTTGGGCAGGAGGCCTACGCCACCCACTTTGACAGCTTCATGCGTCACTACTTAACAGTAAAAACTGGCAGGATTCCCAATATACGCGAGGTCTATGAGGCGTTTAAAGAGCATGCGCGCTCCTCCAATATGGCGGGCGTAGAATCCTTGGTTGCGGATATCCGCGCCTTTGCCGGTTATTACTGCGCCATGGCCCTGGGAGCTGAGCCTGATCCAGAACTCAAAGCCGCGTTCCACAACATCCGCGAACTGAAAGTAGATGTAGCCTTTCCGTTCCTATTGGAGCTTTATCACGATTACACCAATAAGGTACTGACCAAGAGCGAGCTACTTCAGTCGGCGCGGATGGTGGAAAGCTATGTGTTTCGACGCGCGGTTTGCGGCATTCCCACCAATTCATTGAACAAGACCTTCGCGACCTTTGGGCGTGCCCTTAAGAAAGACCGTTATCTGGAAAGCATTCAGGCGCACTTTCTGTTATTACCGTCCTATCGCCGGTTTCCAGCCGATGATGAGTTCAAAAAAGAGCTTCAGATCAAAGACCTCTACAATTTCCGTAGCCGTAGCTATTGGCTTCGGAGGCTGGAGAACTATGGCCGAAAGGAGCTCGTGCCGGTGGATGAATACACCATCGAGCACATCCTGCCGCAAAATGAAAACCTGCCTGCCCCATGGAAGGCCGAACTTGGGCCTGATTGGAAGCGCATCCGGCAGACCTACCTGCACACCCTCGGCAACCTCACGCTCACCGGTTATAACCCCGAATACAGCGACCGCAAGTTCACTGAGAAACGTGACATGACAGGAGGCTTTCAGGAAAGCCCATTGCGCTTAAATCAAGGGCTCGGCGAGTTAGAACATTGGAACGAGGAGACCATCCGGCAGCGGGGTGAACGACTGGCGGGGCAGGCAGTGGAAGTTTGGCCCATGCCCAAATTGGAGACGGCTGTCCTAGAGGCTTATAGGCCGAAGGCGCCGACAACCGGTTACACTATCAATGATCACCCACACCTGGCTACGGGTCCAATGCACCCCTTATTTATGGCGTTTCGCAGACAGGTGCTGGCCCTGGATCCGTGCGTAACCGAGGAGTTCTTAAAACTCTATGTGGCCTACAAGGCAGAGACGAATTTCGTGGATGTCATCCCGCAGGCAAAACGGCTGTTGCTCTCCCTTAATATGAAATTCCCGGAGATCAACGATCCCAAGGGAATTTGCAAAGATGTTTCCGGCCTGGGCCGCTGGGGCAACGGGGACGTGGAGGTCAGTCTCTCCTCTATCGAGGACTTGCCCTACATCATGGGGCTGGTCCGGCAGTCGTTCGAGCGGCAGATGGGTAATGGTGGTGATAGCGAATAACCAGCTTGCTAAGAGGAAAGAGTTATGACCGACCAGCCTGAAAAACTTGACCTGGGCTCCCAGGATATTGCCGAGGAGAAGCGGCAAGAGTTGTTGCAGCTTTTCTCTGAGGTTCGCACCGAGGGAGGACGAATTGACTTTGAGCGGCTGAAGCTGGTCCTGGGCGAGGCGGTGGACGTGGGCAAGGAGCGCTACGGCATGACCTGGCCGGGGAAGGCCGACTGCTTCAAGACCATCCAGGCGCCGAGCCTGGGCACTCTGTGCCCCTGCCCGGATGAGAGCGTCAACTTCGACACCACTGAAAACCTTATCATCGAAGGCGACAATTTGGAGGTGCTGAAACTTTTGCAGAAGTCTTATCTGGGCAAGGTCAGGATGATTTACATAGACCCGCCCTTTAACACCGGCAACGACTTCATCTACCCTGACAATTACACCGAGAGCCTGCAGACCTACCTGGAATACACCGGGCAGGTGGACGCCCAAGGCAAGAGGTTCGGTACCAACACCGAGGCCGATGGCCGCTTCCACTCCAAGTGGCTGAACATGATGTATCCACGGCTATATTTAGCGAGGAACCTACTTCGAGAGGACGGGGTCATACTGGTCAGTATCAATGACGTTGAGTTGCCCAGCCTTCGTCATCTCATGAATTATATTTTCGGGGAGGAGTCATTCATTGGAGTGCTTATGTGGAAGAGCCGTCACAATGTTGATAGCCGAAATCAAACCGGGTTGTCGTCGGACCATGAATACGTGCTTTGCTACGGGCAAAGACTAACTGGACAGCAGATAGACGAGAGTAAATACTCCAATCCAGACGGTGACCTACGCGGTCATTGGATGAGTGATAACATGGTTGGTCTGGCTACGAAAGAACAACGACCAAATCTACACTATGATCTCATCAACCCGGAAACGGGAGTTGTATACCCATGTCCTGAGAAGGGATGGCGTTACGACAAGTCCACAATGGCTAACAAGATCCAAGAAAATAGAATTCTATGGCCTTCATCTCCTGACGGCAGACCCAGGCATAAGAAGTTCTTGAGCGAGTTACGAAGTCAATTTACCGGATTCTCATCAATATTAGATGTTCCAAATACGGCAGCTGGAACGCAGGAGCTACGGGAAATCTTCGGAGAATCAGTATTCGATTTCCCGAAGCCAGTCGGTCTTCTTAAGACACTCATAACTCAGGGTACGAACTCCAAACAAGGTGACATCTGTTTAGATTTTTTCGCCGGTTCTGGAGTAACCGCTCACGCTGTGCTCGAATTGAATATGCAGGATGGCGGCGATCGCAAGTTTATCTTGGTCCAGCTTCCCGAACCCACCGGCCGCGAGGATTACCCGACCATCGCTGATATTGCTAAAGAGCGCGTCCGCCGCGTTATCAAGAAGCTCAACGACGAGAACAAGGGGAAGCTCGACTTAGACGACGATACAAAGCAGGACCGCGGCTTCCGGGTTTTCAAACTTGCCGAATCCAACTTCAAACCCTGGAACGCCGACGTGCCTCACAATGCGGCGGCGCTGGAGCGTCAGCTTGAGCTACACGTGGACCATATCCGCGAGGGCCGTACCGCCGATGATATTCTCTATGAGATTCTGCTCAAGAGCGGCTTCCCCCTCACCACGCTGCTGGAAACAGTTAGTCTGGCTGGTCTGACCGTCTATAGCGTGGCCGGCGGAGCGCTCTTCATCTGCCTGGAGCGGGCGCTGACCCTTGAACTGATCCGGGCCATGGCGGAACTGAAACCCGAGCGGGTAGTCTGCCTCGATGAAGGCTTTTCCGGCAACGACCAGCTAAAGGCCAACGCGGTGCAGATCTTCAAGACCAAGGGCGTCACCAGCTTCAAGATGGTGTGAGGATGGCGAATGAAGATTCAATTTGACGCCAACCAACAATTCCAGGTTGACGCCATAGAAGCCGTCACCGACCTCTTCGAGGGCCAGCCCCAAGGCGCGCCGGAGTATGCGGTCATCAACCTGGGTGACATGGGGAGCTTGTTCGCCGGGCAGGACCGCACCGAGTTAGGGGTGGGCAACCGCCTGCTCCTGGCCGAAGACAAGCTTTTAGCTAACACCAGGGGCATCCAGGCGCGCTACGACATTGAGCTGGCCGATCCGAGCGCAGCGCTGGAGTCATGGCACCTCTTCGACGGCCCGGCCAACCAGGCGCGCCCCTGCCCGCACTTCTCGGTCGAGATGGAGACCGGCACGGGCAAGACTTACGTCTATCTCCGGACCATCTTCGAGCTGTCCCGGCGCTACGGCTTCCAAAAGTTCATCATTGTGGTACCCAGCGTGGCCATCCGGGAAGGCGTGCTCAAGAATATCGAGATCACCGCCGAGCACTTCCGGGCGCTTTACAACAACCTGCCCTTTGAGCACTTCGTCTACGACGCCAAGAAGGTGAACCGCCTGCGCCAGTTCGCCACCAGCAACACGCTGCAGATCCTGGTCATCAACATCGACGCCTTCCGCAAGAACTTCACCGGCACCGAGGAAGAGCAGAAGAGCAACGTCATCTATAAGGAAAGCGACAAGCTCTCGGGCCGCCAGCCCATTGAGTTCGTGCAGGCGGCCCGGCCCATCGTCATCATTGACGAGCCCCAGAGCGTGGATTCCACCGACAAAGCGCAGGAGGCCATCAAGGCGCTCAACCCATTATGCACCTTGCGCTTCTCCGCCACGCACCGCAATCCTTACAACTTGGTCTACCGGCTCGACCCGGTGCGCGCCTTCGAGCTGAAGCTGGTCAAACAGATCGTGGTGGCCAGCGCCGCGGCCGAGGGGGCGGCCAACGACGCCTTCGTGAGGGTGGAGCATATCGACTACCAAAAGGGCATCAAGGCCAAGCTACGCATTAACGTGCAGACGGCGGAGGGGCCTAAAGAGAAGGTAGTCACCGTCAAGAATGGCGCTGACCTTTTTGCCCTCTCCAATGAGCGTGCCTGCTACGCCCAAGGCTTCTCGGTAGTGGAAATCAACGCCGAACCCGGTAGCGAGTTCATCCGCTTCAACAGTGGCTGCACGGTGCACCTTGGAGAAGAAATCGGCGGTATGCGCGAGGACGTATGGCGGGCCCAGATCAAGCACACCATCAAGCGGCACCTGGAGAAGGAACTGCAGATACGCGAGCGCGGCATCAAAGTGCTCTCGCTGTTTTTCATTGACCGCGTGGCTAATTACCGTGGCTACGACGAGGCCGGGCAGCCGGTGAAGGGCAAGTTCGCGGAAGCGTTCGAAGCGGAGTTGATAGCCTTGGCAAAGGAGGAGCGCTATCGCGGGCTGGCTTGGCTCAAGGAGCCCATGGACAAGCTCCACAATGGCTACTTCGCCCAGGACAAGAAGGGCGTGCTCAGGGACACCCGCGGCGACACCCAGGCCGACGACGAGGTCTACAACCTGATCATGAAGGAGAAGGAGCGCCTGCTTTCGCTTGATGAGCCGTTGCGCTTCATCTTCAGCCACTCGGCGCTGCGGGAGGGTTGGGACAATCCCAACGTCTTCCAGATATGCACCCTCAACGAGACGAAAAGCGCGATCAAGAAGAGGCAGGAGATCGGCCGGGGCATGCGCCTGCCCGTGGACCAGACAGGCCTGCGCGTCTTCGACGAGTCTGTAAACAAGCTTTACGTGATGGCCAACGAGAGCTACGAGGACTTCGCCCGGGCATTGCAGACCGAGTACGAGGAAGACTGCGGCGTAACATTTGGCAAAGTGCCGCTTACCGCCCTGGCAAAGCTGACCCGTGTTGTAGATAGCACTGAACAGCCCATAGGGCGCGAGGAGGCCGAGGTCATCCTTGCGGCCCTGGTGGGCCAGAAAATGCTCGATACGGAAGGGCGCATTCAACCAGCCTTCGATCCGAAGCGCCCGGACTTCAAAATGGAACTTCCGGAAGCCCAGCGTGAGTTGGCGCCTGCAGTGGTCGACTTGCTGTCGTCCTACCAGATCGAGCGGCACATACGCCGAGACCGGGACGAGAGGCCCAACCGGCTCAAGAAGGAAGTCACACTCAGTCCCGAATTCCAGGCTCTCTGGGACCGCATCAAGCCTAAAACCACTTACCGGGTGGAGTTCGAGACGGACAAGTTGGTAGATCATGCCGTCGATGCCATCAAACGGATGGAGAAGATTGAAGTTCCCAAGGTGCAGGTCACCACGGGGTGGCTTGATGTAACCAGGGGCGGCATTGCTGCAGAGACTGTGGGAGTTGCAGAGGAGCAGGTGAGATTTGCCTCTCGCGCAGTGCCCGATCTGCTGGCCTACCTGCAAAACGAAACTGAGCTCACCCGCTCAACATTGGTGCGTATCCTAAAGGCTTCCGGCCGGCTCGAAGAGTTCTTCAATAACCCACAGCGCTTTATGGACGCCGTGGTCGCCAACCTCAAGTACGAGCTGCACCGCCTGCTGGTGGATGGCATCAAGTATGAGCGGATCATTGGTACCGGTTCGGAGGCCGAATGGGAGATGCTCCTTTTCAAGAACGAAGAGTTAATCAACTACTTGACGGCTCTTCAGGTGAAAAAATCGGTTTATGAATATGTCCAGTATGACTCGGAGGTAGAGCGTGAATTCGCCAGGCGTCTGGACGAGCGGGAGGATATCAAGCTTTTCGTCAAGCTGCCAGGTTGGTTTGTGATAGACACACCCGTCGGCACCTACAACCCCGACTGGGCGATTCTCAAGCACGATGGCCAAGCGCTCTATCTGGTGCGAGAAACCAAGGGAACGAGGGACTTTCTGAAGCTGCGAACCACCGAGGCTGACAAAGTGAGGTGCGGTCTAAAGCACTTCGAGACGTTGGGCGTCCCGTTTGCGGTGGCGGTGACCGCGGATGAGGTGTAACCGATATGAAATGCTCACAAATAAGGCTTGAGGAGCTGAAGTCATGGGCAAGCATATTGGCATAGTAGTTGATTGGTATGGACCTTACAAAAGCATCCAGGAAGCGAGGAAAGTCAGTAAGATTGATTATGAAGATGGCCTCTATCTGTTTATCGGCAGACAGAAGAATCAACAGTCGTCAACAAACCTCTTATATGTTGGTATATCGGGCTCTTTACAGGACCGGCTCACTCCCCAACATCCCATCCTGTCCGATATTTCTGGAGATCCCATTATCTGGTTAGGGGAGATCGCTTCCTATGGTATCCCCGGGCCGGCGAGCCAAAATCTAATGCATCTTGCTGAGTGGGCGACGGCTTATTTCCTGCAACTCCCTCTAAATACAAAGAAGACATATAATCCACCAAATTTTCCAGTTACAGTGGTCAATCGCTGGTGGAAAAGGGATTACAAAACCCGTCGCAAGCAACGCCCACACCCCGATTGGCCGGATGTTTTTGATTTTCCCGGTCGGGAATTTGATGCAAAAGTCGGCTGGATCGGCTATAGCGAACGTTGGAGGCCAAAAGATTTTTGACGCTTGCCTTAGGACTGTAATCTGTATCAAGTTAACCACTGAGGGCCGCCGGCTTTGTCCAGAGCAAAAGCAACCTGGGTCTTTCTAAATTCCGGCGAGGTGCTCTATGGCAATATTGGTCATTAAATCTGACAAAGATAAAGTCTATTTCAAAGTGGAAATGGGCAAAGGGGAAACTTTGATTTCGGAACTTGAGCGCAAAGAAATTAAGGCCTTGAAGCTCAAGAATCTCAAGAATTATCCCACGATTTGTCGCTGTGACGGCAGGACAGACATCTACCTTGCTCCAGAAGGAGGTGAATTTTTAGCGGTAATTCGGCGGGTGCTTCTGGGTAACGAGGATACCGAGCTGGAGCCCAAGATCAACCGCATGGACGAGATAAGTACACAGCACGAAGCCTGGCTTAAAACAGATCGTATAGGCAACTGGCGCCTTGATATGGAGAATTTAGTCCTGGTTAACGAAGCCTGTAATTATAAGGTTGATCTAGGCTTAATCAGGACCGACACCCATCTTTTGGATATGATTTTGTATTTAGCCGAAAAACCAGGACCGCAATGGCAGTTGGAGAACTTTCTTTGCCTCTTGGAGGTAGCAGCAGCCAGGCGCTTCGGCAAGGTTTCCCTCCGAACCCTATTCGGTGACCGCAATCGCCCCATCATCCATTGGTGAAAGCGGGTGCTGTGCATCATCCTGGACGAAGGAGTGCCGTCCCCCACTGGAATGACTGCGAACTATCAAGACGCTTAATAACAGAAACTTAGGGAGATTTCATTGACGCAAATCGGCCCAAAATTTATTTTTGGACTGCGGTGATCAAGCTTCCTCATACGGATATATTGAAGACTCGAAAACAATTTGACGACTTACCTTCTCCTGCTTCAGCCAACCGACAAAAAATCTTATGAACGAAAAAGACCCTAACGTAGAAATTCCCTTCTCTCCCGGCGATTGGGTGATTGACCGAAACAATCCTGCACAGCGTGGGCAGTACTCCGGCAATTGGCACATGGCAGGACCTCACATCATGGTGCAGTTGTCTTACCCCGGAGGCGGCACTAGTTTTCGTCCTCTGGCTTGCCTGGAGGGGATGCGGAAAAATGGATACGGGACGATAGAAGAGCGCCTGCGCGAAGGACATTTCGGAAAGATCCGGGATCTTCAACGGCTGATTACTTACGAGAAGCTCAAGGGAACCCTCCACGAGGTGATCTACTCGATGGAGGCGGCTCAAATTGATTTCTACCCCTACCAGTTCAAACCAGTGCTCAAATTCATCAATTCTCCGACAGAGAGGCTGGTCATCGCCGATGAGGTCGGTCTCGGAAAAACTATCGAGTCTGCCCTGATCTGGATGGAGCTCCAGGCAAGGCGCCAGGCGGAAAGGCTTCTGGTTGTCTGCCCAAAGACCCTTGCCGAAAAGTGGCGTGAAGAACTCCGCAGCAAATTCCTTTTGGATGCCAGGATCGTGGGTTTCCCAGATATAGCAAGGGAAATCAGAGACTTAAAGAAGATGGGGCCGGGGCAGCCCTTTGTTTTGATTGCAACCTATACAGGCCTACGTCCCCCAAAAGCTGAATTACGGCTGTTGGACGAGCCACCGGATGTTGAACCACCTGGGTCTGCGAAAACATCCTTGCTCCGCGAGCTTCGTCATTGGGATCTGGGGTATGAGCCCCTCGACATGGTGATCTTCGATGAGGCTCATTACATGCGGAATCCAGCTTCAGCGACCTTTCATCTTGGTGAAGGTCTTGCTACCTGCGCAGGTGCTGTCCTATGCGTGTCTGCCACGCCCATCCACAACAGCAATACCGACCTGCATAGCCTGCTTCGCCTGATCGACGAGAGTTTCTTTGAAACCCAGGGTATGTTCGAGGAACTACTTGAAGCTAATCGTCCGGCGGTGCAGGCCGGGAACGCATTGGCCCGGGTTCCAATGGATGCATCGTTACTGGATAGGGCAGTTGTAAGCATGGAAAAAAGCCGGTACATCAGACAATCGCCCCTGTTCAAGCAGTTTCTCGAGAAGCTGGAACTTCTGGACCCCTCTAATAAAGCGCAGCTCGCAAAGTGCCAGGATCTCGCAGAGAAGCTAAATCTCTTAGGCAGTTATGTAAATAGAACACGAAGGGTACAGGTGAAAGAAAAGCGTCCTTTACGGGTTCCGTTTGTCCAGACGGTCGAGTATTCCCGTGAAGAAATGCGTCTTTATAGAACCATCCTCGACATCGTTCGTCGCCGCTGTCTTCTTGATAGCCGCCCATTCCATGTTTTTCAGTCTATTGGCTTGCAGCTTAGATCTGCCAGCTGCCTTCCGGTTATGGCCCAGGAACTCCGAGATGGGCGATTCGGTGATCCTGAAGAGCTCTACGACGAAGCAATGGGTGAAGAAGTCTTCGACGACCTTTTGGATGAGAACTTCGAGGAAGAGCTAAAAGTCTCGGATATTAAAAAACTCCTCGATTATAATTTTGAGAAAAATGACAGTAAATATAAAAAGTTACAACAGATGCTTTTTGAAAACCTGCCGGAAGAGAAGGTCATTATTTTTGCATACTATCGCCCGACACTAGCTTACTTAAGAAGCCGTCTCATAGAAGATGGCCTGAATGTGACCGTGATTCATGGTGGCGTCCAAAGCGAACGGCGTTGGGAGGAGCTCGACCGCTTCAGGGATCCGCACGGCCCTCGCGTATTGCTGTCCTCAGAAGTCGGCAGCGAGGGTATCGATCTCCAGTTCTGTCGAGTGATTGTCAATTATGACCTGCCCTGGAACCCGATGCGCCTAGAACAGCGAATAGGCCGTATTGACCGAGTCGGTCAGACGGCAAAAAGGCTATCAATCGTCAATTTCAAGGTCAAGGATACCATCGAAGAGCGACTCTACAACCGGTTGCATGCCAAACTCGAGCGTTTCGCCAATAGTCTTGGAGACTTGGAGGCAATCATCGGGCGAGAAGTGCAGCAGCTTACGGTTGCTCTTCTGAGCAGAGAACTTACGCCGGAAGAAGAAGCAGAATTGATCGACCAATCTGAGCGGGCGATTGAGCAACAATTATTACAAATCCAGGCACTGGAAGAATCGGGCGACGTTCTGATCGCTCTTTCAGATTATATCCAGCGAAAGATCGAAGAGGACCGAGAAAAGGGAAGATACATCAAACCGGAGGAACTGGAGGATTACCTGACCGACTTTTTCCAGCGGGAGTTTCAGGGTTGCGAGCTGAACTTTAACACACCGGTGGATGGTTGCATCAGAGTGAAGCTGACATTTGAGGCGCACTCTTCGCTTTCCAATTTCATTGGGGATGACCGCTCGTTAATTGCTCGTCCCCTCAGGCAAAGGGAATTCACAATTACCTTCAGGAGAGAGGTTGCCCAGCGCCTGCCGGTCAGACTTCGTCGAAGCGTCTATTTCGTCAACCACCTTTCGCCCCTCGTCCGATGGATAACCCAGATGAACCGGGAGAGATCACATACCTTCTACGACGTTTCAGCCCTTCAAATTACTCACCCCGATCTGCCGAAGGGAGATTATTGTTATTGTATTGAGCGCTGGAAGCTCAAAGGATTGTCCATCCGTGAATGTCTCGCTTATGGGATCCGATCTCTATCGAATGGAGAGAGCTATCCAGAAGATTTTTCGGAAGATATTATCCAGCATCTTCTTCATCACGGCAGTGATTGGGATTACGTGGACTGCGATCTGGGGGCACTTCAGAACACCTACAAGAGTTTAGAACAGGATTTAATAAGCTGCTTCTCTGCCGCAGTTTCAGACTTCGAGGCGGAGAATACCACCTCTTATCAGATCAAGGTACAGCGGGTGCAAAGCTTTTTCGAACGTCGAATCGCACAAGATGAACAACGCTTAAAGACCTTGCATGAGGCAGGAAGGGGTCCCCGCGTTATCGGGTTGACGGAGCGCAGGCTACAAAAGGCTGTCATAAACAGGGAACGGCGCCTTGCTGAACTGGAGGCAAAGGCCAAAATCGACATGGAACGTGGGCAAGTAGCAGCAGGCGTCTTTCGCGTTACAGGTAGGTAGCATAACGAGGTGTTAGGCATGAGAAAGATCTCGATGTTGATCAGAAACTTATTTAGTGGCAAAAGAAAACAACCGGAAAGTGTATCAGAACTGTCAGCATCGGGGCATGATAGGGAGAATCGCCCCTATGACCAGGCTATTCCCGTTAAACCATCCCAACCCAAAGAGGCTAAAGAACAAGGATCGACTCACAGCGGCCAGCAGAATAATCGTGTTAGTGAGACATCAGAGCCAATTACATCACCTTCGAAAAGACAACAGCCATATTTCATTCAAGTAGGCTTCGATTTTGGCACCTCTTTTTCCAAGTGCGTTTGCCGAGATGTAATGACCAATAAAGCATGGGTCCATATCCCGTCAAAGTCTAATGGGCATGAGCTTCCTTTTTTGATTCCGAGCATATTGCTATTCTTAGATGGGAAACTTCAATATGTCCCAGAACAAGGTGTCCATTATCCAAAATGGGGCCTGTATCACCTGAAGCAGGCCCTTGTTAAGGTTGCTTTGGCCCAGATGGCTGATCCTGTGCTGGCGCCGTACAGACGCGTTTGCGACCAATTTGATATTGGTGACCTGGTTAGTTTTGTCAGATCATGCGCAGTCTATTTAATTGCCGGTGCACTCGGCACGGTCCGGGAGCAAATAAGACAGAGACTGGTTGATTTCGGCAGCCACCCTGATGATTATATGGCTGTGAACCTGGCCATCCCTGTTGCGGATGCGGAGCAACCCAATATTAATAATCTATACCATGCGATTCTCTGCGAGTCTTGGAGTCTGGCCGACATTATCCCGGGACATCCGTCATTATATCTGAAGGAATTGGGATCTCTAAGGAAGCATAATTTATCAGCAAATGGACAGGCTGTCCGCGACGCCTGCTTTATCTACCCAGAAGTGAGTGCCAATGTTCAGGGCTTTGTGCGTTCCCGCGTTTCAAGCCCGGGGATGTATCTGTTCTCTGACACAGGCGCCGCAACTGTTGACCAAAGCACGTTTATTTTCATTCACAAGCCAGATAATACGGAACATCTCACTTACCTGCATGGCAAGGTTTTACCATTTGGATCAAGCCAAATCGAGTTTTTAGCTGCAACAAATATCGGCAAAAGGGACCGTGAGACCCTTGAGATGTTCCGAAAAAAGAAAGAAAGAGGAGATAATGATGTAGAGTTAGTAAAAGCGAAGAATATGTTGGCGGAGCAATTGGAACAAGGGACTATAACCACTCTTGCCTACACAAAGAAAAAGTTGATAGTAAGAAATCAAATTGAGGGCATACGAGTGATTTTTGGAGGCGGCGGCCATTGTGAATACCCTTATGAAAGATCTATTTTGGGGAGGCCGTTTTCCTGCAATCTTTTTAGAGAGGCTATAAAACCAAATGTTGTGAAGTTGCCTCCTCCGAAAGATCTGGATGTAAGTGATCCACAAAGGCAATGGATGGGGCGCTTGGCTGTAGCTTATGGGCTCTCTTTCTTAAGAGGGGATCTTGCCAGTTTTACTTATCCCAGGGATGTCAAACATCCAGAACCAGATCAGATCTGGCCAAGGTTTAGAGAAATTCCAGATTTGATAAGCAAAGATCAGTGTTGATGCCCATTACTGCTATGACTTGAAACCAATCTCTTGGCCAAAAACTTTCCATATTCAGATCAGATACAGAATTTTTTATCCCAAGAGGATAACTGCCGTACATGGCATAGGAACTGCCCAATGTCAGAAACTGATATCAAATTATCCCAGCAAGAATTAGATGTGCCGCAAGATGGTAATCAGGAAGAACCTCCCAGGCTTCTGAAGCTTACGGGACAGCAACAAGCCCTATACGAGGCTCTTTTGGAGAAAGAAAAGGCTCTTCCTGGGAAACGCTTGTATTTATCACCTATTTATCTTGGAGCCATTACTGTGCTTGAAAGTGAAGGAAACGCAGATAAAATGGCCCAAGCCGCTCATAGTATCCGGGAATTGATGGAGAAGATTCCAGCTATTGTTGACGTAGAAACTAAGGCTTTAACAGAGAGTCTAAAATCCAAAGTTCACATCTTGGAGGATTATTGGCAAAATTTTCTAAAGAATTTATCAATATGCAGTGAAAAACCTTCGAGTCATCAAATACAAGAATGGATCATAGCAAAATTTCATAAAAGGCTGGCAGAATTTTTTGAATGGTTTAAAACGCATCATCCAACTCGAAAAGCAGAGATTGACGAGACATTATATAAGCTCGAAGGTTCTGAACAAAGCTTGCCGCCGGTTTTACGAAAGCTCAATGTTGATTATTGGGATGAAATGAGGAACTATTTCCAAGCAGTAGCTCACCATGGAAGAGACACCACAGTGGAAGAATTTAAGAGATTTTTGGCAGCATTAGAAAAATTCCTTTTAGATCGATTGTCCCCCCGAACATTTGCTGATTTTGATGAAATTGATAAAATTATTAAGGAGGATGGAAGCAGTGGTTAGCCAAGAAACTATAAAAAAGGCTATTGAATTGATTAGAAAAAGGCAAGCAAACGTCGAATATTTTTTTGAGCAATTGAAATCGCCAGAGTGGATAAAGCCACTTTTGGAAGAAGGTATGTTTAAAGAGCCTCCCCCTCCAAAGGTTAAGGGAGGTTATATTAGCTTTCCACCCTGGCCAGAATCTCGATATTTAGCACGCATGGCCGCTGTCAGTCCTGAAATAGCTAAAATAGTATTAGACGTAATTCGGCAAATTCCGTATACGGAAAATGTTAGAGTACATGAGGATTTGGTTGATGCGGCATGTGCGATGCCCGTAGAACTCAAAGCTTCTTGGGCTGAAAAGGAAATTGAATGGATTGATAAGCAACAACACTTATACTTTATTCTTTCTGAAAAATTTGCCGCCCTTATGGCCCATTTAGCGCGAGGCGGTCGAATAGATATAGCGCTTAAATTAGGCAAATCACTTCTAACTGTTTTCCCTCCTTCGGATGAGGAAATTGAAAGGTTTAGAAAATACAAGGTGTCTTCGGACGCACGTGCCCGCTTTGACATCTGGGAATATAAGGATATTCTTAATAAGCAATTCCAAGACCTGGCAATAATTGCTGGCCCATCGGCCCTTTCGCTTGTGTGTGATCTGCTCGAAGATGCAATTCCCACTTCTCAGTATGTGGTGGAGGGGCCGGAAGATTTGTCTTATATATGGCGCCCCGCTATTGAAGATAGTGAGCAAAATATTAGAGATGACTTAAAAAGTATATTAGTTGAAGGCGTGAGGGATACTGCGGAAGCTTTAATCGAAACTAATGGAAAAATAGTTTTAGAAATTATTGAAAAACGTCCCTCCAAGACATTCCACCGCATTGGGCTACACCTTCGTAGAAAGTGGATTGGTATCGATCCAGAAGGTACAGCTATTATCGCATCTGATCCGAATGTATTTGAAGACCATCACCTTCAACATGAATATTTCCTCTTACTTCAAGAGATTTTTGCATCTCTTCCTCCAGAAGCACAACAAGGATATTTGGCCCTAGTAGCTGCTGGTCCAAATGTAAATGAATGGCTCGATAACAAAGAAGAGTTTAATGGAAAACGGCCAGATGCCGAAGAGGCTGAAAAATACTTCCGATATTGGCAATATCAGAAACTTTGGCCAATTAGAGGATTTTTGGATGGAGATTGGTTGCAACGTTTTCAAGCTTTTCATGAAGAATTTAAGGATATTGAACATCCAGACTTTCCCTACTATCATGGAACTACATGGGTTGGCCCCACCAGCCCAAAAAGTATGGACGACCTGCGGTCTATGAATTTTGATGAACTCATCGCTTTTTTAGCTTCGTGGCAGGCGTCCGGTGACTCTATGAGCCCTTCTCCCGAAGGACTTGGCCGAGTACTGAGTTCACTGGTTGAATCAGAACCAGAGCGTTTCGCAATCGGAGCCGGTCGATTCAAAGGGCTTGACCCAACATATGTTCGTTCCTTCCTACACGGCCTTCAGAGTGCAGTTGGTAAGGTTGCCTTCTCTTGGGAACCCGTAATTGATCTCTGTCGATGGGTTCTGGACCAGCCTCGGGAGATTCCAGACAGAAAGACAAGATATTCCCATCTTGATCCTGGGTGGGTCTGGACTCGAAAAGCTATCGCTACTCTGCTAGAAGTCGGTTTTAATCATGGTATTACAGAAATACCCATAGCTCTTCGCACGGAAGTATGGGAAATTTTGAGGCCGCTTACCGATGATCCAGAACCGACACCAGAATATGAGGAGCAACACGGTGGATCAAATATGGACCCTGCCACCCTCTCGATAAATACAACCCGCGGCGTAGCGATGCACGCAATCGTTCGGTTTGCTCTTTGGTTGAGGAGGTATATCGAAAATCTTCCCGATGGAAAGGAACGTCTTGCACGAGGATTCGGAGAGATGCCCGAGGTACTCGAGGTTCTTGATTCTCATCTTGATCCATATAAAGACTCTGCCTTATCAGTCCGTTCAGTATATGGTAGGTGGTTCCCTTTGCTGGTTTTTCTGGATGAGAAATGGGCTTCTAAAAACGTTGAAAGAGTTTTCCCCTCAGACAAGGACTTCCAGGCTATGTGGAGGGCAGCCTGGGACTCCTATATAATTTTTTGTCCTCCATACGATAATGTCTTTCATATTTTATACACTCAATATGGGAAAGCGATAGAACGGGTCGGTGAGGATTCGGGCGAGAAAAAGACTTTATATCATCCTGATGAACGTCTTGCAGAGCATTTGATGGTCTTTTATTGGCGCGGCAAGCTTGACATAAATGATCCTCTATTAACGGCTTTCTATAGTCAAGCTCCAGTTTTACTTAGAGCGCACGCTGTTGATTTCATAGGGCGAAGTTTACGCAACTATACAGGAACTATAGAAGGCCGTGTGCTTCATCAATTCATGGTGTTATGGGAGCAAAGAATGGCAGAATTAGCAGAGGGAACTACTTTAGATCGATATGAGGAAATTGTTCCTTTTGGTTGGTGGTTTGTTTCAGGAAAGTTTGATCCAAAATGGGCCTTGAAACAGTTAAAGGAAACCCTAAACCTCACCCATAGGATTGATCCGGACCATTTGGTTGTGGAACAGTTAGCATCTCTTGCCACGAGTTCACCTCTTGATGCAGTCGAATGCCTTGCTATGATAGTTAAGGATGATAAGAAACCTTACCATGATACCGGATGGAGGAAGCATGCACGCATTATTCTTGCTACTGCTCTCCAAGGGCCAAATGAACAAGCCCGAAAGGTTGCTGCCGATCTAATTCACCAATTGGGCACCCGGCGTGAATTCTGGGAATTTCGAGATTTACTATCTTCCGGATCCTAAAAGTAGGCGTTAAAATTTACTTGATTAGTAAAAATGAGAAATAATAGATACCTACGCTTGAATATTCCCTGGCTAAAAAGAAAATCGTAGTTGCTATAGGTTCATAGCAGTCTATGAAAGTCTGACGTAACCTCGCTTCAATTCATGCTGAAAAATCAAAAATCACCTAAAGACCAGGGAGCCCGTCCAAGGAATAGGGTCCAAGACGAAAGTCTATAGGACCGTGGACGCCCCATCACCAGGGTATCTTTCCTCAACCCCCCATCCCATAGGTCGAAGCGGTTAAAAGCCGCAGAAAACGTGTCAATCCGTTTTTATGGCCGGTTGCTGATTGGGTCCAGTCAATTTTTTGCGCGAAAAATTTTGGGCCTGCCTCATTGTAAATGGGAACCGAAAAATGACCCCCCGCGATAACCGAAAAATGACCCCCCCTTGTTAGTTTTTTTGCTACACTGTTTATGCCTGGGCGGAGGATAAGGCGCTGCTGGAGAGCAACCTGAGTGCCGGCTGGGGGGCCTCTCCTTCCTGACTTGGCCAATTTCCCAAGATTGCCGCAAGTCTTAGTCAACCCTTTCTTTTAGCCCCTGGCGGAAAAAGTATTTAGGTAAAATCTCCGCCCATTGCATAATGCCTGTAACTGCGCTAAAGTCAGGTAGTGTTGGACTCTGAGGGGTTGACACCTTGAGTCATCCTCGTGAAGAATACCTCCAGGCGATTTCCGCCATTCGCTCCTCGAGGGTGGGCACCGGCAAAATCCCCATCAAGGTCATAAATCATTAAGGCGACGAGGTGTTGAAGGTTTTTGAGGTGCGGGTACCCATCACAGGAGCCTTTTAATGGCCAGGAGTAAATCCCATGTTTAGGAACTTCCAATTAGAACCAGAGCAGAAAGAGCTATAAACTATTATGGTAGAGGCACATCGCAACATACCGAGAGAGAGGAGGCAAGGTTTTATCTTTGTTGACTCATTAGACAGGTCCTTAATTCTCCATAAAGGCTTGCCGAATGGCCAATTCCCAGCTTACATCGGTGACTTGGAGGCGCTTGCCAATGTAGGATTACTTCAACGCCGTTTTGGCAGCACGGGCAACCCAATATTCGACATCGCGCCCCTTGGTGTTGAGTATTATGAATCCCTCATACTTAGTGCCGGTCAACCAGTCCGGCGGGTCGAGGCAAAAATCAGGAACTACCTGGATGCTGACCACTTTAAGAGGAAATATCCCAGGGCCTTCCAAAAGTGGACCAGTGCCAACGATAAACTCTGGTCAACCGATTCGGAAAAACAGTTAACAGAGATTGGGCATCTATGCCGGGAAGCGATGCAAGAGTTTGTCACTGCACTTGTGCACCAGTTTACCCCACCTGAGGTTAATGTCGACAAGGCTCATACCGTGGCTCGACTAAAGGCCATTATAAAGTTAAAAGCAAGCCAGTTTGGAAAAACCCTCACTCCTTTTTTTGATGCGCTCATCACTTACTGGGGGACCGTTAACGAATTGGTCCAACGGCAGGAACACGGAAATCTGAAAGAAGGCCCATTACTGGTTTGGGAAGATGGCCGCCGGGTTGTTTTTCAGACAGCTGTTGTGATGTTTGAGATTGATAAGGCTCTGTCGCGGAAGTATTAAAAGGTCCAAAGGGTCGTCTCCTATCTAATATAGGCTGAACAGTCACCACCACTCATTTAAATAGCTCCCTCAGGAGCTTCCCGGTGGCCCTCCCCACCGCCGGTAATACTGGAGAGCTATATTAAAATAGGCTAAGACAAGGGAGCATATTAATGGACAAAGAATTGGAAGAGAAATTGAATGTAATTAGGGATGCGGTCCAGAGTGCTTTTCCCGATGCAGAAATTGAGCTGGTTAAAGGAATGTCACTTTCTAAGTTAAAGATTGACCGTAAAGGACTGCCTCCTTGTTGCCTCGCCTTCGCTTGGGAGTGCCTTTTAAACCAGAACGAAGATAAGATTCTTGATGAGTTAGAGAATGTCTTCAGCGGGTTGTCAAATGCCTCCGAACCAATGAAAATATTAGTTACTGAGAGCAGAGGGAAGATATGTCTAACAAGGCAGATTTAATTCACCGAACCTCTTGTTGCATCAAGTGACCGGAGGGGCTTAAGCCTTTCGATGCACCGTAATGTCTAACTATTCACTTTATAGATGAAAAATACTTCCCGACAAAATAGAAAAGTCCAATAACACCAACAAATATTCCCCATAATATGAAAAACCACCCTAAAGGATGGAAAACTAATACAAAAAATAAAAAGATAAGGCCAAGCACTACAAATACAAATCCTTTGAAAACTATATTCCAAAAATCCTCTTTAGGTGTGTCTTTGTGGAACTTGTGAATATCATTATTACTTATAATCTCAGTGGGTTTTTTATGTTGTTCTTTTGCCTTTATTGTTCCAATAAATTCATTGTGTCTTTTTAAATGCATTTCATCATTAACTTCATCTACTACTTCAAGAACAAAACCATAATCAGATTCAAGTATATTCTTGAGTTGCTTATACTCAGCTGGCTCTGCTCTTGTTGTGTTACTAACAGTTTCGGTAATATTAGCTTCTCGTTGGTCAAGAGGGGCGCAAGGATATCTAATCCCTGTTTCACTGAAAAAGGCATTGGTATCGATGTATACAAAACTATGACACAAACTGGCATCATAAACGTTACCTGGAACTTCTGGAAAAAGTGCAATAATTCTATAATCAGCCTTACGAAAAAGAACTTTCATCTTTTCCTCCGCCTGCTCCAGGGGGCTCCCATTCGGTATCCCTTGCGCCTGCTGGGCGTATCTTTATCAATATATTCATAACCAACCCATAACATATTATTATTTTCGTATGGGATTTCTGTTAGAAGTGCAATAATCCTTCCGTCAGAAGTTTTGCGAAAAAGAACTATTGTCTTCTCTTGCCGTTCAAAATCGGTATTCATCTTCCTTCCCGCATGACTTGAGGCCAAAGGTGACCTCTTTGAAGTTATAGTTCGGGATAGGGCGTGCGTGTGCTCCGTGGCGTCCCCGGCGGCCAAAGAGGTTTGCAGGGCTTGGAGATAGGTTTTTAAGGGGTCTGTCATTACCCTTACCTGTATGTAATTTCCTTATAGCACAAAATCTCAAGGATTTCTGGCAATGAAAAATGACGTCCAGACCCCAGGCCGGCGAGATTTTTGATTTGAAATTTTTTGGGTGCCCCTATCATGGGAGGAGTATGCTACCATTCCTCCTTCGATTGATTTTTGAAAAAATTTCCGGATGGATAATATTGACCAGGGGGGGGTATGGGACCCAATCCCCGGGTTTGCTTACGGGGCCGAAAATTCTACAGGCGATCGGCGGTGCCAAACCGGGATCCCGAGCTCACGCAAGAAATTGACAGAGGTGGAGGCCTCCTGACGGTGGTGATCTCTTGCAGGGTCGCCCATTTCTCAAACCGTTTCTTGCATAGCGCGGTGTAGAACTTCTGCCAGGACCGGGTGGGCGTGAACTGGACGCCATAGCGGCACAATCATATTCTCAAATGCGCCAGCGCATTTCTCCGGGGCTTTTTTGCCATAGTCAATAGGAAAGGCTAGGGTGCGTCCGAGGAGGTGTCCGGCAAAGGCCGGTGGATCAGACCGGCCACCGCCCCAATAATTTCCCCCATGTCAGGCTTTTAAATTCGGGTGAATGAAACCCACAGGGGCTCATAAAATGGCCTTCTGAAACCTGCATGAATACTGCTACAAAATACCCATAAAGCATGACAGTAGAACCTTTAGGCCAGATCGGACAGCATTTTAAATGCATTTCTTTACGGCAGGCCAGCCCCCCGATGAAAATTCAATATGGCTTCCGGAGTAGGCATTCAAGGAGGGGGGGACCACCTTTTCGTCCCCGAATATGCTCCTGGGAGCCGAGAAATTATATGGAGTAGGGGATAAAGGGCGGCCACCACGGGGCTGGGGCCAGGCGGCGGGGATATTTTTACTTAGCTGGCCAGGCCCCGGCTTAATCGGCCTGGAGCCTTAGGGGGGCCAGCCTGCAGGCTTGGCTGGCCTACCAATGGGAGGAGCCAGGGCGCGCTGGCCTGAAGATCACGGCGGGCTAATTCCGCCAGGAGTAGGCCCACGGCCGGGACCGTACCAACCTTATGATCCAGGGGAGCGGCCCTCCAGTAAGATCGTGCTAACTCAAGGGGACTTGCGAGGCCCCGGCAGCTTCCGGTTAATTAATTCTGGCAGTTTCAGGTCTCCGGCAAGAAAATTCTTTAAAATAATTTTTTCTAAGGAAAATAGCTACCTCAAACACCCCAAAATGTCTTAAATATTTCTATTGCTTGTGGCATAATGCTCCCTAGGTGAGGCTCCTATAAATCTCGTCGAAACCAACATGGGAGATTACCGATTAGGAGAAGAAAATGTCATCCGATAGGAAGATAGCGAAGCCCTCGGCTCCCCCAGAGGAATTTGCACAAAGTGACGGCACGAAATATCAAACACCTGAAGAGCAGGAATTAAGCAAAAAGTTGTCCGATCTTGATAAACTCTTAACAGAACTGACGCAACGTGAATTGGACTTAGTGACGCTTCAAACTGAGTTGCGCATATTCGAAGCAAAATATCTCCGAATTGTGGGTGTTCGATATGCTGAACTTGACGAAATTTTGGCACGAATAGCTGAAGCAGAAGCTATTATAAGGCCCAATGATAAAGAAACTCAGGAAAAAGCGAAACAAGCTCGCACCCAAGCTGCTGAATCGGCTCAAGCAACTAAAGTTACCAAAGAAATAGGAGAAAAAAAATTCAAGCCTTCAGAATCTCTGAAGAAACTTTATCGGCAAGTGGCCAAAAGTATCCACCCAGACCTTGCTGTGGATGAGAAGGATCGTATCAGACTTCAGAAATTAATGGCTGATGTCAACCTTGCTTACGAAGAGGGTGACGAAGCTCGATTGCGGGATATTTTTGCTGAGTGGGAAAGTAGCCCTGAATCTGTTAAAGGAGAGGGAATAGCAGTGGATCTAGTCCGCGTAATACGCAGGATCGCCCAGGGAGAAAAAAGACATCGCACCATTGAAGCCGAGATTGTCCAAATAAAGGAATCAGATCTCTATAAGCTGAAAACAAAAGTAGAGGATGCGGAAAATGATGGTAGGGATCTGCTTGCTGAAATGGCCTTACGAGTGGCCAAGGAAGTTACAATAGCAAGTGAACGTTTGGCTGAGATAACCAGAAAAAAGGTGCAGATATGAGCAATAAGGACAATCCTAATAAGGGTGAGTTGACAATATCTAAGCACCGCTCTTTGGAAATCCAATCAAATTTGGTAAAACGTGGTCTCGAGCTAGCGTCCGCGACTGTCCATGCACAAGGCATCGAATGGAAGAACCTCAACGATGAGGCGAGGTCCCTATACCAAAAGGGACAACTCGCGTGGCGTAAAATGTATTTGGCTCCTCATCCTCGTCGTCCCCTCAATGCTGAGGCGGTATCGCTATACATAAATGACCAGTATGAACGCGCGGTTTTGGTGGCGAAGAAGGCGATTGTTGCCGCTGAGAAGGAAGTCGGTCCTAATCATCCCAATGTGGCCGAGTGCATGGACACCCTTGCATTTATCTACATGGCCCAGGGCCGGTACGCCGAGGCCGAGTCGCTTTACAAACGTTCGCTGGGGATGTGGGAGAAGGTACGAGGCCCGGACCATCCCGAGATAGGCTATGCCTTGAACAACCTCGCGTTGTCCTACTTCGAACAAGAGAGGTACGCAGAAGCCGAACCTCTTTATAAAAGTTCGCTGGCGATGTGGGAGAAGGCCCTCCTCTCGGACGATTATGATTGGGAAACGGACATAGGCGGGGTAGATGTGGCCGACACCGTGCACAACCTCGCGTATATCTATTGGACTCTAGGCCGGTACGCAGAGGTCGAGTCGGTCTATAAGAGGTCGCTGGCGATTTGGGAGAAGGTGGCCGGCCAGGATCATCCCTCCGTGGGCGATGCCCTGAACGACCTCGCGAACTTCTACCGAACCCGAGGGCAATACTCGCAGGCCGAGCCGCTCTACAAACGCCTGCTGGCGATCCCAGGCTATCCCTATGTTGACGATACCTTGAACGACCTCGGGGTGATCTACATGGACCAAGGACGGTATGCAGAGGCCGAACCGCTCTTCAAACGTTCGCTGGTTATAAGGGTGAAGGTTCTTGGTCCGGACCATCCCGAGGTGGCTATGAGCCTTGAGAACATGGCGGGACTCTATCGAAAAACCAGTCGGGTCAAGGAAGCCGAATTATTTGAGAAACGGGCGGCTCGTATCCGTGAAACCACCGCCGCCTCATGAGATAAGAGGGGGATACGTTGCCTTTTCGTCATAGGTGTACTTTTTGGGTTCATTGGTAGCCGTTATGCCTGGCTTTAGGGCTTCCAGGAGAGTCTTGAGGGCGGGCCTGTGGATATGTTCAGAGACGTCCCCCTGGAGCTCGTCAGAGGCGGTAGCGTCGGCGGTGGGTTAACGAAAAGAGGTTTTAAAAAACCGACCTACGGGGATGCTGTAAAATCAAGTCTAATTCAGGACATCTCGTGCCTGTTGCCAATAGCCAGTCAGTCAATCTACCAGAGACTCATTTGACTATCAGAGGGTGGCGGGTTCTTGGGCATTAATTTTTCAGCAATAATATGAGCGACCGTTGGAGCATCCCCGCCCGCCCGGTTATTGATAATGAGATTTACCCGCACCCCTTTTTCGATCGCGGACTTCACAATTTCCACCGTGTCTAAAAGCATCTTCGGCTGCAGCATGCCTTCCACCACCCGATCAAAGGGATAGGCCTTGGCATAAGCGTCTTCATACCGCATCCCTAAAGGTGTCATCAAGCGAATCACCGATTGACTTCCTGAATTGAAAAATCTCCCATCGGCTTTGGTCAGCTGCTTTTTCAGGGGAGGGAGCCAGGTCCAGTGGGATAAGACCTGCCCTATGCCGTGTTTTGACAGGACTTCGAAAACCTCACCTCTTAAATATAGCTCAGTCCTCAATTCCAAATGGTAGCGGTCATCTTTCGGGATAGTCCAAAAAAACTTATCCAGATCCTTGGCCATCACATTCACGGGAATCCGGTCTTCCTTGCGCTGATATTCCTGCTCAAAGATAAACCCGGCGAGGTTGGTCCCCAGGAGATTTACTGCAGGTTTGTAGAACTGCTCGGTGAAAATTTGGGGGTTCAGGTAAGCTTCATTCTCAATATACTGACCACCTCTCTGGATCTTGTGGGCGGTAACAAGCTGCGGCACCTTTAATAATAGACGATCATCCTCTCTTAAATGCCGGGAATAATTTTTCAACACCTGATAGTTCTGGGTAGGCCTGCCATCGTTTTCCAACAGGGGCCGATAAAAAGTGAAATCGATTTCCAGGACCGGGAAATGTTCAAAATACTCTTCCACGCTATCAACGGGGAGCACTTCTTCAACAAAAGATTTGCCGGCGATGATTTTGGTGCGGTTGGTTATGCGGCCCCGGTAGCTTTCTTGGGAGTAAATTTGACCAAGCCAGCCGGCATAGCGGTCACTGGCCGTCCCGAGGAAGACCTGGGGGTGAAGGTCTCGGAAATAGAATTTTTCTGGGTTGGTCTTGGAGCCTTCAGACATGATTCATTTTAGCTTGGCCTATGCCGAGGCCCGGCGCCATGACCCGGAAGGGCAGCAGGATAGATACCCATGCCCCGGAATTGAAAGGCACCGGCTTTTCCGGCCTGTGGTGGCAACCAGGATATGGCCAGCAGCTTTTGGATGGTGGGGAGTCAGGCCCGGGGCTCACCGGCCAGGCGTGAAACCACCGGCAGCCTTCTGGCCTGAAAGCCATAATTGGACTCCCCGGCGCCCGCCCTAGCAAACAGCCGGCCAAAGAATCGGCCGCCAATTTTCTTGGCGGCCGATAACTTCGCAGCTTGACGGCTTTAACTTTCCTTGGCGCCTTTACGACGCAACGCCCCCAAGTCCCTTTCCATCGCCAGTTTCCGCCGTTGCTCCGAATAGTCCTTGCATACCAGCGGATATTTTTTCGGGTCTAGGCCGAATTTCTTGAAATATTCTTTCGGCATTAAATTGTGGGCCTTGCGAATATGTGTCCTTAAGGTCCGCAATTTTTTGCCACATTCCAGGCAAACCACATGTTTCTCTTTGACGATATCTTTCAGAGGAATTGATGGTTTTTTCACCTCTTCAACTTCTTCGACTTTTTCCGGAGCCGCCGGGACTACCCCTGCTTCCAAAGAGGCCAACGTATTATAGACCTCTTTAATCTCTTCCACCAATTGCTGGGGAGATAGTTCCGACATGGAAGCATGGGAAACGATGATTTCGGTGGTCAATTTCAGAATTTCTGAAGCCATCTGAATGATTCCTTCCTTTTTGAGATAACTGCCTTTACTATCTTACTTATTGGCCATTAATTTAACTTTGTCAAGTATTTTGTTGCGATTAATAGGAATCAACCCAGGGCTGTTTAAATAATCAAAGAAATATGATTCTCCCGGATTAAGGCTACGTCTAGCAAATAGAGGGGCCGGGCGCAAGGAAGCCCATACCTGAAATATCCTGAATCAGACTTGACCAGAAAATCTCTTCCTTCAAGTTTAATGTGCTCTGACATGATTTCTCCTTAAATTTGTTAATGCCGGCCCCGTACCAAACCACATTTCATTATACAGATTATTGCTGCAATTTTTGCTGGCTCAGCGATAAAAGAAAAGGGTTTGGGTTAACTACTGATTTTTAACTAGCCGTTCTCACTTAAGATTTTATCAGCCAGCTATTTGCCCCGGAGGATCCTTGGGCCCTTTTCCTCGAAGAACTGAGCAAACAAATATTAGGGGTCCGGGGTGACTTGAAATGCGCGAGCTTATGCTTACCTTTGGAATAGTTCTCTGGAAGAGGACGAATTAATGATGTTGACTCCCGAGGTTAAAACCGAATGAAGGCCATACGAGTGCATGAATTCGGCGAGCCCGAGGTCTTGAAACTGGAGGAAATCCCTGAGCCCCAAGTGGGCAGCGGCCAGGTCCTGATCAAGGTCCATGCTGTCGGAGTCAACCCGTATGAGGCCTACATCCGGGCCGGCGCCTATTTTGCCGCCGCCTCCCGGCCCTTGCCCTACACCCCCGGCAATGACTCCGCCGGGGTGGTAGAGGCGGTGGGACCGGAGGTCAAGGGGGTGTCAATGGGCGACCGGGTCTATACCTCCGGTTCCCTGAGCGGCGCCTATGCCGAAAAAACCCTGTGCCTGGAGTCCCAGGTGCACCCCCTGCCGCCCCAGGTTTCCTTCTCGCAGGGGGCCGGGGTAAACGTGCCCTATTCCGCGGCCTACCGGGCCCTGTTCCAGCGGGGCAGGGCGGTTCCGGGAGAAGTGGTGTTAGTCCACGGCGCCAGCGGCGGGGTGGGGGTGGCGGCAGTGCAGTTGGCCCGAGCCGCAGGGCTGACCGTTATCGGTACCGCTGGTACTGCAGAAGGCCACCGCCTGGCTGCGGAGCAAGGTGCCCACCATGTTCTGGACCACCACCGGGAAGGCTATCTCCAGGAAGCCCTGCGGCTCACGGAAAATCGCGGCGTGGATGTCATTTGTGAGTTGTTGGCCAACGTCAATCTAGACCGTGATCTGGAGATTCTGGCCACAGGTGGCCGGGTGGTGGTCATCGGCAGCCGAGGCACGGTGACCATCGATCCCCGCCACATCATGATGCGGGAGGCCGACATCCTGGGAATGATCATTTTCGGCGCCACCGAAAAGGAAGTCAAGGCCATACACGCTGCCCTAGTTGCCGGGCTGGCCAATGGCACGCTCAAGCCCGTGGTGGGCTGCGAGCTGCCCCTGGCCGAAGCGGCCAAGGCCCATCACGACATCATGGAAAAAAAGGCTTATGGGAAGATTGTCTTGATTCCTTAAAAATGTTTGGTGGGCAGGCTTATCCGGCATGCCCGCGGGCCACCCGTAGGGTGCCATGGCGCCGCTACATTCAACCTTTTCCCCCCATCCTCCACCGGCCTTACCATATCACTAATTTCGGAATGCAGGCCTTAACTATACGCAGCGTCATTAATAATTGGACATATTTATCGGGAGATCATATAATCTATGCATGAAAGCGCTGACCATTCCCGATGCGGTCATGGCAATTCCT
>Ga0326727_10004371_pt1 | contig 42623 bp, 39 predicted proteins | sample MB2enrmetagenome_FD_207643 | JGI IMG/M metagenome (GOLD analysis project Ga0326727, IMG submission 207643) | Lab enriched peat soil microbial communities from McLean, Ithaca, NY, United States - MB29MY | ecosystem: Environmental > Terrestrial > Soil > Wetlands > Peat | place: USA: New York...
CTGAGTCGCCTGACGAGCAGGAAGAATCGGCGCGAGGAGTCTATCCATCTGGAACCGTCGAGAGCCGGGCAACCTCGCGCTTCGATCCTTCAGCAGCGGGCTCCAATTCGTCGCTGTACTCACCTCGCTTCGCGTAGACCCCACGGTACTCGGGTGGCAGTAAAGCAGCCAGCGCGCTCTCCAGGGACTCCTCGTTCATCTGCTTGCGAGTCACGTAGATCGCCTGGCCCATGTTGGAAAGGAACCAATGGAGAGCCCTGTTCTGTTTCAAACGACCGTTCGCGACGGGAATCGCGCGCCGTTACAGCAACGTCAGAACCCACGGCTGCACTTGTGGCTTCGTCCAGTTGGATACGAGACCTCAGAACGGGGCTTGAATGCAGAGCACGATGGCAGGAATAAAGAATGCCGCCTGCGCGGGCGACGTTCCAGTACTACCCTCCCTGGATCAGCCATGACCTATCGTCCCCAGATGCGCGACTACGCGCCAGAGGGGAAGACCACACGCTTACATCCCTGGGTAGAGCTGACCGGGATGGATGTAATGGACGTCAGCAAGCATTTCAAGGCTGCCGCGCATGTGCTCGGCATCGCTTCCCAATCACTGCGGAGGCGCTCCCTATCGCGGCTGAACGGCCTGGAATGTTCAGCGACCTTCTTGTCCGCCAATGTTCAGCTGCTTCACAAAGCGATTAAGACGATATAACTGAATTCTGGCTGGTTGTTTCTGCAACAGCGACGAGACGCTGGCTTGCCACAAGCGGATGACGATCAACGCAGCTTTATCTTGCCTGCGATCTCTTTGGTGGATTTTCGCGATGCGTCCGCTTGTTCGGCATAGCGGGGCCAACTGGCCACGGCCCTTTGCACCTTCGCTAGAATCTCCGATGCGTTCTTTATCCCGTGCTGCCTGCCGACGCAGACATCGCGTTCGCTTCACCACAGCCGCGTCGCTAGTCAGTGAGATCATCGAGGTCCGCGATGAAAAACACTTACTGCACTTTCAGAAGCTGCTGGCCAGCTACGAACTGCTCATCGTCGACGAACTTGGCTTCGTGCCACTGTCGAAGACCGGCGCCGAGTTGCTCTTCGAGACCTTCAGCCAGCGCTACGAACGCACATCCACTCTGGTCACAAGCAACCTGCCCTTCGAAGGGTGGACCGAGATCTTCGGCTCCGGGCGGCTCACCGGCGCACTGCTCGATCGCATCACCCACCACGTCCACATCCTGGAGATGAACGCCGACTCCGACCGCCTCAAGCAAAGCCGCCGAAAACGAACCCAGCCCTAACCCGCCAACCCCGCCTCGAACGCACCTCGGGGGAGAAGGGCCTCCTCCGCTACGCTCCAGAGCCCCTTCTCCCCCGAAAAACCTTGCCTTACCGTTCGTCTTACTGGTTCCCTTTTACTCCGCCCCAGTGGTTCCGATTTACTCCGCCCTTGTACAAAAACCGTACCTGCTGTCCGACACCTCCACCCTTCTCACGATTGAGGCTATCTCTGACCGCCAATTGGATCCTCAGATGCCTCAACCGGACCCGACACCGCAGTGCCTTGCGTGTCTCCCTCGACTTTCTCTTTCGGCCTATTCTCTCCTTTTCGTAGCCACCACACGAACAGAAGCAACAGCCCCAGAGCGACAGCAAAGAACACTACACCGCCCTGGTGATGGAATTTGCCGGTCAAGTAGCCAGGATCGATCTTGATCGAGAGCATCGCGATGGTGAAGATACGCAGCCCGTTCTTGGCTACCGATAGCGGAACGGCGGCCAGGATCACAATAGCCTTGCGCCATGGCGTCCGGAGCAACATTTGGGCGACTCCAATGGCAGTCACCAGCAGCATGGAACTCGAACGGATACTGCTGCACTCTGTCGCGATTTGAAGCGTCAGTCCGGGAAGTTTCAGAAACACGCCATCCCGAAGCACCGGAACACCAAACAAGCGAAACAGCGCCATTGCTGACCAGGCCGACCCGCTCTGTAGCCGGGGGACGATCCAATCCAGTACCATGGCCGGGAGCGGAACGACCGCAAAGAGGAATAGCAGCGGAAAGAGCGCTACTCGCGTGGCCTTCCACCCAAAACAGAGGGTGAAGGCGCCCACCCACCAGACGACGAGCGCCGCCATGCGCACGGAGAACAACGCGTAATCGGAAAGGAGGCTGGACCAGAAATACCCTCCCAGTACGATGCCTGCTGCAATGACTAGTAGAGGTACACCGGCAGTGACGCTGTACGTTGCAAGATTCCGCACCGAGCGCCAACGCAGGTATAGGAACGCCAAACTGAGCATCAAGACAAGCGGAATATATGTAAAGGAATCTTGGTTGAGCGCCAGCCGGGCTGTTTCGATGAGGGCCCCACAGCCGGCTACCACCGACAACGCGAGCAAAAAAACAAAAGCCGACAATCGCTTCTTGTCGGCTGCCGCTCCGTCTACAACCAAGGGATGATCGTTCTTCATTCTCGTGCTTCGCTCAAGTCTCTCAATGGACTTGAACCACTAAGTACCGGACCTGAGCGTCGGAGGAAGCGAAAGGTGAGGGAGACAGCCATCGGATTTGCCGGGTTCCAACTGATAGACGATCTTGCCATCGACGAGCGTCGCGAATGCAAGCACCGCGCGTTCGGCACCTTCGCCTTCAATCCGCCATCCATCGCCGTCCGGAACCACCGACATCCGGCTTCGTGCACGCCACCAGTCGTTGATCTCCCCAGGAGGAGCAAACCACAGATTGCGCCGTTCTCGTATCTCGCTGAGATACACAAGCAGCTGCTTGTACACAGCGAACATCTCGGGCTCCTGGATATAGTCCGGATGCACAATGAAACTTACCAGTCCATTCTTTGCGAGAATCATCTCGATCTGCTGCTTCCACAGGTCAATCTTGCGCTCCTTGAGGATGTAGAAGAGAGTGTAGTCCTGAACCGTAGTTAGCGGAATCTCGAGAATCTTTCCGATGAAGTAAGGCCTTACTGTGCAGCATCCGCCTCGCTGCGGATCCATTGGCGCGACGTTCGGTATCGACATGTCGAACGAGAAGTCCAGATCCCCGTACCAGTCCGCTCTGCGGTATAGAACAGCCGACCGATAGCCGTTGGCTCCGAACCGGCGGCCATACTCGTTGATCCGCGCGGCTCGGCGCAGAAACTCCTCGCGCTCGTCGAAGAGCCGCCCGTCATGGTTCAGGTCCTGCACGCAGATCTCGACGCCGCGGCACCTGAGCCTCTCCAGGAATTCCTCGCTGACCGGATATCTCTCCTCGGGAACGATCTGAAACGAGCCGCGGATTCCGAACTCCTCGTCGATGGCTATTAACTGCTCGCAGAACGCCGCGCCGCGCTCGGTCTCAAGGTCGTGCGTCATCAGAACACAGCCTGTTGCGCCCTTGGGCCAGAACCAGACAAACGGGATTGCCTCCGTGCCGCTTGCCGTGAGTGAATACGCGAGCAGTTTCTCGCCGAGATCCTCGACCGTGGTATCCACGGGCCAGCGCGGAAAGCCCCGCGTATCCCGCCGCGCGGCGCGGAGCCTTTGCATGGAGATCCGAATTGGCTCGCTCACCACTGGGCGCAACTGGTAGTAGACCGCCTTCATCAGCCGGTCCATCCTTCTCATGCTGCTGCCTGGGTAGCGCTCCAGGCGCAGATTGTCGATTGCTTCGTCGGGATCGAACGGAAGTTCGACACGCCCGCCCTCAATGCGGATCTCACCCGCGTCGCTCAATCCCGCCGAGCCATTCCGCGATGCGGCAAACTTCTCGAGATAACGCCCATAGCAGATCGTGCTGGGCGCCAGGTGGAAGTATCCCGGCTTGGCGGAAAGTTCGCGGCTCACATCGAGCGGCAGATGCTCCTCAGAGCAGCGGTAATTCTCGGCTACGGTTCTTGCAGGCATAGTAGTGTGTGTACGGATCGGCGGGATTCGCGCCAAGCGGCCAGGATTCTATCCAAAATGGCGGTATGCGAGACGCCCCAGACCTGCCGCGGCAAAGTCCGGCAAGACCCGGAAAAGTCGGCGCGCAAAGCCGAGCCCCGTCGGAATGTTACTGGCAGCCGCCGCCTCTGGCGGATAGCGGAGATAGGTCAGCCGCCTGCGCGTGGCTCCAAAGTGATCTTTGAAAGCGATTAGCCCCGCATGATCGAGGTCTGTCCGGCCAAAGTCGATTTGCTCGGCGCCTTCGTTCTTGCTCTCTTGGATCGTCTTCCAAAATAAAAACGGCATGGCGCCAAGGTTGTGGTAGCGCTCGTCAGAGCAACCGTATTTGTAGACGACCGTGCCTTTGTGTCTTAGCGTGAAAATGGCACCAACCGACGTCGCGCCTTTGCTCGCCAGCCGAATCTCCGCGTCGGGGCTCATGTACTTGAGCAGGTTTTCAAACCACTTGCGTGGCTGCGGCAATAGCGCCTGCCGCCTTCGCGTTTTGAGCAGCAGCCGGTAAAAGGAGTCAAGTAACTCCAGAGAGGAGCCCCGCGTGTAAGCCAGCCTTTCACGTTCCGCACGCCGAATGCGGCGTTGCAGGTTGTCTTTGTCCAGATTGGAGAAGAGCGCCTCCGCGCTCGGCTCCAGGCTCAACGTATGCAGCCAGTATGAGCGGCTGGATGCGAGCACCGTCCCGGCAAACCGTTCGGAGTCGATGGGGCGCAGCTCGATGTACTTCCACTTTCCTCGCTTCTGTTCCTCTTGAATCCACTCGACCAGCGCCGCAACGCCTTCGGGTCCCTCGACCAGCGGTTCGCAGTGGTCGGCAAAGGGCAGCGAAACCAGCCTCCTGCCGGTCGCCCAACTGTCGACCACGCAAAAGATAGCCCGACTCCCTGCCGATTCCTTCTTGCACGAGCCCTCAATCGCCAAAGGTCGAAATCCATATGTCGAAACAAGAGCACTCAACCAGCCCTGCGACTGAAACGGAGATTCTCCCGATTGCTCATCCAGAGCATTGTTCCAGTGTGGAATTCCTGGAGGATCTACAGCCTGGCAAGACATACGTCTACCCTGAGTCGCTTTGTGCTCGCTTGCATCTTAGCTCCGCACCAGCAAATCCTTGCCGGTTCTTGGCTTCTTCCTGGAGATAAGAGCATCAACTAGACCGAGATATACCTCTTCGACTTCCTGCGCGCCACTTTTGACTCTTTCCCACGCATTCTGGGACAGCCGCTCGGCGAATTTTGGGTCGTTATAGACCGAGAGAACAGCCCTCACAAGATCCGTTACGTCGTCCGAATGAAAGAAACAGACTTCCGAAGTCTCGTATAGATGCCTTTCAATCTTGGTATCACTTGCTACGACGGGCACACCAATAGCTTGAAACTCGGGAATCTTGGTGCTGGCAGCCTCATTTCCGAACGGATCGCTCGCGCGCTTGGGTACTATCGCAACGTGTGCCTCGGCCATTCTCTTCACAAGGAGGGACACAGGCACCATATCGAAGAACTGGATTGTTTTAGATACGCCGAGATCTTCAGCTAGAGACCCAAGACTCTTCCGCGACTTGCCTTCTCCATAAATATGTAGCTCAGCTTCTGGAATAGCGGCCTTGATTTCCGGCATAGCCCGTATTGCGAGATCGACCCCCTGATGCGGTGTCAGAGTTCCAGGATACATCATCACAAACCGGTCGCTGCGGGGCGCAGCTGCTCTCTTGGAAAAAACGCTGAAATCCGGACTATACCAAATCGTCGCACACCTTGTCCGATCAATCGCGCGCTGAGTTACGCGCTCGTACCACAACGGACTAGCCACAATCACGTGGTCGGCGAATCCCGCTGACCACCTTTCTATGCTCTTAAGCATCTTAAGCGCAAGTGATCGCTCAGATAACCTAAACCTACTCATACATAGTTCTGGAACAAGGTCTCTTAAGTCGAGAATAACAGGCGTCCCGCAGAGCTTTGGATAAGCCGCCGAAAACACGAGGAAATCCGGTATCGATTGAACATGTATAAGATCATATGGTGTCTGCCTGTGTCTTCGCGCGACGACAATCGTAGCGCGCAACAGAAACACGACAAGCTTGCACAGGTAAATAAGCCAGCCGCCCTCTTCCATATTCCTTGCGCTGATTCGATAGACGTTTACGTTCCCTGCCGACTCGAAGGCTGGAGCACCGGGCCTTCGCGCCGAAATCACGTCCACAGTGTCGCCCCGAGCCGAGAGGAAGCGTGCGAACTGCTGCATATGCGTGTTGCTTTCGTAGAACCTGCGCGCGATAAGACAGACTCGCATACGTTATTATCAACTCCTCTCGGGAGTGGCTACAGTTGAAGGTCGTCAAGGAATCGCATAACGGAATCCTTCCACGTCGGCATCCGTTCCACGAGCCGCGAACGGTACTGACCGCGCTTGCTCAGGGACGATTCCACCAGTTGGATGGTCTGAACGAGATCTGACGCGCGGAGGTCGGCCACCAGAGAGGATAGGCCAACAGTCTCCATTACACCCGCGAATTTCGAACTGTAGGCAAGAGAGACAGCCGGAACGCACTGTGAGACAGCAGCAATGCAAGCATGCATCCGCGAGCCAATGAAGAAGTCGCAGGATCCAATTAGATACTTGAGATTATGTTGGTCACCGAGAATCGAAGTGGCGCCGAGGAAGGAGCCGAACCTCGGGCCGAGTTCCTCATAGAGTCTCTTACACAAAAGCACATCGCTCTCACGTCCTTCTCCAAGGACATGGGGGACAAGAAAGACAGATGCTCCGCACGCGCCGATTAAATGGGCAATGATCTCACGGATGAGTTGATCGTAGTCGACCACGAACCCGGCACTCCTGCCAAAATCACCTCCGGACTTACATAGCAAGCCGCTCACATTCAGCCCGACGATGGGCCGCGCACCCCTATTTTCGAGAAGCTCCTCGAAGTTCCGATCCCGAACCTGGTGTGGCTCCAGCAGGATTCCCATATCGTGCGCAAACCGGATGGGGACTCGGGAGAACCCGGCGCCAAGCAGATTCCGGCAGAGTTGGAGGCCTTCATAATCTCGGGAATACAGCCGTAGTGCATGTCCCATGATTCGGCGCGCGGCAAATCTGGCGATCTTTGACTGGAAAGGTCCAAAAGTCTGTGGGAGGAGGATTAGCTTTTTGCCCAATAGCAGGCAAATTAACTGGGGCAGCGCAATGTAAAAGAAGTTTTGCAGGCCGTAGATATCACTGAAGCTGTCTCCCCCCGCAACTGAAGCCGCAACATCGGCGCCTGCCACCTTTGCTAAATATGGGTTAACCGCCTCTATCCAGCGACGAAACCACACTATAGGGACTGCCCCCCAGAGCGCCGCCAAGAGAAGGACGACGAGAACGTGATTTGGCAGCAGGAGCTTCTTTGAGAACCTGAGGTTGACAACCGGGACGTCAGTGGTCGCGTTTCTCGTGCGGATTTGGTAACGGGAGGAAGTAGCGCCGTAGTCAAGGATAAAGATAACCGCGCCGGGCCAACGATGGAGAAGAACTTCCACAGCCCCCACTGTCAACGCGTTGACGCCCATATTGGCTGTGCCAAATGTCGCACCAAGCAGACAGACAATTGGCTGGCACTTCTGCCGTTCTTCCCCCTGCGTCACAGACTCAGGACTCTCAATCACTTGGCAGTCTTTCACTCTCTCTTTGTTCCTATTGACGCACAGAGCGAAAACCGACATCGCAGCCGGCGCTCTTGAAGTGGCTCGCCCAATGGGGATACTGGCCGCGAGGATCCTCTGCGGCATCATCTTCCGGCTGCGGGATTCTTCAAAGCAGTGGCCAGTGCAGGAATGCGATAGATATGCACGGCTAGAGGCATGAAGGTATCGGAAAGCGCCCCATTCACTACTGGAACACTGCGATTCTCGCCCAGCACTTCGGCGGACGACGACCCCAACCCAGAAACAGAGAGTCTGGCCGTGATCGGGGGGTCACCTTCCTCGCCGAGTTCGCTCAGCCGCGCCGCAAAGAGGTAAACGCTCTTGCCGTCGTCGCGGACCGCGGCATCCACTCTTGCGTGCGGGACATTTCGATCGGAGACAACTTTCCGTGTTGTGTCGCTGAGAACAACGTCCTTCAACTCGGAGATCCTGGCCAGGAAAGCCGCCATTGCGCGATAGTGCGCGTCGTCGATATAGGCGAGCGGTCCCCACCAGGAGATCCCCTTTACCCCATGGATCACTGCCAGCCAGGATTCCATCGTGACCTGCGCGGCCGTGGGGCCATGACCCTTTGTGCAGGCTGGAGGGTCCGGGCACGGCTGGATTCCCGCCTCGACAAAGACGTACCACGGCGTCAGGCCGTAGGTATACCGTTGCACTCTGTCAATTTGGTCGACCCATTGGGCGATAGTGAATCCGCCTTTTTGATAAATCAGCGGGTACATGTCGAAGGAGTATACGTCCGCGGGCATCTCCGTGCTGTTTGGGACCAGCGGATAGTACCAGCCTGCACGCCGATTACGTGTATTGCTGTTGGGATAACCCGCCACGTTGAGCAATACCGGATGATTTGCATCGTTTGTGTGCGTGACCTGCAACAAGGAACGCATTTGGGCGGGCGGCACATGGCCGACGCCGGGGCCGATATCGGGCTCGTCCTTCCATGTCCACATGAAAACGCCGCGATGATTTTTGAGCGAACTGACGTATCCGCCCACTATCTTCGCCGCATCGGGTTGATTGGCAGCAAACACACCCTCCCGTCGCCCGGTAAAGTTGTCGTTCGGACCAATGGCCAGCGCGCCGCCCAGCGAGTCCAAAAAGTCCTTGTACTGGCCGCGGGAGTAGCGATACCCGTCCGCGAAGCCGGCCATCCACCCATAGGTATTGACCGCCTTGTGCGAGCGCCAGGTCTCCCACTGGCGCAGTCCATCCTCAAAAGGCGCTACGGCGAAATACTTCCGGCCGCGTACCAGAATGTTGTTGTTTTCGTCGATGGCGACGGTTGGCTCGCCGGAGGTGTACTTATGGATCGTGCCGGAAAAACTGGCCTTGACCGAGCCCTTCGCGCCCATGAGTTGGATCACGAGTTTGTGATCGCCCGCGAGCGGCGTCAGGTTCAATTGGAAGCGCTCATGGCCGGAAACAGCTCCGGAGGTCCTAAAGACCTCGGCCCCGTCCATTCGCGCGCTCAGAACGTCCCCGGGCTCCTCACCAAAGATCGTAAGATCCACGGGCATCCCGGTGCGTGCGGCCGAGTTGGGATAGCGCGCCGTGATGCCGGCGGCCGGGCTGCCAATCGGAGCCGTACTCGCGACAACATCGTCGAAGAAGATGGAACCTGTCGCCGAGCCAAAGTTGTCGACCCCCAGGTAAAACACGGAGAATGGTCCGGTGAAAGCCAGGTTCTTCGCGTCGATTTCCACGCTGCCGTCGAGCCACACGGTCGCCATACCCGTTCCATTCGCGGCGCTGGAGCGCACCTCGATCGAGTGCCATGCCTGACTCGAAACGGCGTGGGTCCCAACGTGGCCGCTCCTATCTCGCAGGTAAACCGCGCCGCCACTGTTGTAAAGCAGGAGCTGCTCGCCTTCCTCAACCGAAAGAACGGTGACAGTGCTTCTGTTCTGCATCGACAAGGTCTTGTCCAGGTAAAAGTAGAAACGGACAAAGAGATCGGGGACTGGGGTGACCTTCTCCATCAGTTTTACAGAGCCTGATGAGGACATGGTCGCTTCCAACGCAAAGCGGCCGGAATGAACGGGATTCTCGACGATCCTGCCGCACTCGGTGCACTTGGCGTTGGCCAGATTGGGAGCTGCCTGATTCGTGCCTGTCCATGCGCTGAAGTCGCGGGTCTCAAAATCATCCGTAAACAGCGTGGTCTGGGCGTGCACAAATCCCGCCCCGAGGGACACGAGAAATAGGATGGTAGCTCGGTAGTGCCGGCTGGTCCCTGGCACGTTTCTCCTCCTTTAGGCAGACGAACCAGGGAGAGCCATCCGCCGCCGCGGGCTCATGCTAGTGATTTGCAAACATCCGATCAAGTACCGTCGTTCGCAGCGTGCTGAGTTGTTCGCGGCGCACAAACTTGAGCACTTCCTGGGGAAGAACCTTCTTCTCGCTGACGACGCCTTTGCAGTATCCAACGAACCGGAGGCACGAGCCGAGTATGGCTGGCGACTGCGGTATTTCTTTCGCGCAGCGAAGGATCTCCCAGAGAACTGTATCGCCCATGATGCAGTCGTACACGCCGAGCTTGTACTTCGCCTTCCAGCGTTTGCGGCCGTACCAGGTTGCGGTCTTGTGGTGGAGCACCTTCAGATCGGCGAAGGACTGGGTACGCCATCCCTTCATGCGCGCCATGATGAGGGCAACGGTGTCCTCATGGGCATAGGGCACGTAGCCGCCAATCGCCTCCCAGCACGCCCTACGGAACATCTGCATCGGGCCGCCAACATTTCGCGGGTTCACAAAGGCGGGCACCTCGCGCCCGGGGATGATATTGAAGATGAATCCCCCGCCGATGCCCAGCGCATCATCGCTTTCCATCTTCCTCAGGAGGGCGGCAAAGAAGTCAGGGGCGATGGTTACATCAGCGTCAATGACTGCGAGATAGGCGTAAGGAAGGTGAGCCAGCGTCTGCAGGCCCGACGAAAGGGCGTTCACCTTTCTGCTGGCAACTGCACCGTATTCTGGCGTGTGCGCCTCGGGATCGCGTTCCATCCGAAAATAGGAAATGAAGTTGTACAGGCCACAGTAACGTTGAATGATTGAGTCGGTTTGGTCGGTGGAACCGTCGCTGACGATCACCCAGGCGAGTGGTTTTGCCGTCTGGGCAACAACCGATTGGATCGTAGCCTCGATGTACTGCTCCTCGTTGTACGCGGCAGTCAACAGAACGTAGCCGGACGGAGCCGGCTGAGGCGAAGCCGAGCAGTTTGCGACGCTGGCTGCCCGCTCATCCTGAGCATGATGCACGGTGTTCATCGGATTCTATAAACTCCCCGTACGGCGAGGATCTGCTTGAGTGCGAAGAGACGAAACCTTACCCTCAAGCGACCACCCCGCCCTGAGACTCGTCGCGCGCCAACGGATAGGTTTCCACCCAGGATTCCAGCCCAATTGCCCAGCGAAGGATGGAGGCCCACTTGTGCCGGGCATTCCGCACCTTTCGCCGTCGAGCACCGCCCATGAAGACAATGGAAAGGGCCGCGAGCAAGGCCAGCCGGATAAGCGCTGCGCCCGCCATGGCAAACCGGTAAGCTCGCGCGTGGAGCGCTCCGCGACGGATGCGCATGAAAGTCAACAGAGATTGGCACCGCATGACAATCGCGAAATTGCTTTCTGGTCGGGAGTCTGAGCTCGTTGCTCCGTAGTGAATGACTTCGGCAGCATCGGTGAAGTACGTCTTATATCCTTTTTGTCTCACTTTGTAACACAGATCCCTGTCCTCGGCGTACATGAAGTAGTCCGTAGTGAATTGGCCTACGGCCTCGAAAACCTCCCGCTTGATCATGAGGCAGGCACCGGAGACGCAATCGACCTGAGCGGTACAAGGCCCGCGCTCGTAGAGAACAGCGTTGCCCCACAACCCCGAGCGAGGAAACCAATGCTGCAGGCGGGTGTCGTCAAGCACTTCATTCCATATTGTCGGAAAAGCTTGAACACAGCATTCCTGAAGAGTTAAGTCCCCATTGAGAAGCCTGCATCCGACAATACCGGCATCCGGTTGCGACTCATAAACAGACATCATCTGCTCAAGCGCGCCTTTGGTTATCTCGGTATCAGGGTTCAGGAAAAGAAGCACGCGCCCGGAAGAGTGGATAAAAGCAAGATTATTAGCTTTCGCGAAACCGAGATTGTCGGTGCTCTGAATGAACCGGACTGCGGGAAAGTTGCTTGATAATAATTCGGCACAACCGTCAAACGATGCATTGTCCACGACAAGGACTTCAAATTGCACTCCACGCGCGTGGATATTAATACTATCCAGGCACTTTTTCAGATACTCAGCGGAGTTCCAGTTCACGATGATAATTGATAAGTCCATCATGCCCCACTACTAATTACGTCTTAGTCCTGCGTCTTGTCAACCGCCTCCAAAACCTCGGATTCGAAGTTCAGATAACGCCTTTAGCGGCCTAACCCAGGTCTTGTTTCCTATCAGGATTGATGTAATATGGCGCCAAGGATGGCTTCAATGAGAGCAATGACGCCAACTTGCGCCTTTGCTCCCGCCGCAAATATGTTACGACCTCGCGAGGGAGGGCTATTGGTACTCTCTTCATCCGTGCGAGCAGGAAGCCGGCAACTGCGGCCAGACTACCTATAATCCAAGGCCAATACTTCATTTTATAGAGGCTTCTGATGAGATAAAAGAGCGTGCCGTATCCCAGCGCATGAAAACACGCACCCTCTCTGTACCGAGCCGTCAGACTATCGGTTCCATCCGACGTTCCCATCCGTCGCTGTTCCTGGGCGGTGACGTCCTGAAATTGCCGCACGATCCAGCCGTTCATGCGAGCCATGATTTCAGCCGCAGCGTCGAGCCCGCCCAGTTCGAGAGGCAAGTATCGCCCCCCAATGGATTCGAAGCAATCCTTGCGGAAGAGTTGGACTGCCCCGGGAACGCTATCCGGAGCAGCATCAAGGCGAACAATTCGATTACCGGCTTTTGTATTTACTGTCCCTCCCGCAAGGCCAAGTCGTGGTTCGGTTGCAAACTTGTGAAGGATTGTCTCGTAATAGGCGGGAGGCAACTTGATGTCCGCATCGAGGTTGCCAATATACGAGTAGTCGATGCCCCCGAGGACCTCAAGGCCGGCATTGAATGCCGCTGCCTTCTTACCGCAATGCCTCGCTCCATCGCCTTTAATGCGGAGAAGGCGAATGAACGAATTCTTTGGCAGATAGAGCTCGATGATTTCTGCGGTACGGTCAATCGACCGGTCGTCGACGATCACCCAACGCGCCGGCTTGATCGTCTGTCCCACGACTCCCTCAATCACATCAGCAATAAACGCCTGCTCGTTTCTAGCTGGCGTAATGAGAACGTATTGGGCGGATCCAGTTGAGATCATAGACGTCGTCCTTTTAGCGATTTGTAGAGTTTTTGCGCGCCCTGGAGCCAGTCGTAGGCACCTGTGAGCTTCGCGGCAAAGAGATCCTCGTCATCCAGCGAGTTGACGGGAAGGCGCTCAAGAAAGAGGAGATCGCTGTGACGATTAGCCGTCCCGATCATCGTGCAAGCACCGCACTGATATCCGCAATCCTCGAGCAATCTCCTTAGAGCCGCGACGAACGCATGCCGGTGCTCGGGAAAGGCGTAGGGATAACCAAACGATGCAACTTCGGCTCCGATGTTTTCCTCGATCGTCATCTTGGAAACGCGAAGCTCCTGCTCTGCGCTTGAGATGGGCAGGTCGGCGAGCTGGGGATGGCTAACTGTGTGCGAACCGAACTCCACACCTGATTGATGCAGCTCCCGGATCTGACTCCAGGTCAGGCAGCCGATACCGTTAAACTGCTTCTGCTCGGCGCCAATGTACGCCGTCGGCAGAAAGACCGTGGCGGCAAAACCAAATTCGCTGAGAGCCGGATACGCCTCGGAGAAGAAGTCTGCGTATCCGTCGTCGAACGTCAAAACGACCAGGCGGCCGGAAGGCTCCTTTGCCGATGACAGAGCCTCTGTCGCTGCGGAGAGCGTTAGAGCCGTATAACCGTTCCGATGAAGGAACTCGATCTGCCGCCGAAATATTTCCGGCCGGGTGCAAGTGCGAAAGTAGGGCCTGTTGTCAAGCTCCGGGGCATTTGAAATGCTGTGATACATCAGGATGGGAATGCCGTGCTGCCGCCGCCTCAACAACCGGCGTACCGGGCGGAAGCAATACAACGTCGCCAGGCGATCAGGCCGGAATTCGCTCATTCGCTCGACCCTCCGCATGGGAGTGATCGCTTTCCGAAGCAACTAAACGCGTCCCAAGACTCGATTCGCTTCGACAAACCAGCGGCTCCATTTCGGGTTGCGGTTCCACAGGCGTGTCCTCCGCAGTCGCCACGCTCTCCGGGCTTTTGCCGGCCTGGAGCTTCTGTCTCCGGTCGGAGCCCTTCGCACGCGACCATCCCTGCGCCGCGGGGAAGACCGCCAGAAGCATGAGCCAGGGCACGCGCATCTGGTCCCAATAGGAGACGCCCCAGAATGCGGCAATGTGGGCCAAAAGCGCCGATCCGAGGCACCAGTAGAGCCATCGGTCCACGCCCCGCGCGCGTCTCGTGCCGCGCCCGGCAATGGAAAACGCCATCGCCAACAGAACCATGAAGAGCACCAGAGTCAACAGGCCTCCGGAAAGCCCCTCCGCAACATACTGGTTGCAGCGATCCCATGTGCCGCCATAGATACTCCATTTGGCATTCTCGTCGGATCCGACGAGCCACCATTCCGAAATGTGCTGCATAAATTGGTCGACCAGAAAGGCGCGATCCCATCCATGACCGCCCACGAAATCGACCCGTTGGATGATGTACCAGACCGGCGCCTTCATCACGAGGGCCAGAAGAGCAATCATGCCGGCGATACTCCAGCGGATCTGCTGCATGTACATGCGCAGCGGCCAGAGAGACAGCCCCAGAACACACGCCAGAAATGCGGATGCGGGCGTGCTCGAGAGGGAGGCATAAATCGCAGCCAGGGACGCCGTCACTCCCATGATCGCGGCCCAGCGGACTCTGCCGCTCTTCCAGGCCCAGAAGAAGACCGGAATCATCGTGGCGCCAAAAGTTCCGGCTGTGATTGCATGCCCGAATGCCGCCTGTGCCCGAAGCTTGCCCTCCCGTGTGTAGGGCGTGACCTGATAGGAGGTGATCAGGTTGTAGGGATTGGAGCCCGACCGATGTTCGAACAACATGCACGCGGCTACGATGATCATTACCGGGGCCAGCACCTTGGCGATGCGTAGAACGTCGCCCTCTTTGCGGATCGACAGCCGAAACAAGAAGTAGATCCCGAAGACATCCAGCCAGAAGGCCACCGAGTTGACCACCGCCCCGAGCTCCGGATGCAGCAACATGAGAGCCAGCCCGCGGACGATAGCCCAGGCAACGAAGACCCAATCGAAGGGCGTAAACCCGTTGGCCAGAAGCCGGAGGCGCTTCCCGTACTTATCCAAAATCAAACGGAGGATCCCAGCCACCGCCATGATCCTGACCACGTAGAAGTGGAGCCCGCCGACATATAACTGAGAGCCAAACGGGAGCAGCACCGCGGCGCACACCGCGGGCGCAAACGCGTATCTTCGCGGCACAAACAGCACCAGCGCGAAGGCGAGCAGCGTGAGGACCAGGACCAGAGGATGCATGTCCGTTCCCGCCGCGCCGCCGCCGAAATAGTAGTTTTGATTCAAGTTCTCAGTTTCCGATAGATTCCCGTCGTTCGCTATCTTTGTTGGTGATTCTCATAGCCTCTCGCTTAGCTGTTCGTCGACGCGCTCGATACTTCGGGCTCTCTCCTGGTCCAACCTGCTCGACAGGTTCTGAAACATGTGATTGTGATGCGGGACGCTCTCGAGCGGCCGTGTCATTACCTCGAGAGAGCGGGCGCACTCCTCGACGGAACGCTCCCACCAGCGGCTTTCGAGAATCCGTTGGCGGAGATCTTCGGGAAAACGGTAGCGCAGGATGCGCGCCGGGTTCCCGGCGACAATCGCAAAATCGGGAACATCCCTGGTGACAACCGCACCCGCACCAACTACCGCGCCGATGCCAATGCGGTTGCACTTGCTGGTAACGATCGATCCCGCGCCCAGCCATGCGTCGTGACCGATCTCAAGGCGCCCACTCGGGATGGTGTCCTCGGACACCCATCCAAGCGCAGAGTTATAAAAGAACGGATGAAGCGAGAGCCTGTCCAGCGGGTGGTTCCGGACGAAGACTTGGACGCCTCTGGCGACTGAAACGTATCTGCCGACTGTTACGCCTCGTGGCCACGAGCCGGTCTCCATGCACTCGCCATAGCTGTACGCTCCGACCTCGACCCCATGGTAGTGGCTGAGGACTTGCCGGAGAGTGAGTGAATAGAATTGCCCTCCCTCAAGGCGAAGCAAAAGGTCGACGCACAGGCGGCGGAAACGCGGCCAGCGATAGATGGCGAACAGCAGAGGTCCAAAGGCCGAACGCCGCATCTTGCCGCGACCTGAGACGTGGATCGCATGTATGTCTCCATCGGCCATCAGAAGCGCCTCGTCGACTCCATCAGCTTCTCGTTTCCGCCTGATCTCGAACTCGCCCTGTCGGTTCGCCAATCGGAGCCGACGTGCGCTTCCACCAGCGCCGTACCAGCGCGCGCCGAAGGGTTCCGGCAATGGTTCTCAACTTTCGGCCGAGCGGGAGCCGCATCCAGGCCGAGAACAGAGAAAAGCCCACATAACGCGGGATGGGAATGCCGAGGAGGCGAAGCGCCAGGAAACGGCCAAACAGTTCGTGGCGGCGGCTGAGGAGATTCCTCTGCGCCGCCAGAACCCGCTCCGGGCCGGCGGGTTGCAGAGTGACGTAGCCGGCTTCGATGGCCTGGCGCAGAATCTGTTGCCCGCGCGGCGTGCGCACCAGCACGATTGAAACCCCAGGGTTCGGCCGTTTGGGATCGTACTCGTCCCAGGCATCGCCACAGGAAATGTCGGCCAAAGCCCCGAGTCCGTCGGGACAGAGGTTGCAGCGAAGCGGGCGGTAAGAAGTAAGCCTGCTCCAGGACTGCTCGTAGGGGAGGCGCTTCTCCGTACCATCGTCCCAACGGGCTTTGAACTCGCCCGGCCAGCCCTCACCGCGGTAGCGAAGATCAACGATGCGGCCGGACGGACTGGGACCGGCAGCCAGGTCCAATGTGCCCTGGGTACTGGGAGTTCCGGCACAAAAGAACGTGAGCACAAGTCCCAGATTTCGATCCAGCGCGGGCCTGGTTTTGCGCAGCGAGGCAACTGCTGCCACGTCACAGGGCTTGCCGATGAAAACGCACGGCGCGGCGCTGTTCTCCACCATGGCCAGGCCATCGCACGGAGAGGAGGGCGCATAGCGCGAGCCTGCCCTGTCGAGGAGTTGCTGACGCGACCGGCTTTGGACGGTTCGATTGAGCCAGGGCTGTTCCTCGTCCTTGCCCGTGTGGAGAACCGATCCCATCCCTCCGCGCTCGATACAGAAAAGCGCAAGAGCCGTCAGGATGCCGCCGGATGAGGCTTGGAAGCGAATCTCCGGGTCCGCCGCATATCCAACCCAGATCTCGATGGCGGCCCCGAACTCTTTTTCGGACGCTCTCTGTGAACCGGCGGGATCGCTGGGGGCCGAAACACCCGCTCCAGGGCAGAAGGAAAGGCACTCGCTGCCGGTGTAGTCAGGATCCTGGATTCGTGGCCGAATTCCCACGGTGGGCAGGTTGACCAGTTCGATCTTCCCCGGCGGGCTTGCGAAGGCGCACGCTCCGCAGCCAATGCAAAGCCTCCAGTCGACAACGTCCTGGAGGCTTTTGACCCGGTGCGGCCCGCTCATCTGAGACGCCTTGCCATACGGACGCCCGCTTCCCATGCCTGTACGCCAGCTCCCTGGACGCCGAACGCGGAAACCGCAGCGGAGCGCAGGTCGGCACGCAAGCCGGGAATCAGAGTAGCAAGGACGAGCGCAGTGCCCGCGGTCGCGGCCAGGGCCGAACCAATCGTCAAAGGAGCAACGGCGTGCGGCAGGCCCATGTACACGAGCACCGCCGAAGCCAGAACCCCGAGGCCGGTAATGGCCAGTGGCCGGAATGACTCGCCAAGCGGCAGCCGGAGGCGATCGCGGACGCGAAGCAGGATCCAGGCAAGCGCCAGCAGCTCGCCGGCTAGGCCGCTGATGGCGATCCAGACCACACCCTTGCCGGTGGCCGCCGCAAAGATGCATCCTACGAGCGAAAGGCAGCGGATGAGGTTCGACATCATCGATGCCTTGGTGTCGGCGTGCGCCAGCGATGCGATGGTCGGGGCGGTGCGCACAACGCGCAACCCCCACATGGCGGCAATCCAGCCAACGACGGCTCCGGAGGCGGCGTATTTGGCGCCGTAGATCCACACGATGACCTTAGGCCCGGCAATCATGAAAGGAATGACGATGAACACGGCGGCAAAGCAGAGAACGGAGAAGACGCGCTCATAGCCGCGCTGGAACTGCGCCGGAATGGATTGAAACTTGGACAGGACGGGCAGGAAAAGAGAACTGGCTATGTTGCCCACAAACATGGCCGGCGCCATGACCAGCGAGAAGGCAAGCGAGTACTGGCCGAGGTCGGCGAGCGTGTAACGCGCCCCCGAAAAGACCTGCCGGCTGGAGCCGATGACGAAGCGGTCGCCTTCGAGAATCACAAAGAGGAGCAGACCGTTAATGAGCAGCGGCCAACTGAAAGTGAAGACACGCTGCGCATAGTCCCGATCGAATGCCCAGCCATAGCGCCTTTCCGCGACGGCGTGCGAGCCAATCAGGGTTCCAGCCGACTGCAACACAAGGATTACGAGCATGGCCCGGTAGTCCTTGAGCCAGACGACGATGGGCCAGGCCAGCAGCGTCACGAACAAATTCGAGCCGATGTCAACGGTAATAGAGGGGCCAAATCGCAGGCCGCGCTGCATCCGCACGGGATCGAAGTGCGAAAAACCGCGCAGGATCGGCAGCAGGGCCAGCGCGCGAAAGCTCCAGGCGGCCTGCGGGATTCCGAAGAGCCGGGCGGCCAGTCCGCCGAGAAGGAACAGGATTGCGCCGTTGCAAAGGCCTCGGATGGCCTGGATAAACTGCGCAGTATGCTGCAGACGGGCTTCGTCGCCGTCCGGGGACTGGATCAGAAGCTTGTCGAGTGCAAGGCTGCTGATGAGTTCGAGTAGAGAGAACGTCATTGCGAACGCAGCCGCAATGCCGTAGTCCGACACACTGATCATTCTCGCGACAATCAGGTTTCGGGCAAAGGAGCAAAGTTGAACGATCACCTGACCGGAGCCGAGGCTCAAACCGCCCCTGAAGAGCGAATGAAAATGCCCCTTATGCCGGGGAGATCCTGGGTGCTCCGCGCCAGCCAGCGCGGCGGAATTGCTCATCGAGAGAGACCTGTGCCCGAATGTCCGGAGCGAACTGCGATTGTTATTGGTGGTGCCTCAGGCGCGCGAAAAGTACGCAAGGATTTGGTCGGCGACCCCCTGCTGCTGCTCCGCGGTCAGCTGCGGGAACATGGGCAGGGAGACGATCTCGGAAGCAACGGCTTCGGTGTGGGGAAAGTCGCCGGGCTTGTAGCCGAGGGAGGCATACGCCGCCTGGAGGTGTAGCGGGACCGGGTAGTGGATGCCGGTTCCGATGCCTTCGGCATTGAGGTGGCGGATGAGGCCGTCGCGATCGCGGGTGCGGACGACGTAGAGGTGGTAGACGGCGCGGGACCAGCCGGGCTCGCAGGGGAGAATGATGCCGTCGATGTCGGCAAGGAGACGGTTGTATTCTGCTGCACGTTCGCGGCGGCTTGCGTTCCAGTCGTTCAGGTGCGGCAGCTTGGCGTTGAGGATCGCGCACTGGATGGCATCGAGCCGGCCGTTGTAGCCCTCGATCTCGTGGTAGTACTTGCGGCTCTGACCGTGGTCGCGGAGCATGCGGACTTTTGGGGCAAGTCGCGCGTCGTTGGTGGTGATGGCGCCGCCTTCACCGCATGCTCCAAGGTTCTTGCCCGGATAGAAGCTGAAGGCTGCGGCCCGGCCCACCGAGCCAGCCTTCTGCCTGCCGTTGGCCTTCTTTGAGAAGTACTCGGCGCCGTGAGCCTGGCAGGCGTCCTCAAGGACGATGAGGCCGAAACGATCGGCAAGCTCCGTGATGGCGTCCATATCGGCCATCTGGCCGTAGAGATGCACGGGGAGCAGGGCGGTCACTGGCCGGCCACTGCGCTGGCTTATCAGTTTTCCGTCGCTGTTGCGCCCGCAACGAACTTCCAAGTACTCCGCCAGCGCGGGAATCGAAATGTTATAGGTCCGTTCGTCGATGTCGACGAATTCCGGATGCGCGCCCGCTTGTGAGATCGCCTCGGTGGTCGCGATAAAGGTGTTGGGGACCGTGACAACAACCTCGCCGGGCTTGATACCCGAGGCCAGAATGGCGAAGCGCAGCGCATCGGTGCCGTTGCCGACCGCAACTGCGTGCTCGACGTCGCAGAATTCGGCGAAGGCCTGCTCGAACTCGGCGACCGCAGCGCCGCCGACAAAGCCAGCCGTATGAAGCGCCTTGCGGAAGACCGCCACCAACTCCTCTTCGAGCTCAAGGTGAGGGGTTACCAGATCGAGGAAAGGAATGCTTGCAACAGCCGTTTCAACCGCGCTCATTGTTCTTGTCCTGATTTCTTTCTATGTAGCGTCGGAGCTTTGCCGGATTACCGGTGACGATGGCGTTGGGCGGCACATCGCGGGTCACAACGCTTCCCGCGCCAACGATCGCGTTTTCACCGACCGTCACATTCGAGAGGATGGTCGCTCCGGAGCCGATCGATGCACCTTTGCGAATGACGGTCCGTTCGACCTTCCAGTCTGCATCGGTTTTCAACTCGCCGGCCTTGGTGGTGGCACGGGGATAGGTGTCGTTGATGAAGATCACGCCGTGGCCGACGAAGACATTATCTTCAATCTCGACGCCCTCGCAGATGAAGGTGTGGCTTGAGATCTTGCAACGCCGGCCCACCCTGGCGCCCTTCTGAATCTCAACAAATGCCCCGACCTTGGTCTCGTCGCCAATCTTGCATCCGTAGAGATTGATGAACTTGGAGAGCCTAACGTCCTTGCCGAGCTCTACGTCATCGGCAATGCACTGGTAGAGGTTCATAGGTAAACGAGCGACCCGCGCTTGGCGATCGATTGGCTGGCAGCCTCAAGCATCCTGACGATGCGCAGTCCCGCACGGCCGTCGTTGAATGCAGCCTTTCCATTCGAGACGCAATCAGCGAAGTAGGAAAACTCGCGGTATAGAGCCTCGCCCGTCTCCAGCTGAGGCGCCCACATATCTCCGGAGCGGTAGCTGACCAGGAGCTCGTAAACGCCCTCGCGGCTGTTGATCTTTACTCCCTTGTCGTAGACCTTGACCTTCTCGTCAGCCTCGAGGTCGTTCCAGACCACCATGCGTTTTTCGCCCCCGATGAGTGTGGTTCTGACCTTCACGGGAGAAAGCCAGTTGACGTTGATGTGAGCGAGAACCTTCTCGGGGAAGTACAGCGTCATGTAAGCGACATCCTCGCAGCTATTGAGGTGCTTCTGACCCGTCGCGCTGATGGCTTCGGGCGCTGCGCCGATGAGGTGGTCCATGATGGAAAGGTCGTGCGCCGCGAGATCCCACAAGACGTTCACGTCGTGCTGGAAGAGGCCGAGATTGACGCGTGTGGAATCGTAATAGTAGAGCCTGCCGACCGAGCCGTCCTGGATCAGTTCGTGGATTTTCTTCACAGCACCGGTAAACAGGAACGTGTGATCGACCATGATCCTCAGGTTCTTCTTCTCGGCCAGCTCGATCAGCTCTTCGGCCTTCTCCGAACTGGTGGTGAAGGGCTTTTCGACAAAGATGTGCTTGCCGTTCTCGAGTGCCGCCTTGGCCAGCTCGTAATGGGTCCATACAGGAGTAACGATGGCAACGGCGTCGATCTCGGCTGAACCGGTCACCTCGCTTGATTCGGCTGTGATCTTGATGCTGGGATGGGCCTTGTGCGCACGCATACGGGCTGAGGCGGCCGTATCCGCAATAGTTATTACCTCCCAACCGTCCACATTGGACAAGTTTCGAACGATATTAGGGCCCCAGTATCCGTAGCCGATTACACCGCACTTAATCATTGGCTTAGCGCACGAACCCTTTCATGTTTATATGTTGAGTTTCAGATTGCAGTTATCACCGATGCGGCACATTGTGAGCAGTGTTCTCATCCGCTTGGACCCTCGCCACCTGGTCAATAGGCACCCGATCCGCCGACGACAGCAGCCGGCGTCTTGAGCAGGATCTTTAGATCCAGCCATGGCGTCCAGGTACTCACATAACGGAGATCCAGCCGGACCATCTCGTCGAACTTGAGGCGACTGCGGCCGGACACCTGCCACAGGCCTGTAATGCCGGGCTTTACATCCAGCACTCGCCGCCGGTGCCAAACCTGATAGAGAACCACCTCATACGGAATGGGCGGACGAGGACCGACAAGAGACATATCGCCGCGGAGAACATTGAAAAGCTGCGGTAACTCGTCCAGGCTCGAGCGCCGGATCCATTTGCCGACCGGCGTTACTCGCTTGTCGTTGGTCATCTTGTAGACTCGCTCGCCGTTCTTACCGGTTGCATGGTTCCCGGAGGGCTCGTGGATCAGCTTTCGAACAAACTCCTTGTGTTCGCTGTGATCGTTGTTTTCATACATCGATCTGAACTTGAGAAAAGTGAATGGTCTCCCGTGTTGCCCTACCCGCTTCTGCCGAAAGAAAACGGGTCCCTTCGAGGTAAGCTTGACCGCTGCGGCGACTACAAGCATCATCGGTGAACAGAGAAGCAGCAGCGTGGCACTTCCAACCACATCGATCGTGCGTTTCACATAGATGCGGAGCCGTCGGCGCGGCGAAGGTTCACTCAGATCTGGATAAAGCGTGGGGTTGGTTGGGGTCTGGTTGTCCTCAATGTCCCACTCTTCCGGATAGATGTGGTGCGAGATTCGAATCAGATCGGCTTCCCGGTGATCAAGGACCTGACGAATTGTTAAACGTACACCTTCCAGGAGTACGCCAATGACCTCTTGATCCCTCGTTGATTCAAGGCCGGTGAAAACCACACCAGCCGCTTCCTTCGCACGGTACCACCCCACGAAGTCCGTGTCGCGGACTCTGTGGATGATCGCTTTCGCTACTCGGTTGATGGCGGAGATACAATCATCGGGGCCGCCTTGACCCGATGGCTCCATCAACACGAGCAGGAACGGCAGTTGAGTTCTTTCAGTGCGTTTGCGCTCGATGGCAATCGAGCGCATGAAATCCTGCTCGCAAAGGAGGCCGGGTCTCGATTTCTTTCCTGGATCGATTATCGAAGAAGTCACTGTAATCTCACGCGTTGCTTGCCGGCGGTTCACGATCCCTCGCTTTCAACAACCCGTTCCCAGGACGCGATGCGTTTCACGCCCTGCTGCGCCTGCCTCTTGTTGTTCGTCCGATACTGTCTTGTAGGGCGGGGTTCGAAGTCGAATCGGCGACGTAAAGTCTACTGCGGCTTCAGAATAGGTTGTTGCCAAGTCGCCTTGAGTTAGACAGAGTTATCTCTCTTTCTTTTGATCGCTTGACGACTTTCGATAATAGTAATACCCACCGTAGGCCGTACCTTGTGCGCAGTTCAACACCACTCCAAGCAGCTTCCGGCGATCGACGATCTCTAATCCCTTCTCAAGTGGCCGCTTCTTGCTGGTTCCCTGCCGGGTGATGAGCAGCACACCATCAGCCAAGCGCGAAAGCACGCTTGTATCGGCGAGCGGAAGCAGCGGAGGAGAATCAATGAGAATCCAGTCGAACCATTCAGTCAGCTGTTCCATCATGGATGCCATGGAGGCGGACTCCAGTAGTTCGAGAGCATTGGCGTCGCCCTGGCCAGCAGGCAGTAGCCAAACTCCCGCTCCTTCCAGCCGGAAGATACTTGACTCAAGACTCTGCCTATTCTCAAGATAGTTGCGAAGTCCGGGCATATGTTCCAGGCCGAATCTTTCCGCGAGTTTCGGCTTGCGGAGGTCAGCATCAATCAGCAGCACCCGGTGGGACGCGCCTTGGGTTAGCATGCAGCCGAGATTTGCGACAACCAGGCTCTTGCCTTCCTCGGGAATCGTGCTGGTGATCAGGAGTTTGTTGATCGGCCTCGTCCGCTGCAAATCCCGCAATCGAACACCAAGCAGTCGAAACGCCTCCGTGGCTGAATCGTCCTGATCCGTTAGGCAGACTAATCGGCTCTGCGCCGCCGCTTGCGCATGCACGGCCGGAAAGTCAGGAAATGATGCCGTATTTCTTTGAGACTTACCGGCTTCGCCGAGCCCTGACGCCCGTCGACTGTTTTCGCTCTGTTCTGGGGACAGCTGGCTGCTGAGAGAAGCAGGCAGCGACTCACGCTGCGACTCGGAAGAGCGAGCCATAGAGCTGCTTTCCCACTCTTGGGCGGCTCTCTTCTCCACTTTCGCCAGAAGCTCAGTCGCTGCGGAAACCTCCGTGGTTTGCGCCCCGGCGCGTTCGTCTTCCGATCGCTGAATCGCATCAAATAGATGGCTCATCGCTGCTTCATTTCTCCGGTCCCAGATAGGAAAGAGACCGTTCGTCGTTTGCGGCCCGGCGACCGTTCCGTAAGTCCTCCAGGAGAGCTCTCACCAAATGTTGAAGGTTGTGTTCCAGATTGGCCGGATAGAAAACGCGATCCCTGTTCGTTGTCTCAACGTCCAGACGAAATTGCTTGACGACGGTCTGAATGATTTCCGGAGTTACGAATTCGGCGCGCATTCCATACGCTTCTATCAGCGCGTTCTCGCACACCAGATTAACCAGCCGCGGCACTCCCTGGGTCCATCGGTAAATCGCCGCGATTGTTTCGGAGGGAAACAGCCGCGTATCACCGTTTGCGTAGCCCGCCTGCTTCAGTCTTTGCAGAATATATTGCCGGGTCTCTATTAGAGTGAGTCCAGTGAGTTGGGCGCGCACCGCAATGCGCTGCTTAAGTTGCCTGAATTCCAAGGAATCGAGTTTTTCGTCCAACTCCGGCTGTCCAACCAGAACGATTTGGAGCAGCTTATCCTCGTTCGATTCAAGGTTCGAAAGCAGGCGAATTTCCTCCAGGATTTCGGGGGAAAGTAGGTGCGCCTCATCGACGATTAGAATCGTCGTCATCCGCTTGGCATTGCGGTCAGCGAGGTAGTGGCCGAAATCGAGCAGGAGTTCGTATTTGCTCTTTCCGGCCACGGGCAGACCCAAATCCGCTAACACATACTGAAGAAATTCAATCTCCGGGAGTCTCCCATTAACCACGTAGGAGTAGGCGACATCCTTGCTCTTCCCAAGGAGACTGAACAGGCAGCGCACCAGGAGTGTCTTGCCAGTGCCAACCTCCCCGACCACCACGACGAATCCTTTGTGCTGACGGACGCCGTGATAAATTGCCGTCAATGCGTCGTTGTGCTCCTTGATAGGAACAAACGACGCGGGATTCGGCGCCATGTCGAATGGGCTGCGAGTCAGATTGAAGTGCTTCTGGTACAAGTCTTTTCTACCCTCAACCGAAATGCCTTACCCGTGATAGTAGCTGAAGTAGCTGAACGCGAAGCCACTGAGAATGATGGCCGCAACAAGGCAGGCGGCGGTCCACCCCAATACCCTCCTGCCCTTTTTCCGTCGCTCGTCGGAGGCAAGCACCACTACCGGGATCTCCGACAGAACTCCCATAGGCAGAAGCGCTCCAATTTCCTTTTCTGTGTAGAGGCGGTCATCGAGAATCGTCAGCAGCGCGGTAACGAAAACAGCCAGTCCCAATCCTGCTCCCAAGCCGATCCCGCAGAACTTCAGCCGGTTGGGAAAATCGGGCGCCGTGGGAAGGTTCGGCGGGTCCAGAACGCTGAAACGCTCGCCCTGCTGGGCCATTTCCATGCTGGTTGCCATGGAAGATTCGTTCTTCTTCTTGAGTAAATCGTCATACGTTTGCTTCGATTGCTCATAGCCACGCGTCAGATCCGCCAGTTCCTGCTCGCTGACCGGTTCCGCATTCAGCCGTCCCTGGTACTCGCGAATCCGATTTTTTAAATCTTCAATGCCGTGTTCGCGGTTGGCCTGCTCGGCTTGATTGGCCTTCAATTGACCTTCCAGTTGCGCGATCACCATGCCGGACGAACGGTCGAGTTTGCCGGGATCGCCCTCTTCGCTTTCGCCAGAGGCCCCTGCCTTCTTCATACTTGCCACCAGATCGGCCCGGACCTTTTCGGTCTTCGCAATCTCGCTTTCTACTGCCTGCACATCGGGATACCGCTCTGTGTGTTCTGAACGGAGATCAGAGAGTTTTGCGCGCAATGATTCAAGCTGCTGATCCAAAGCGGCGAGGTTTGAGGGTTGTCCATTGACCGTCGCACTCTCATTATTTAGCGTCTTTATCTGGTTGAGCAGCGTCTCAATGTAGATTCCCTGCTGTTTGGCCGAGTTCAAAGCACCCTGCTCGTTCTGCAATTGCGACTGCAGCCCGGCAAGAATCTGAAGGTTCGTTTGCTGCTGCGAAGGCAGTTCTCCCTCGTGCTGTGCCTCGTACTTCTTGACCTTGGCTTCCTGCTGCGCCAGGGTGGTTTGTGCATCCTCCAATTGTTTGGAAATGAACGCGGTCGTGCTTTCGGACGCTTCCTCCTGAGCGTGAAGATTCTCGTTGATGAAGACGTCACTCAGATCCGCGGCCACCGCCTGCGCCAGTCTTGGGTCGTCGGCCGTGAACGAAATCGTGAACCCCTCGATGTCACGCTTGTTTGCGGCTTGAATCAATTGAATCTCGATATCCTTCCGCATCCGGTCTACCTTATCGTCGATCGACATATTGTCGTGGTTGTCTTTCTTGTAGAGCTCCAGGCTATCGATGATGGTGACCAAACGGCTGCGGCTCAGGATCTGCTCCGTGAAGCTTTGCATCCGGGCCTGAATATCTTCAGTGACATTCGGCTGAACGTAATTCGTCGGTACCGTCGATTGCTCGATAAGTATAGATGTCGTCGACTTATATTGAGCAGGAAGAACCCATGTGGCGCCCCAGACCGCGGCCCACCCAAAAAAGAGACAGGAAAGGAAGATGAGGTGGTACCGGCGCAGAGCGTTCGTAACGCGCTGCACGTCCAGCCCTGTGGATGGTTGTTCTTCGTCAAGCAGTTCCGCCATGATTACCTGCCTATCGGTCTTGAGAATTGATAGGAAACCGTGATATACGCGCGATCGGCGTCCGGGTCAACCGTCAACGCCGTACTGCCGGAATAGGTCCTGTGCATCCGCTGATAGCCGATCGTCGAATGCAGATGCTCGCCAATTGGATGGTCAAGCGAGAACTCGCCGTTGATCGTGTGCCCGCCGGGATACGTCAACAGGCTTTGCGGCGCGCTGTTCTTGTAGTTTCCGTAGTCACCACCCACGTCGATTGTCCAAGTGCGCGCAAACTGGTGGCGTAGATGCAAGTTGGCCGACTCTCTGATGTACGCTCCCAGCAACCCGCCCCCGCCATTCACCGTCCGGGAGAGAGAAGCCGCCACACTCGATCGCTCCACCTGCCATCCGAAACTGGCAGTTACAACAGGGGTCCAAGCGTTCGCTGTCGGGACCGGAGTGACCGACGAGGTCACCGTTTCGGTGTAGTACTGCGGACCAGCCGCAATGCTGGCTGAAAAATGCTCCCCCGTCGCGAACGAGTAAAAGGGCATGACGCCGTGCAACTGAACCTCAAACGTAGTACCAGCGGCGTAAGTCGTGACATTCCTCGTGTACTGATAGGTAATGCCGGCCGTCTGCGCCAGAGTCAAGCGCCGATTGAAAAAGGCGGAGGCAACCTGGCCATTTGAATCATAGTTGCCTGACGATCCGTAATTTGGAATCCTCATCAGGTTCGAGCCACCACCGCCTCCTATCATTCCATTCGCGCTGAATTGGTAACCAAGATCGCCGGTCACGGCATTTGAGAGGCGATCGATCCATGGTGCTATGACGTCCGCGGGGGAGACCGGAATCGAGCCACTCACGGACCCACTCTCGAGCGAGCCCGCCTGGTTAAAGACGTTCGAAGTCTTCTGAAATGTGTCCAGCGCAGTGACGGTCACATGAGGTGTCCATCGGTAGTCATAGTTGGCCGAGGCGCTGTGGTCCAGCTTATTCAACCCGCTCGTTTGCGCGTAGATCGTGAACGCTGGCGAGTAAGAAAACGTCTGCTGCAGGCGCGAGGCTGTTTGGTTGAACACAATCTTTGGAGTAATAGAGTAGGACATCTCGCTGATCGGTGCGCTCGCTTGGCCGGGATACAGGTTGTCGTTGTAGGCCGGAGTGAAGCCGATGGAGCCATTCAGAAAGTTCGACCGGCTCTCCCATCCCGTCCCGGTAGCATATGGCGTTCCCGTTTCCAGAGGAGTCATCTGCATAGGTTCATCCTGGTTCCCTCCCCCGGTCGCCTCTGGAGCGACCTGCGCCTGGGCAGGAAACGGTATAGACAGGAGGAGCCAAAGAGACATGAGGAGCCCGAGAGAGAGAAGCCAAATGCGCATTTGCACGACTCAGGGGACAACAACCGTGTCGTTGGGCTGCAGCTTGATGTTTTGCGCGGGGTGCTGCCCCTTGATCACCTCTTTGTAATTGAACGGAATTCGCGTCTCGCCGCCTTTCGGGTCTTGCCGAAGCACATAGATAGCCTTCTGCTTGGCGAAGTCGCGAAATCCTCCCGCCGCCGCGATGGCGTCGAGCACGGTGGTTGTCAGCGTGAGAGGGTAGCTGCCTGGCTTTTGGACCATGCCAAGAATATTGAATTTCTGGCTGTTGATCTGCTCCACCATGACTGTGACTTCGGGGTTGGAGATAAACTCCTTGAGCCGGGTCGATATCTCCTGCTCCAGTTGTAGTGGCGTTCTGCCTGCCGCCTGAATTTCCCCAACAAGCGGCATAGAGATTCGCCCATCGGAACGCACTGGGAGCGTGCGGGAGATCTCCGGCTCCTTCCATACGTTGATCGCCAGCACATCGGTGTTGCCGATGATAAAAGTGTCGTCGTGTGGCTTGACTGCGGCGTTTGCCGACGGTGGTTCGTGGCTTTCTGGATCGGGCCTTGTAGAAGACGATTGGGCCTTGCCTACCTGAGAACCGCCGTTCGCTTCCGTCGCTGTGGGTGCCTGCGCCCGCAGCATGAAGCCTGAAAGGGCCATTCCGACCCCAAGCGCCAGAACCAGTTTCTTCCGCCGATTCTTCATTAAATCCCTCGTCCCGGCTGCCGCAAAATCCGAATACCCTCTGGCGTCGCGAATCCCCGTTGACCTCCGATCGCGAATTCAGGCTCTCGCACCAAATGCATGAGTCGTCCGTTCATAGGAGCGTTCGAGCGGCACAATCGAGTCCATTAGGTTGACCGAACTTATTCTCGGTTTCTCGTGGTTACCGCTTCACGGTACCATCTAACAGCCTGTGTCGGGTGCTACGACGCCGTCCTTAGCAGGCAATCTTTGCGGCTGGAGCATTAGCCGGCTCGATATCGTCGGCGTCGACTTCCACTGCAACGCTCCGCATGATCGTGTCCAGGGTAAGGACCACGCGGAGGTCGTTCTTCTTGCGAACCAATATTCCCTCTACACCGGTCATGACCCCAGCCTTGATGCGCACTCTTTCGCCTACAGTCAGGTATGGGTGCGGCTCGATCTTGCGCATCTGCAAGCCAAGGCGTATCGCTTCGATCTCAGGATCGGGCAGGGGCCATGGTTCTCGCCCCGAGCCCACAATTGACAGCACCCCCGGCGTGCCAAGGACGGCGCCCCGCACCTCCCGTGCGATGCGGACAAAAACGTAGGTCGGGAAAAGCGGCAGTTCCAGAACGACTGGGCTGCTCTTCTTCCATCGCCGGGTCGTCCGATAGAGCGGCAGGAAAGTCTCGATCTGGCGCTGCGCCAGTATTTCGGACACATGCTTTTCGTGGCGGGGAGTGGTGTAGAGCGCAAACCACCGCAGCGCGGTGTCCAAACCAGGGCAGAATGCTCCGCAGTTCTCTACGCTGGCCGTTCGCTCGGCTATTTCAAACATGGCTTCGCCATCCTTACTCGGAAGGTCCCTTTTTCCACAGCCTCTTCGAAGGCAAAATCACGTATCAAAGAGGCGTGTCCAACAATGCGCACCTGCCCAAAATCGGGCTCCCACAACTCACTCGGAAGTCTCCATGCGCGAGAGAGTCGATGCCGTTGCTTCAGGGTAAAACTGTACGGAAGCGGCGAAACCTGCTTTGCTGGTGCCCGCGCCTTCGGAGCCGTGAGGCTCGACGCGAAGCACTATGCCTTCACCAGCCAGAGACATCCCGAAGCCGGGATCCTCCAGTTTGGGGAGCAGAATGTCGAGTTGGACGAGCGCTCCGACTGGCGGCAATTCGTCCGAAAGGACGTAGACCCCGGACGCATTAATGTCACGGGTCACGCCTTTGCCGTCTTGCGGCTCTCCATTTTGGTGCGCCCACGAGAAGAGCGTCTGAGCGCGCAACCGGTAGCGTTTGGCTTTTCGCAGTTCTATATCACTGTGCATGGAATTGTCGCTTTCACTCCATCCGCAACCGGCCAACAGCGGAATTGATTAAGGATTCCCAATGTACGCGCCAGGGAAAACGCTCACAAGAGACCGGAATACCCAGAGCCATGCGTCCCCGTTTCGTTTCGGCAGGCTAGAGACATTTGTCCTGTTCTGTGTCGTGCTTCGGCGTGTTTGGTGGGCCATCTGGCCAGGGTAAGAACTAGAGAACTTTGACTCCGTTCGGGCGAGAGTCATCTGTCTCTTGTAACTCGGGGACAGTGTGGTAAATCACTCGGAGACATGACGCTTTATCAATAGCAATCGATAGTAAATGTTCTAAACAGACGCATTCTCGCGGATTTGAGTCGTAATTTGAATCATCTAATCGTCGCAATCGTCAATGTTCATGCGGACGCGAGCGCGGTGAAAACGGGCAGACGGCTGATCAAGCTCGTTCGCTACTAGTGGCTATGGTTAGCGGAAAGCCAGCTATGAGCCTACTCGGAGGCATGCTGCGGCGGATGGAGGATTTGCCTCTGTAAGTCGAGTAGGCGCGGCAGCAAGACGAGGCTAGCTTGGACGACGGAGGGAAGTGGACGGAGGAGGTACCCGAAAGAGTGCTTCAGATCGGGGCCATGAAGGTCTTTGGAGCCCGGAGGCGACCCAGGCCCGGCTGGGTCATTGGCGCTAAACCGATTCAAAAAAGATCGCGAACGGAAGCAAAATGGGTGTATCTTGTTTAGATAAGTAGCCTAAAAAGCAAAACGAGAGTCCAACCTGTGCTGATTATTCCCAGATCTTGTGTGCGCACCAGAATGCAGCCCGAGCGATGGGCTCCCTCCGAAGTGTAAGGATATCTCTCCCATTTAAAGAATCGAATTTCGAGATGGAGCTGAACCTCAATTACGGTTGGGTATTGGCGGCAATCGCTAGCGTGTGTCTTAGGCTTCGGCTTGGGCGACGCGCACTTGTAGACGGGCGCATGTCGTTCGTAGGCCTGTTCCGGTTCATCGTCATTCTGTTTTTGGTGATCTCGGTCAGCGATGACTTACGGTCGATCAGGAGACCGGCTGAAACCAGAACACTCCTGCGTCGCGACCCCTCTGCAATCCCTTTGCAGTCCGTTTACCGCACAACCGTGTCTCCCCCCGAGCCCGCCGTTGCTGAACTGAGCTTTGGTTTCCAGCATCTCGGCGCGCCGCAGGGGCTTCCGTTCTGGGCGGTCGAAAACCCCGCCCTTGATCCCATTCAGAGCCGTCCTCCTCTCTCATCCTGATCGCACCTTTTCCTTGAACTAGATTCTGTCCTTGTTCCCTCCTTATGCGGCCGTGCGGGAAACGACGCAGAGGAGGCACAGTGAAGCGGATAGTCCAGACAGGGTCAATCTCCCATTGGTTGCGCGGTTGTGTTTCGGTTTTACCGCTGCAGCGGGTGAATGTTCGGGGCGCTTTGGTCCCAGGGTTTACTGCATCTACGGGGCCTGCCGCGCCGAAGGCGATTCCAGGGGCGTGTAGACGATGACTCCGAAGCGAACTGACATTTCCGTTCTTTTCGCATCACCAAACGCGCTGACGCGCGAAATGCTTACGAAGGCGCTGAACCGGCATGCGCACTTTCATGTGGTCGCCAGCGCCACCGCCGGGCAAGAGGTACTCGATGCGGTGCAGTCGGCAGACGTGGATGTCGCCCTGATCGCTGCGACCTTGGCAGACGGTCCGCTGAGTGGCTTGGGGGTATTGCGGCAGATCTGTGAGCGTGCTCCGCATGTGAAGTCGGTCATTCTCTTCTTCAGCTCCGAACGCCATTTGGTCGTGGACGCATTTCGGGCTGGCGCAAAGGGCGTCTTTTGCCTTTCGGAGTCCAACTTCAAGTCGCTGTGCCGGTGCGTGCAACGCGTCCGTGCGGGACAAATATGGGCAAACAGTAAAGAACTCTCAGGGGTTATGGAGGCGTTTTCGCAACTTTCGCCCATGCGGGTAGTCAACGCAGACGGAATGCGGCTGCTGACCAAGCGAGAAGAAGAGGTCGTGCGTCTCGTGGCCGACGGCCTGCAAAACCGCGATATCGCCAAAGAACTGAAGCTAAGCGAACATACAATCAAGAACTACTTGTTTCATATTTTCGAGAAGCTCGGCGTTTCGTCACGCGTCGAGCTGGTACTGTATGCAGTCAGCAGCGCCAACAGCGTGCAGACCGCTGAAGTCGAGAGCGACAAGCAGGAAAGGAAACCGGCTGGCAGTACGAAAATTGGCGGCAATTTGTTGACGGACGCGAACCAGGGCTCAGGCGCTAAATTCTCCAGATCACGGAAAGAAAAGCCCAAGGGCTGAGCATGATTGTGAAGATCGGCCGGTACACTCGAGGGAATGTGACCAGCGGAGATTTGTCGCGGGAATCGATTTGAGGCGGAGAGGATACGGGTCAGCGGCAGTCTGGCCGGCCCTTATAATCCGCGTTCCATCCTATCCGTGAGTTTCTGAACCGCCCGCCGATTACGAGTCTCTGGGGATCCCGAGCTTCTCCATCAATTCGTACAGCGTCGGCCGGCTGACGCCAAGTTCCACGGCGGCGGAAGTGATCTTCCCCCGGTTACGGCGCAGGGCATCCTGGATCATCTCCCGTTCCACACTTTCCCGCGCTTCCTTCAGCGTCTGGGGCGGCAAGGCACTCAGCGTATCGGTCAATTCCAAGTCCCGGGCGGTGACGCGCTTTCCATCCGCCATGATGACTGCCCGCCGCACCCGGTTCTGCAACTCGCGGACGTTTCCCGGCCAGCTGTGAAGACTCAGGGCGCGAAGCGCATCGGGCGCGAACGTCAGACCGGTTTTGGCGTGCTCGATGCCATAGTCGCGCAGGAAAGCCTTGGACATCAGGATGATTTCGTCCCCCCGCTCGCGCAAAGGGGGAACCTTGACGACAACAACGGCGAGACGAAAGTACAGGTCCTCTCGAAACTTTCCATCAGCCACGGACTCCCGCAGGTTCCTGTTGGTGGCCGCGAGCACGCGCGCGTCACTCTGGATCTCTTGCCGGCCGCCGACGCGCTGGAAGCACTTCTCCTGGAGAAAACGGAGGAGCTTAACCTGGACCGACGCCGGCAACTCACCAATCTCGTCGAGAAAAAGTGTGCCTCCCGCAGCGCTCTCGATGTGCCCTTTGCGTTGCGCGTGGGCGCCCGTGAAAGCGCCCTTCTCGTGGCCGAAGAGTTCGCTCTCAAGCAGGTCCTCCGGGATCGTGTTGCAGTTTATGGCGACGAACGGGCCGCTACTCCGTGAACTCCGGCGATGGAGCGCCTGCGCCACCATTTCCTTGCCCGTGCCGCTTTCGCCCAGAATCAGCACTGGGGCACTGGTGGGGGCGACCTTGCGAATCATGTCGAAGACGGCCTGCATCTGTGGATTCGCGCCGATCATGTTTTCAAATACATCCGGCCGCGCGCTGTGCTGCATGGCGCGGTATTCCTGTTCGAGCTCCGCCATATACACACATCGCTGCAGCACGAGCCCAAGCTGGTCCATGTCCACCGGTTTGCAGAGAAAATCGGAGGCCCCGGCCCCGACGGCGCGCAGGGCATTCCGCTTGTCGCCCTGGCCGGAGACGACGATCACCTTTGCCAGCGGGTCCAGCGCTAAAACCGCCGAAAGCACCTCGAGCCCCTCATCGGGATCATTGGGACGGGGAGGCAGTCCCAGATCGAGCAGGGTCACCGCGGGGCGAGCCGTGGTGAAGGCGGCTAATGCACCAGCTCGGTCCCCGGCCATGACCAGATCGTAGTCGTTGCACAACGCCCACTTCATCTGCGTGCAGATGTCCTCGTCGTCGTCCACGATCAGCAATCTGGTTTTCGTCATTTCGGATCCCTGACCGGGAGGCTGACTTGAAACGTACTGCCCTTCCCCGTCTCGCTTTCCACCCGGATGGTGCCCCGGTGCGTCTCGACGATCATCCGGGACTGAAACATGCCAATGCCGAGGCCATTCTTTTTCGTGCTCTGAAAGGGGCGGAACAAGGAGTCCTTCAGGAACGCCGCGCTCATCCCGCAACCATTGTCCGCGACCGAAAGAACAATTCTATCCCCGAGGTCCTCCGTGCTGACGCGAATGCGGCCTCCCGGCCCCAGCGCGTCGCGAGCGTTGAGCAGCAGGTTCGTCACGACGCTTCGGATCTGCTCGCGGTCAACCAGCACCCTGGGCAGCGGCTGCAGCTCCCTGGTCAGTTCTACGTGTAGCATGCCGTCCAGGTTGTCGAGAGCCTGGCTCACAATCTGATTCAAATCGGTTTCAACGGGCTTGAAGTCAGGCCGTTGCCGCAGGGCGGTCAAACGGCCGATCATTTCGTCGATTCGTCGCGCGGTATTGCCAATGCCGCGCAATGCGTCCTCGCGAAATGCCGGGTCGTCAAAATGCACCGGCAGGTTCTTCAGCATCAGATTGAGCGACGCGGCGGCATTCTTCAGATCGTGCACGAAGAACGCTGACATCGTCTGGAACGCCTCCATTTCTCTGGAACGCGCCAGTTCATTTGCCAGTCGTAGGTTCAACAGCAGCGACGTCACCTGGACGGCGATGCAACGCAGCAATTGCAACTGCTCGCCCGTGTAATCCGCACCATTCACGCGGTCGGCCAGAACCAGGGCGCCGAGGCATTGTTCCCCGCACCGCAGAGGAACGCACCAGCGGTTGCCGCCGTTCGGGAACGTCCTCGAATTGAGCCGCCGCAATTCTTCGGCCCAGGGCTCGTTTACCGCTTCAAGGTCGAACGGAGAAGACCTCAACCGCAATGCGGCCCCAACGGCGCCTGACGCTATCGCAGGCGCGGTGCCGGTGGTGAACTCACCTGCCTGCGGCGCGGTTGACGCACCGACGATGAGTTGTTCCCTGTGCTCATCCTGCAGCCAGATGCTCACCGACAACACCTCGAAGGTTTCGGAAATCAATCTCGCCGACACGGCGCACAGGCCTGCTTGATCCCTGACGCCGGCCAGCCGCCGCGAGAGATCGGTCCAGATCTGAACAGAGTCGTGTTGTGCCCTGGCGAAATGGCGGCCGACGAAACCGTGAATGCGCTGCCGCAGGCGATCGGAAAGAAGCAGCACCGCCAGTCCGGCCACTCCCAGCAGCACAACGAAGGATACAGCCTGGAAGCTTTGCGCGCCTCCCAAACGCCTGGCAATATTGGCGAGTACCCCGACGGTGAAGAGATAGCCACCGCCGATCAGGGCCGTCAGCGACGTCCGCAGAACGGCTCTCGAAGGGTACACGTCGATCTCGACGAATCCGGTGCGTCTATACGACACCGCCAGGAAGACACATCCGATCAGGAGCGCACCCGATTCGATGCCCGACCAACGCGGGTCGTACGCGGAATAGAGAAGTTCCTGGGCCAGAACGTACAGGCGCGCGCCGAAAATCACCGCCAGGCCAATGACCATGAACTTGATCCGCCAGCGCATTGTTCCGACCGCCGACCGGAAAGTCTGTTCCAGGCTCATCAGAATCCACAGAAACGCAAGGAGAAGGATGACGTTGGAGACATTGGCCATCGTGCCTAAGCGCAGACCTTCCTCCTCACCCGCCGCACCGGGTAACTGCTGCGGGAATCCGAGCAACAAAACGACAGGCAGAAGCGCAACAATTGCCACGGGGATTTTCAGACGCGTCAGGGATTCGCGATGGTTGGGAGCAGGCCGCGACCAGGTCAGGCTGAAGCCAAGCCAGATGCCAGGTACGAAGGACTTGAGGATCAATCCCGGTATGAGCCAGCGAAGCATTTCGGACAACTCAGCAGCGCGCAGGCTCAACCCCGTGAAGAGGTTTTCGCAGCCGAGGACCACCATCCCGGCAAAGAAGTACCACTTGGCGGGGGAGGACCTTACCAGCAACAGGCTGACAAAAGCCGTGATCAAGCTGAAGATCGCGGCAGCCCACGGCAGTAAGGAGAAAAGCGTCACCATTTTCTCAGCCTGGCAGGTTCAGCCGCAGCTCCCTGTGCCGCAGCCACAATAAGAGCAGGAGCAGGGGAACCAGCGACAGCGCGAAAAACAAGGGGCCCCCCTGGCGGTGAATCTTGCTGTCGATCATATCGGATCCCACATGTACGCAAAGCTGTCCGATCACGAAGACCCGAAACCCGTTCCGCAGGATCCCGAGCGGAATCACGAAGGCCACCAGCACGACCCTCCTCCACATGGTCCTCAAAAAGAGATGGGACGCGAGCAGCCCGGTGATGAACAGCACCCAGCTGGAGTGGATCCCGCTGCACTCCCGGGCCACCTGGAGCACAATCCCCGGCAGTTCGAACACCGTGCCCTGGCGCAACACTGGAGTTCCCGAGACATTGAAAAACAGGGCGGCGGCTTCGGCGGAGGCGAGCATGGAAGCATTTTCCAGCCAATCCACCGCGGCGTCCGGCAGCGGGACCATGAAAATCAGGAACGCGACGGGAAAGGCCCTGGCCGCCATCCATCTGGCGCCGAGGAACAGAAATCCGCCCGCAGCGGCGAAGCACACAAACGCGAGAGCCGCCAGGCTCAGGTCATCGTTGATACTCAGCCTCTGGCACCACACCATTTCTGCGGCCAGTGCCGCGAATCCGATTCCGCCCGCCGTGACCGTTCCGGCAATCGAACTGCGACAGGCAGCCGGCATCCGCACCCGCTGGGTATAAAGCAGGTAACCGACGATAAACGGCACCAGGAGGATGTGTGAGTTCAGGTCACTATGGGCGGCGTACAACATCAGCCTGGTGAAAGGCTGAATGAACGCCAGCGCCAGGAGGGTGAGATAGCCGGCGCAGCCGGCCACGCGCCGACGCTCCGGACGAGGTAAATCTGGCCACGGTGTCCACCCGCCCTCGCGCCGGTCGACGGCTGGTTTGACCGTCTGCTCTAGTCGTTCAGATGCCATCACATGGCCCGATTTCGCAGGGATGTTCGGGGCGCCACATTACCTGACTTTAAGCAACGCCCACCCGTGCGACGATTACCTTGGCTTCAAATGCTATCACGAAGGGCAGCGCGGCAAAGAGCGTCTCGGACCCGGATCGTACGACTCGTACTGGCAAAACCGGCCGCTTCCTTCTTTCTTGCTTTGGTAAAAGGACGAAAGATGCGCAGTTGCGGATGAACAAAGCGTCGGGTCCCTTTACAAACCGCAAAACCAGGTCATGTCACTTATATTCAGCCAGTTGCCCAGAAGGCAAGCGAATCGCTGGCAAAACTGTCGGGAAACTTTACAAATGCCCAGACGGGACAATATTGTATCTCCAACAAAATGCGGCAATTACGAACAAACTGCGAATGGCGGTCAGCGTGCATTCAAAATCGGCGTATAAGGTGACCCAAGCACTTTGGAGGAGAACGAAATGAAGATTAGCATTGTTCGGTGTTTGATCGTTGCGTCCTTGCTGGCTTTTGTGGCTTGCGCGGTTTTGGCGAATGCGTCAACCATCAACATCTCTTTCTCGGCGGGTTCGGGTATCATAACCGGCACCGCCGAGCTCACACTCAGCGGGACCACAGTGACGGGGATCACCGGATCGATAACTGATACGGATATCAATTCCAGTCCAGAGGCGATCACCGGCTTGGCAAGCTATGCGGGCGACGATCAAATTTTTAATGAAAACACTTACCCTTACGTTGATTTCGCCGGCTTGTCTTTCGCCACGCCGTTGAGCGACTTTAATATCGGCTACGCCCCACCCCTCGCGATCGCGATCTCGGTGAATAATCCGAATGGGTACGTCACGGGTGCTCCCGGGCTGTACGACTTGGACTCTCTGACGGTTCCCGACGGCGGCACGACGCTGGCCCTCCTCGGACTCGCGATCGCTGGTTTGGCTGGTCTTCGCCGCAAGCTGCGCGCTTAGCTGTCGTCTCTTCTTTTCCATCGCAGAGAGGGCCGGAGCAATCCGGCCCTCTTCGTGTATTTGGATGCTTTTCTGAAAGAACCCTACATATCCCCAACTGAGGCAAGACCCAAGACCTGTACCAACTGGGGCCGGAGTAATGTACCGCGTCCAAACGCGCCGGGGCGGAGGGCACCTACCCCTGCTGTGAGGGAGAAGCCCTCCGCAGGTGCAATACCAGACGGTTGTTCTCTTCCTTTTTGTTTTGGCAAAAGAACGAAAGATACGCAGTTGGCGATGAACAAAGCGTCGGACGCTTTTACAACCAGCAAAACCATGCGATGTCACTTATTTTCAATGAGTTGCGTAGAATGCAGGCGAAGTCCTGGCAAAACTGTCGGGAAACTTTACAAATATCCGGGCAGAGATAATGCTGTATCTCTAACAAAATGCGACAATTACGACCGGTCGACGAATGGCAGTCAGCGTGCCAATAAAGACAATATTCAAAGCTGCACAGAATCGGAAGAGGAGAAAGAAATGAAAAAGTTCGCGTTGGTTCCACTCGCAATTGCCGCTGCTCTGGCGATTTCCTCGACCGCATTCGCAGATGACGTTGCATACAGCACCGTTTCCGGCCAGGGCATTCAGACTTGGACCGGCGACTTGGCAAACTTCTTCACCGTGCACGCGAACCTGACCATCAATTCTCTTGGCGTCTTCAACGCAGCGGGAAACGGAATCATCGGCGGCTCGACGCCCATCGAAGTGGCAATCTACAGCGTAACCCCTTCGGGCACAACATCATTGGTTGCAAGTGCGACCTTTGCCCCGGGAAGTTATTACGAACAGGGGTACTACGTCTATCAGAGCATCGCGCCCGTCAGTCTCACCCCTGGTACCTATGAGGTGGATGCGGTTGGGTTCGGTGCTGCCAACCCCAACGGCAGTTTGGCGAACCCCAACGGCAATATAAACAACGGCTCCGTAGCCCCAACTCTGAACACCTTTGGCGACGCAATCACGTACCTCGAGGGCTTTTCCGAATACAGCTCCAGCACCACATTGGGTGCTCTCACTGCCGATCAAACCTATGATGGCTCAACCTACTCCCCAGCCGGGAGCTATGGTTTTCCGACGCAGTCGAACGGGGGCTACGTTGATAGGTGGGGAGCAGCTGATGTAAGTGCGCCCGCCCTTTATGACGCTGGCTCCTTCGGAGTTCCCGAGGGTGGCACGACGCTGACCCTCCTCGGACTCGCGGTCGCTGGTTTGGCTGGCCTTCGCCGCAAGCTGCGCGCTTAGCTAGTCGTGTTCGAAGCCGCACAGGCTTTGCGCGGGCGGCGCAGGCCAGTGATGATTCAGAGAAACCGCTCGGAAGATGAGGACTATCTCAATGAAGAGCAACGTTGTTCGGTGCTTGAGCGTTGCATTCGTGCTGGCCTGTGTGGTCAGTGCCGTCTCGGCAAATGCGTCGACCATCCCCACCTCCTCCTCGCCGGGCGGAACGACCGTACCTGGATCCGGTTCTGGCGATCCGCTCTTTTACATCACTTTCGGGGCGGGCCCGGTGGGGAACATAACTGGTTGGGCCGATATCACAGTCATCAATAACGTCGTGACGGCAGCCACCGGCTCGATAACGGATACAAGTGCAGATTTCATTGCTGCGATTGGCAGTAGTGGACCGTTCACGATCAACGGTGTGACAGAGTACGCAGAGATCTCTGACGACAATGGCGACAATAACCTGTTCAATTATCCAGGAGGCACTTGGCCTTACGTTGATTTCCAAGGCCTGTCTTTCTCCACCACGTCGGGCGCCAACTTTAATATCTACGGCGATAGTATCTATGGCCCCCCGAACGGCATCCTCGTGTCGGAGTTTGATGAAACGGGGTACCCGCTAGGGTACGGCGGCACGACTGCTCCTGGGGCGTATGACTTGGACTATCTGAGGGTTCCCGACGGTGGCACAACGCTGGTCCTCCTCGGACTCGCGGTCGCGGGTTTGGCTGGCCTTCGCCGCAAGCTGCGCGCATAGCTAGTCGTGTTCGAAGCCGCACAGGCTTTGCGCGGGCGGCGCGGGCCAGTGGTGGTTCAGAGAAACCGCTCGGAAGATGAGGACTATCTCAATGAAGATCAGCGTAGTTCGGTGCTTGAGCATTGCGTTTGTGATGGCCTTTGTGGCCAGCGCGGCTTATGCCGATGGGATCAACCTGGTAACAAACGGCACTTTCACCGCCAATGGCACGCCTCCCACCTTCACCACCGTCTTTGCTCCGGACAGCTCGTCGATCAGCGGTTGGACCGTGGTGAGCGGCAGCGTCGATCTGATTGGAGACTATTGGCAAGGTCCCCTTGCCGGTGGTAACAGCATCGACCTGGACGGCGACAGTCCCGGTGCAATCTCGCAGGCCTTTTCCGATACAGCAGGGCAGGTTTACACCGTGACCTTCTACCTGTCGGGCAATCCGGATGGCCCACCCATAACAAAAACTCTTGATGTCTCTGTAGACAGTACATTGGAAACGTACGATTACACGATTGCGGATAACAGCCACTCGAATATGGACTACGTCGAGGAATCGTTCACATTCACGGGGACCGGCATGGACACGCTCACCTTCACGAGCGGAGATAATGGCAGCCCCTATGGCCCTGTGATTGGCGATGTGAGCGTTGTTCCAGACGGCGGCACGACGACGCTGACGCTCCTAGGGCTTGCGGTCGCTGGTTTGGCTGGCCTTCGCCGCAAGCTGAGCGATTAGCGCATATCCGTTGAGGGCCATTCAGGAGGAACGAATATGAAGAAGTTCACATTGGCTTTATTCGCAATCGTTGCGGTTCTCGTTTTCACCCAGGTTGCGTCGGCTTCCACAATAACCGTCGACTTTACCTACTCGAACAACAGTAACGTAGTGGTCGCGGCTGGTTGGATCACGTACGATACTTCTGTGGCGTATTCACCCGCCGGCACACCCACTGGTGTAACGGCACCCGGCTACAATGTCCAAAATGGCTCTATCACCTTCTCCGGCAACACCTTGCCCTTGTATCTCAATCCGTCCGTGGGTAATCAGAGTACCTCCCCTGATGGTTCTTACTGGTATGATGATCTCTTCTTTCCCGCTGGACCCACTGGTCTCTATCTCGACAACGACGGTCTGCTCTTTGGGCAGGGTAGCGGTTATGTGGTGGAGATTAATATTTGGGGCAACGGGGAGGGGGCGAACTTGGACTCGGCCTGGGCAGATTCGACGGGCGGATGGTGGACCACGCAGGATAATGGAGGAACATTCGCCGTCCCCGACGGCGGCACGACGCTGGCCCTCCTCGGGCTCGCGGTCGCTGGTTTGGCCGGCCTTCGCCGCAAGCTGCGCGTTTAGCGGCAGCCCCGGCGATTCCTCCATTACGGTGATCACCCCCGAGGGCGGCGCAGGTATCTTCTATCTGCTGCTTGCCGCAGCGGTTTCCCTCGGCGCCCTTCTTGCCCGAAGGCAGAAGAGCCGCTCGTTGACTGCCTGCTGACAGAGTCGGCTGTTTTCGGGCCGCGCCATTCTAAACAGGCCTCGGACGCTTCAAAGGTTCGAGGGGCCGTCTTCATCAAGAGAGCGGGATGCGCAGCGCGTATCCCGCTCTCCTTTTGTGCGCTCGGCACGGCGCAATCACTTGGGGTGCAAGTCTCCCGCTCGCCAGCGCTTCAAGTCAGTTTCATGAACCGCCGGCTGCCGAACGGCACGTCCGCGTGGTGTGGGAGGGCGGTGGCCCAAGAGTTCAGTGCCGTCGGGTTTTGTACCGTCCGAGGTGCGATACCGCAGCAGATTCAGTTGGCCCCTACCAGAGCCTCCAGAGCAACCATATCCCGTAACAGAGTACTGCCCCGGCAGCTTCCAGGCCCAGCGCCCAAAGGATTCCTACTGCGGCACTGCCGTGGTGCTCCGAGTCCTCGTACCTCCTCAGAGTTTCTTCGAGTTCGAAGCTCAAACCGGGTGCGGCCTCGGAGAGGGCACCGGGAGCATAGATTCCATCCACTGCGCTTCGCGTAGCGTTTTTCGCGCCGAACTTAACTGCCGGGGAGGCCATCTCAGCTCCCATCCTCTCTCATCCGGGATTCCGGTCCTGTTTCCCGCTCCCCGCGCTTCCACCTGGCCGTCCCGAGCGTGAGGTCCTTCTAACCCTTAGACTCTGACAGCATCATGCCGGATGCGGCTGAAATCGAACCCAAATACCTTATCGGCAGCTCTCGAGAGTTCATTATTGGTCCGGAGGACCGATTTATTCCCGTTCAGGAGCGGCGGAATCGAACTTAGTGACCCTTTCAACCGCCAAAATGCTGCACTTTCACAATCACGGCGCATGCTTCAAGCCTCGTACCGTTCGAAGACAACTCCATCCGGCGCGAACTATGCTTTGTCTTTGAAGGTGGAATGCGATTGGAGCGGGCACCGTTTCATGAATGAAAAGCCCCCCAATCTCGGGCGGGCGTATCTGGTGAAAGAGCTTCAGAAGCGTGGAGTCTCCCGCCGCCTGGCGGTACGGATCCTGGACCTGGTCTTTGGTGAGATGAGCCAGGCGCACAAGCGGGGTGAGGTGGTG